>ERZ1026772.116-NODE-116-length-60825-cov-12.803785_pt1 | contig 60825 bp, 50 predicted proteins | sample MGYA00380124_ERZ1026772 | MGnify/ENA primary metagenome ERZ1026772 (study PRJEB33269, sample SAMEA4719760) | human gut metagenome | biome: human-associated habitat; feature: organic feature; material: feces | place: Cameroon | collected 2013-10 ...
TGCCGGACCCCGCCCCCCACCCCTTTTATATTTGTTTGTAAGAAATTATTTTTTTACATTTTGGAAAGAAAAATGGAGAGATTATTACATCTCTCCATATATTTTACTTATAAATTATCTTCCCATTTAATATTATATATATCTTTTACTGCTCTATCCAATTCTACTAATACTTTTTGAATAGAACCGACTTTAATAATTGAACCAACCATACGTTTATTTACAGATGATGCAGTTAAAAAAGATCTAATTTTCTCTTTTGGACGTCTATCAGTATATGGTTCTTGATCTTTAGGGAATATAGATCTTACTACACCCTTCAGCGCAGAATAATATACTAATTTATCTCCGACAGACATTTTATCATGATAGCTTAAATAGTATTCGATTAATACACCATCTTCTATACCCTTAAGCTTACCAGTAGAATCTAATTTATAATTAGCATCAAATTCTTTATTATCAATATGATATTTATCCATAACAGATTTATATTTCTTGATATTATCTTCATAAGCTTTAAATATCTTCTTTAAAGATGGAGATAATTCATTCAATTCTACTGTACGATACATTTTAATGTCTGATACTACACCAGTGACTTTAGACCTCAGAACTATTCTACCTAATTCATTAATCTCATCAGTATCTCCAGCAAGAGTCTTTAACAATGCATTTGCATCTGCTTCATCATAAGAATTCTGGAAGATAATTAATGGATCTCCTTCTTGTATCTTAGTACCAACTTCAAGCATCTTATACACATTAGTATTCTTATTAAGAGATACATCTTTCTTTACTACAACATCCGAAGACATCATCTCAGAAAGACCATCATCTATAATTGCAGAATCTTCAAAACCTTCATCGGTTATTAATATAGCAATCTTAGCCATTACACCATTATTATATGCTATAGTATTCGGATCACCAACAGAATTAGAATATGATAATTTATCATATGCTACAATTTGATTAGCTTTTACTTTTTGTCCCTTACGAACATTAGCATCTAATTTAACTGTAACAAAGAAACCACCATCAGAGTTCTTTTTAGTTAATTCTCTTAAGTCTACAAAGTCATATGTATTATCATTATACTTGATGATTAAATAATCATCTTTAAGCTCATGAATAACACCTGGCTTCTTAGCTTTAAATGCAAATGTATCAGTTGTTAAATATGGTAATGCTTCGTCGGCACCATTAGATACTAACATTGGCATACCATGTTTAATTCTCATACCATGTTTAGATGTCTGAATAAATGTCATTGCTGTACGGAACGGGTCATCACTTGTGGTACCGAATGGAGTCAATGCCTCAGTAAAAGATAATGTCTTAGTTACACTTAGCTTTGAATTTTTACCATTTTGCTTAATATAACCTCTCTTACCAGATATATTAGCATCTATAGTCGCAGAACGAGTCAAACCAACATTAGACGCAAAACCCGTAGACAATGCAAGAGTATTCAGCATAGACTTATCAAAAGTACGTTTATCCAATCCATAAGACCTATCAGAGTTCATACCAGATAAGCCTTTGAAAGATACAGATGATGCAGCCTCAACATCCAATATTGGGTTAATTACAGACGCATCAGACTCGGTGGGGTCTAACATAATTCCATCTACTACAGCAGACCGCTTACAAGACATAGTGGCATTATTCTTATTACGTTTTAATTGTCTTTGATAATCGCCATATGCTTTAGCAATAACCTTATAAGCATAACCAGCAATAATTTCATTAGTTCTAAGTCTATTACCAGTAATATCGACATGTCGATTATATTTATTATCAATCAGCAGATAGTTTGCATATGCTAAGATAGAAATATATTCATCTGGAAGATTATAATCTTTACAAGTCTGTGCAGTAATTGGGTCAATCATCAAATCATAGAAGTTATCTAAACCATCGGCATTAATACGTCCACCATAGTTATCTAAGAAGTCTAACCACATTGGTTTGTTATTAATATCTTTGATAGAATAATCTTCAGTGTTACATTCTTTAAGACCATTCATAAGCAAAGAAGAATTATAGTTTAATTCATAATACAAGAATCCATCATTAAATCTAATTACATCATAACCAGAATTAGCTAATTCTTTATTACGTTTATCAGTAATCTCATATTTTATATTAGATTTCTTCATTGCAGATTGCAAGCCCTCAGAGTAAGCCATTACAACAACTAATGGAATCTCAGTATTCAAGATACTAGCTTTCGAGTAAGTATACTTTACAGATTCACTAGCATTCTCAAAATAGTCTTTAAATGTTTCATCACTACACAATATACTTGCAAGACTTACAGAATAAACAAAATCATCAGTATTATATAAAATACTATTATTTTTCTTATCATATGCTATAGGCAATCCTCTAGAAAGATCAATCTTAGCTTTATATTTTTCACGAATAATATCTTGGTTAAAATAAAAAATATATTGAGGAGTCTCAATAACACTATAAGCTCCAGCTAAGTCAATATAGTCTATCGGAAGTTCATATTTAGAACAAATACGACTATTATCACCTACGGTAATTTTAAGTTTAGATTTATTATCATCTAAGCATTTCTTTAATGCTTTATTTACTTTATCTGCGGTAACAAAAGACTTACCAGTATTAGTACCATATCTACGAATAAAAATCTTATTATAGTTAGATACTACTTGGACAGTATCTTCATCGGTTTTGATTATCGGTAATAATAAAAGCTGACCAGAAACAATCTTATCATTACCACGTAATCTCATATAACGGTTATTCTTTAATTTCGGAATTTCTAATTTAATATTAAATCTCTTACCATATGCATCTTCGAGATCTATGGAATACAAATAAAGATTATCTTCAGATGTACTAATATCAGTGATATCTACATTACGAACTGCTACAGGAATAGACTTATCAGATAAACTATTTAAGATATTTAAGATATCTTCTTTAGCATCATAAGTTTTCTCGAAGTTCATGAATGTTAAATCATTCCATTCATCGTCGATGCTATCAATTGGTAAGTTTGTTTTGGGAATCTCTTCATTTACAGATGTACTATTAATAAGATCTTTTACAGTCTTACCATCTATTTTCTTTTTAAGAAATTCATCATGAAGAGTATTAATACGTTTAATACGTGTAGCAGAGAAATTCGGAGAATCATCTTCATTCATAGTAAGATCGACAATAAGACTCTTTACTATTTCATCATTATTGATATCTTCCATAGTCTTATCTACATCAGTATTATTCTCAGCAGCCTTTTTAACAATACTAACTAATGCTGCTTTCTTAGCATCCGTAGAATCACCAGTTAATGCTTTAAGGGCATTCTGTTCAGTATTAGTCTCATTATCTTTATTTTTAAGAGTATTGAGACTATCGATTTTCAAATTAGTCTTTTGCTCGATATTATTAATAATCTTAGCAGTGATAGATTCTGCAGAGTCTTTATTAGCATCAATATCTACTACAGCTTCTTCTTTATAAAGCTTAGAGATATTATTGATAAATTTAGTAAGATTATTCTTAGCAAGATTCTCAAATCTAATTTTAAAGAAACCAGTTTTACCAATGAATATAAAGTCTGTACCATTCCAATTATTATATAATAAACCAGTGCCTTGTTTGATGAATCTTACAATCATCGACATAGGATTAAGATTTTTAGTATGGTCATGTACAGGAGTACCCTCTTCGATATCCCATCCAAATACTGGAACGAATACAGTTTTTCTAGTATATTCATTAGAGATAAATCTTGGGTCTCTGATAAATCTATCTAAGAACTCAAAGTATAAAGCTAATGCTTTATCTTTTTTAAACTTATTATTCTTGAAGAATAATTCACTATAATAAGAATAGTCCATAAAGAGATTATAGCCTTTATACATATCAAGACTCAAATAAGTTCTATCAATAATGGGAATTTCTTCTTTAAGACTATCATATCTCAAAAGCATTTCTTTATTAGTTTTAATACGCTCATTATACAGAATCTTTTTAAGAGTAGAATTATATTTACTATTCACCTCATTGAGTGGAATATATAAATCTTTAGTCTGAATATAATTCTCAGTTTGGATTACTCTATCATCGTTTATGAAATTTGGTGCATAGGTAAATTCCTTAACAGGTTTAGTGAAATACTTGCTAAATCTATTACTATCACCTACATTAATTTCATCTTCCATTCCGAATTGTTGAATCCGTTTATTTATATTTCTAGCCAGAGTTGCTTCATCAGATTTATCAACATGATTAAACATTCTAATTGCAGCAAGTACATGCTCTTTATCTGGCATAGGGTATTTCTTTTTCTCTGGCAAACCAAAATCAGTACGTTCTTTAGAAGATAATTTTTCTTCATTAATAACTGCAGACTCTTCTATTTTTCCATCTGGAGAAATAATAAGAGCTACATCTCTCTCCATATAATAACTTCTAAACATATTGAGATTAATCATATTAGGATTGATCATTAGCAATTTTGAAGTATTATAGTTAGGAGTCAGTAAGAACACACAGCTACCCTTGTGTTTGTTTTCTTTTTGTATGGGTACAAAAAATTGTCTATTATATAACTGAAGTTCTTTCATTTCATCTATATAGATAGCCATAGATTTGAATCCTCCTTTATATATTTGATTATTAGAGTGTTGTTAAAGACAAAAAATAAACTCTATGGACGTGAACCCATAGAGTTTAATAACTTTACAAATCTTCCCAGATATGTAAAGTTTTAGATCTCAAATAAAATATTTGTAGGGCTATATTAAATATCAAAGTCCCTAATACTTTATTTCTAATACCATCTATTGGCATTAATAACCCATAGATGATACATAATGATACCAGACCAAATATTACTGCCAAGAAGAATTCTTGTACAGCAAGAAATAAATATCTGATATCGTACTCTTCTTCTATTAGAGTCATCATAACTCTGAATAGAATCAAGCATATATTAAACAATGTAAAATATATGCTTGCGTTATGGATTTCTATACTATAGAAACCCACTACGATAATACTTATTTCGTTAATCACGAAACACAGTATCATCATCGTAGTCAGAATAATATTAATTATTCTGGCTATTCTCATTGCTAGATTTGCGAAAGTAAACATAATACCACTCTCCTTAAAATTTTATTCATTTCAATAATATATATTTATTTAATATAATCCGTACATTATCGTAATCAACCCCATTTGGGCATGTTTAGGAGTGTGATTGACTTGGAAAAAGAAGATTTCATTAAAGAGTTGTCTAGGATGACAAAAGAAGAAATGAATGAACTTATAAAGAAAAACGGTAAACCACCGAAGCCATTTACGATATTTCAATTTAAGAAAATATCATAAAAATAATTTCTAAACCTATAATTAATTTAATCATTTTCAAGGAGGAATTTTAAATGGAAAATGTAAAAAATTTGATTAACGAGATTCATCAAGGTCTGTCTCAAGCATCTGCTTCTCAGAAAGATGAAATGCGAATGATGAAAGCAATGCTTAATGATGAAACATTTGTTGTTGATGTATATGGTAATGAGGGTAAAACTAGCTCTTATTCCCCGTATGCTGATGCTCGTTCTATGGTAAGTAATATCATTTCTACCACGACTAAGATTAGTAAAGCAGAAGCTGATGATCTTGCTGCTAATTATGAATTCAAGAAATCTGATGCAGAATCTCTCGTAGGTATTTCTAAAGAATTCATTAATACTTATCTTACTACTGGCCGTAAACTTTCTTTGGGTGGTCGTGAGAAATCTAATATTTCTTTGACTGAAAAGAAAATCGAAGAGACTATTAGAATGTATCCGAAGAAAGTCGGTGTAAATTCTGATGGTAGTGACCGTTATGAAAAAGTACAAACCAAAGTTCCAGCATATAATAGCATTAAAGTAATTGCTCCGTGTCCGAAATGGGTGAAATAATATGAGTAAGTATTATGATATGGATGGTAACGAATACGAAATCGTAGATCGAGAACCAACCGAAGAAGAGAGAAAAAGAGCAAAAGAAAGTTTAGAAAAAGAATTCATGGCTTATAATCCATTTAACGAGCCATTTAAAAGAGTTCTTTTAAACGATGAACATAAGTATCTGAATTGTTATAGAGAGTTTTATCATGATAGAGATGAAGATGGAAATCCTGTAGAAAGTAGTCTCATTCAATGGTATACTAAAGATGACAAACACGTAGGTGCTTACTTCTATTGTGGGCTTATCAATTTTATTATAAAAAATGAAGTTCAATGTGATTATAAACAAGATGGTGATACTATCTGTTCCATTGGATATTCTGAAAAGAATAAGACTTGGTATGGTTGGAGTCATCGTGGTATTTGTGGAATTAAAGTCGGTGATGTAATCGATAGTCCGTGTCATTTAGCATATATGCCAGATAATGTAGATGATCTTCTTAAAATGCTTAATGGATTTGAGGTTTATAGAGAATGCTATTTTGAGAAACTTGATGATACTACAGTAGTACAAAAAGCAAAATTCGATAAATTAGTTGGTCTTAATGATACTGAAGCCATTATGAATTCTGAATGGGATTCAGTTTTAAAATATAAAATTGGCCTTGGTTTAAAGAAGATTGAAACTTTAGAAGAAGCAAAACAAGCTGCGATTATTGCTGCAAGAAATTTGAATTAATTAAAATTCCCAGTACACTTAATTGTGTACTGGGACTTATTTTGAGCAATTTTGGAAGGTTTAAACATTATATTAATCTTTATATGAAGGAGGGTATAATGATGGCTCTTGGAAAAGTAACAAGTTATTTGCGTAATCTTGGCAAGTCAGTTATTTATTCTACGCATGATGAGATAGCTAAAATAGCTCCCGCCACAATAGAATATGCTGATACAAACGCCCAGTTAGCAAAAAACGTTGTTTATGCTATTAGAGACTTCAGAGGTACACTTAATAGAACTAAAGAGTATATTAAAAGTACTAAAGTATACGAAGCAGCAGATGTTGCTTTTGTTAACTCTTTAGATAGTATTAAGACTGGTGCTTTTTATTCTAAAGAACGAGAGTCCAGAACTGCAGAAAAATACGGTGGCGACACCTTTAAAATGGATGATTTTGATGCAGACTTTGGTGATCTTGATAAAGCATTAGACTTTGGCGATGATAGTAGTTCTGAAGTTAATTTAGATGATAGCGATAAAGCCTTAATAGCTGCAACCGAAGGTTCTGCTAAAGCTAATGCTGAAGTAGTTGCTAATGCAGTTATTAAAGGTGCTAAAGCTACGGCTGAAGTTAGCAAAGCTAATGTAGGCATTTTATTTGCTCAGAATGAACGTCTATTTGGTAGATTAACTACAGGAGTGTCTGCAGTCCAAGCTGAAATTGGTAATATTAATAAATTTAATACCGAAGCTATGGGTAAGCACTTAGAGAACTCTACTAAATTCTATGATACTGTGACTAAGCTTTCTCAAGAACGTAATGCAATGCTTAAAGAATTGCTCGATATGGAGCGTGAACGTTATAAAGCATTACAACAAGCTGAGAAGCAAAAAGATAATAAGAACAAACATCTCACATTTAGTGAGTTAGTAAGTTCTAGTGGTGCAGTCAACTTTACAGATTATTTCAAAGAAGTTGGTAAGAATGCTAAGACCTTGTTTGAAGAAATGGGTGGCGGCATGTTTAATATGTTTGGCGAGGGTTCAAATGGTTTAGCAATGCTCGCATCAAACCCACTTTCTTTCATTCCGGCAATGATTTCTAAATCTCTTATAGGTCCTAAACTTAAAAGAGCAGCTGAAAAGTTTGATAGTACTATCTCTGGTGTATTTGGTACTTTGATGGCTCGTATGACTGCATTTAAGAAGGACACTGGAGATAAGTCTTCATTATTTAATGCTATAGGCAGATTATTTGGTCTCCAAGATAAAAATAAGATTACGTTAGATACTAGTAAATATAATAAAGGCCCAGTTCCATTTGACGGTGTTACTAAGAAAGCTATCGTAGAAGTAATCCCTGCATTATTAGCTAAGATTGAATCTGCTATTACTGGTAGAGATGAAAAGATATTCGATTATGAATCTGGTAAATGGACTACTGGTTCTGCTGTTATAAAGAATCTTAAAGAAAGAAAGAAATCTAGTGTTAGAAATGCTACTGGTGACGTTAGATCTTTCATAAATAGTGCAGCTAATCGTGTTGGATTTGCTAACTATGATGAGAAGAAACTTTTTGATGAAGAATTAGAAACTTTCTTGACTGCAATCTATAATAAAGGTGGTTTCTATAACGTAAGAAATCCTGGTAAAGCATTAGACTATGGTATTTCTGATAAAAACTTTAAGAGATTTAATGCTCTTTGGAAAAATATGCCCCGTGAAGTCCAGATGGCTCTCGGTGGACAAGTTCAATCTTCTCGTAACTCTACGACTAGACAGTTTGAAGAGATGGAGAAGAATAATAGTCATATATATAATGCAATATTTAGTGGTAGAAAATTAGATGAAAATGTTACTATAGATAAATATGGTAATGTTGAAAAATCTAAAACTTTCGGTAAACGAGATAAATATAAGAATGATGATTTATATTATCTTCGTGAAATGTTTAAAGAACTTTCTACTATTAGAGCATATCAAAATATAATCGCTAATAGCCCCGGCATTAGAGGCATGATATTATACAATGGTGGCGGTGGTGGAGGCGGAAACAACAATCCTCCGAATATAAATAGTAAGATAGCTAAAGAAGCTTTTAAGAATCTTAACAAGCAATACAATTTAAATCCTAATACTGTAAACTTTGAGGGATCTAAAAACCCAGTAGAAACTATAGCTCAAAAAGTTTCTGCTATGGAAGAAAGAAACCGTAAAGCATTTGTTGATCGTGAAGCTAGACTTACAGCAGATGCTAAGAAGAATAAAAAAGAACGCCCAGTTCTAAATAATGAAGATGAAACTGAAAATATTCTTGCTTTGAGAATCGCAAGTCGTCAAGAAGCTAATGAATATGAACAGCATCAAATTGACACTGGTTATGGTGCTAAATCTTATAGAGAATATAAAGAAAATGCTAAGAAAACCCTAGCCAAAGGATTAAATCCGAAAGAGCTTACTGGTAATTTTACTAAGAGATTTACTGCGGCTAAAGATCTTAGTACTAAATGGGCAGTTATTACTGATAGTATTGGTGAGATGGTATCCAAACCAGCTGAATACATTTCGGAAAAATTAACTGCTGCTAGTAATACTATATATGAATTCTTATTCGAAACTGAAAAAGAAGCATCTCCTGGTAAACGTGTTAAAGGTTTCTTCAATCTTATTACTGAAAAAACCAATATCATGTTCAACAAAATGGTTAGTAAATTCGAAGAGAAGATATGGGATCCATTAAAAGAGAAGCTTGGTTTAGGTGATGCTAAATCTTATCTTAAGAAATTTGGTTCTGCAGTTGGTAATAGCTTTATGTCTAAGGCTAGAGGTCTTGGTAATATAGTCAATGATGCTGTAGAAGACTTAACCAGGGAACCAGATCAGAATAGTGCTAGACAAAAAATAGCTCAAGAATATAATGCACATGATGTTCGTAGACTTGGTAGACTTAAACGAGATCAAGAAGGCAAACTCTATGTAGACGACCCAAATCAATATAGGGATAGGTTTTTCAAAAACAGCATTGGACTATATGAATACGTTGATAAATATGGCAGAAGGAACCAAGCTTCATGGGGTAATATTCTTGAAGATCCAGAGTTATTAGACCAAGTTATTAAATATAACCAGCAATATAATAATCAAATATTTATGCAAAGAACAACCCATCCAGATCAAAACGAATATGAAGTACCAAGAGTTGTTCAAGATATTAGAAATGCTATAGATGGTGGTAATAGACTATCAAAGCAGCAATTAACATATATTGCTAAACATCCATATGACTTCCAAGGATATGATATTGGCGGAATTATAAATAATTCTGGAAATAATAAAACTCAAGCATTGATTAGTGGAACTTTAGCTAATCGATATAGTGGTAAGATTAGTAGATTAGCTGAAATTATTGAAACTGGTCAGATTGACTATTATGATGGTAGTGGACCACACGATGCTAGTGATGAAGAAATTGAAGACGCTAAAAGAGAATTAAATCGTATTACTTCTCAAATTGGCTATGAGCAAGTTCATAGAATTTTAAATACTTCAAGAAATAGTGTTAAAGCTAAAATTGATCGTCAAGCTAAAATACAAGAAAAGGCAGAATTACAAAGACGAAGAAATAGTGCGGGACCTATGCAACAACCACCTGAAGAACCAGCTATTGAAGAAATAACTGATGTAAATGGTCCTCATGCTAATGGTGCTAGATATATTACTAAATCTGGATTAACTACAATCTCTAAGGGTGAGATGATTATCCCATCTGAAATGAATCCGTTCAACCCAGATAGAGGAAGAACATCTAAATCTTCTGAGATTAATAATGAAAGACGAATTGGTAAGCAATATGCTAAGAATATAGCAGATCAAGCACTTCAAGGTCTTGGTATGAATGCCGAGGGTTCTTTAGCTGTACAGAATCTTAATGATAAGAATACTGGTTTGATAGCTAGAACTAAAAGAGTCGTTACTGGTGCTTTAGATAGATTCTTTATAAATGGAGACAGCAAGACTGCTGCTGATGTATATAAAGATCTTAAAAAGAATAGTGATATGTATATTCCCGAAGCATTCGGTGGTGGCGGCTTAGGTGCTATTCTTGGTTTGATTACTGGTTTAGGACCTATGGCTGGTTTAGTAATTGGTGCCGGTGCATCCATTGCTAATAAGTCTGATTATATTAAAAATTGGTTATTTGGTGAGCAAGTTGATGAAAAAGATGGTGGTGGACGCAAAGGCGGTGCACTCTTATCTAGACAGCAACAAAAGAAGCTCACACAAATGATACCAGATCTTAAGAAATTTGGTGTTCTTGGTGCTGGTGCAGGTCTTGTTGGTCTTGCTCCATTTGGTATTCTTGGTGGTATTGCTTTAGGTGGTGCTGCTGCATATGCTAAAAGTAATAGCAAATTCATGGAATACTTCTTTGGTGATGAAAATGGTATTATTAATAATAAACGTAAGAATTACTTAAAGAAAATATTCCCTAAAGCTGCTATTGGTACTGCTGCGGCAATGGCATTTGGTCCATTTGGTCTTATTGGCTCTACTATACTTGGTACTACGGCAAGTATTGTTACTAGCTCTGAAACATTTAATCGTTTTATGTTTGGTCAGAAAATGTATAATGGTAAACGAGTTGGTGGCTTAGTTGGAACTCTTAAGAAAAATGTAGTTGATCCATTAGCTGATTTTGCAAAAGACTTTGCTGTTGAAATGAAAGATTTCATGAAAAATGATATCTTTAAACCAATAGCTGCTGGTGTTGGTCCCTTGCTTAAGTATACTCAACTTATGATTAGTGATATTGGTCATGCAGTTGGTGATGGTCTTAAGAAAGTCTTCTCTGGCTTTAAAGGTTCTTGGATTATTAATGCTATTGATAAACTTACTGGTGGTACTGCAAGATCTATATTTAATGCTACAGCTGGTAGAGCCTTTAGAGGAGCTAAAAACGTTTCTAAAGGTTTAATATCTTTCGTACCAAAACAATTCGGTAAACTTGGTGATAGATTACAACGTAATATGATCGAGGGTGGTCGTGAACGTCATTTAGATGCTGCTGGTCGTATTGCGTGGATGAATAGTCGCGGTATTAAAGATTATGCTAATAAAGAAGCTGATATGAGATTACTTGCAATGAATAGTAATCAAATTGAAGACTTCAATTCCTTGATGACTGCAATTTCTGGTGAAAAAGATTTCGATGCAGCTATTAAAGAAGATCGTCGTGATATCTATGGTAATCTTAAGAATCTCTTAGGTGAAGACCAAGCTGAAACTGTAATAAGATTATTAGAGCAAAACGACCCCGAATCTCAAAAAGCTGCAATGGATATTATCTCCAAAAATGGTAAATTTGAAGATGCTGCAGACCAAAAGAAATTCATGCAATTTATTAATGGTCGTAGTGATAGATTACGCCGTAATCTTGACTATAAGAACAACTTCAATCAGTATCGTGGAGATGCATTAAATAAAGTTGCTAAAGTATTAAATGTAGATGTAAGTAAACTTAAAGATAAAAAATATGTAAGAGATATTCTTGCTCGTACTAAAACTGAATTAGACTCTAAGAGAACTAATTATACTAAAGAAGCAGCAGATGATACTCAAAAAATCATTGAAGCTAATACTAATGATACTGATCGTGTAGTATCTGCAATCAATGATTTAAGTCAGGTTATTCAAAAGATATTCTCTCATACTGAAGAGAATAATAAAGCTATTGGTGAAGCAAGTGCAGCTAGTGAGCAACGTGCTGATGAACTAGTTACTGATAGAAAGTCTAGTGATAATGCTAGAATTAAACGGGTTCAAAAAATTTATAGAACAGATCTTAGTGATGATCAAAAGAGAAGAATCGTAGATCTTGATGATCCAGTATATGGATGGATAGATGAATTAGCATCTATTAGTTATCGTTTCCCGAATATAAAAAATGCATTTGAAGAAACTCCTCTTTCTCATTCTAGAACTGTAGAAATTGTTAAAATACTTAAGAAAAATGGCTTAAAGGGATTCCCTAAAGACATGATCAATATTAAGTATCTTAACGGTGAACAATTTGCAAAACTTAGAAACGATGCTACTGCTGGTGTTGATATTCGTAGTATTGAAGAGTATACTAAGCTTGAAGCTGGTCAATCTGCTAGAGCTAAAATGCTTTCTTATTTTGAAGCTCAAGATATTAAAGTTGATAAATCTCTTAGCGATACAGCACTTGGTGTTCTTTATAATAAGCAATTAGAAAATAATAAAACTAAACCTAAAGTTGTCGAATCCGAACAAACTACTCAAGATGGCACTACTCAAAAAGTAAAAACTGTATTCAATGAATACGGTGCAATGAAGTATGTATTGTCTACTGACGGAAGTTGGGACTTAGATACTTCTGATGCTAATACTAAAGAAGCTATTGCAAAACGTGATGCTTCAGCTAACGCTGTACAAGAAAATACTAAAGCAATGTCTTCAGTGTCTGGTTTCTTTAGTAAACTTTTTAATAGAGATAAAAATAAAGATAAAGAAGACTCTAAAGGTGGATTCTTTAGTAACATATTTAGCAAATTATTTGGCGTCGCTGGTACTGTCTTAAGTTTCGGCGCTAAGTGGTTAATGAAAGGATTAATTGGTGGCGGTAAACTTTTTGCAGTAGCTCAGATTGGTAAGTTTATTGGTGAGAATGGTCAGCTTATCGGTGAGGCTATTGGAAACTTTGTCTCAGGTATTAGTAAATTTATTAGTGAACATAGTGATCTTATAGGCAAGTTTGTTAATAACTTTGTCCAAGGTGCTTGTTCTGCAATTAGTTCTTTATGGAATAATGTAATTCCTAAACTTCCTGGATATGCTATGGATGTTGTTAAGAGTGTTGGCAATGGTTTATTCTTTAATAAGAAAGCTACAAGTGAAGCTGATATTAATGAAGCTTTAAGTAATGCTACGAGACATGAAGAATATAATCCCATGACTGGTAGAACTGAGGTATATTATACTGATAATAAAACCGGTAAACGAATTGATGTAGAACTTGACGAAAACGGTAATGTAAAATCTGTCGGTAGTGATAGTGTTTGGAATGCTACAAATACTGGTGGTAGAGTAGGCATGGTTGCAGCTACTGCTGGTTATCTTGCTTATAAATCAGGTCTTGCTAAGAAAGCTTACGGTGCAGTCAAAACTGGTGTCACTAATATGATTAACCGTAAGATTGGTAATCGCCTTGGATTTAAACTTGGTGGAAATGGAACGACTGGAGATCCAGCTACAGATGCTATTATTGAAAGTCAAAATAGTGGCACTGAAGAAGTATCTAACCGTCTTGATACTATTATCGATTTAGTATCTAATGCTGTTGGTGGTAGCACACTTGACAATGTAAAAGATGCTATAGATGGTGTAAGAGGTAAATCCACTCCTAAGAAAGGTCCTAAGAAAGAAGGATTTTATACCAGGGTTATGCGTAGAAAGGAAGCCCTCAAGAACAAGAAGCCGAGTTTACTTGCTAGAGCTAAAGTCTTTGGTAGCAAGTCTTGGGCTAAAGTCGCTGGTTGGGGATCTAAAGCTGTTGGTACAGCTTCTTCTGCTGGTAGCAACTTAGCTAGTATTATAATGGATAAATCTAAAACTATCATTAGCAAAGTTGGTATGTCTGCAACTAAAGCTAAGATATTTACAAAATTAGCTGCTAAAGCTGCTCCGAAAATTGCTCTGCGTTTAGGTGCAGCTGCTACTGGTATATTGGCACCATTAGCTGGTATATTATTAGCATATGACGTTGCTAAATCTGTCGCAGCATTTATGTTGAACTATGCACATCCTGAAAAAGCTTTAGGAATCCCTGATGGTTCTGTAGTAACTGAAGGTGCTAAATTTATTGCTGGTTCTTGTGCTGCATTAGGCGAATTCGTTGGTATCGAACCGAATGAAATCTATGCTTTCTTTGGTGGAGATGCCGTAGAAGATGCTGATAAACAACTTAAAGCTGATGATGAAGCTAATCGTGGTTCTGTTACCGACTCTTCTAATTCTTCTTCTGGTTCTTCTAGCAGTAGTAGCAATGTTGCAGCACCGTCTAGTTTCTCTCAAAAGTTGGCTAGTATGTCATTTGGCAATACTAAGATCTTTGGTGATGTATTTGGTGCTGGCAAATACGGCAAGGGTTACTTTAAACAAACTGATCCTAGATATAAGAATATGCGCTTCAATACTAAAGGAGATACTGAATATCAAAATATGGCAGATTCTGGCTGTGGTCCAGTAGCAGCAGTTAATGCTATTTATGGTAGAGGTCCTAATCCTGTTGAAGCAGCACAATTCGCACTTAATGGTGGCTATAAAGAGCATAATGGTGGTACAAGACCTGAGTTCTTTAAATCCTACTTTAATGCACATGGTAAAGAGGCAGACTTTACCAATGGTAGAGGTATCTTAAATAATCTTAGAGCTGGTAATCCAGTTGTAATGATGGGTCAATCTAATAAGATCGATAGTAATACTCCTTATGGTACCGGTCCTCACTATGTAACTGCAACTGGTTTGGATTCTAACGGTAATATGATAATTCAAGATCCTCAAGATAATAGATCTAATATTAGATATCCCGCTAATAGTGTTTTAGCTAAAACTAAATTCGGTGTTGCTGCTAGAGGTCGTTATGGTCGTGGTGGCAGAATGACTATGGCTCAAGCTAGCCTCAATACTACTGGTTATAAGACATTAGACCAAATTCAAGCTAAATATAAAGGTTCTTCTAGTGCCATTATAGATACTCCTGATGGAGCAAGTAAAGGTGGTAGTGCTAATAAAGGACGCGATCTCGGTAAGTTTATCTGGGATTATTTACTTCAAGTTGGCTATACTGAATCTTCTGCTGCTGGTATTATGGGTAACTTGATGGTAGAATCTGGCTTGGATCCTCGCCGTGTTCAGGGTAGAGGCTGGCAAACTGCAGACGAAGTAAAAGTTGATGGTAATACCGGCTATGGTTTATGTCAATGGACGTATGATGCAAGACAACAGGGATTAGCAGACTTTGCTAAGAGCTATAATAAGAAATCTAGTGATCTTGTAGTACAACTTGATTATATGATGAAAGAAGTACAACAAGGATACACTTCTTGCTTACCTAGTGGATTAAATGCTTGTAAGACTCCTGAAGATGCTGCAACCAAATGGTGTAATGAATTTGAAAATCCTGGTGTTCCTCATTTAGAAGAACGTACCAACTGGGCACGTAAGATATTTGAGGCTAAAGGTGTAGGCATTACTAAATTAACTTATGATGGAAACACTGTAAGTGGTATTAAAGGTACTGTAGGTTCTGCTGGCGGTTCTAGTGCTAAAGCTGGATTCTTAGGGCTTCTTGAGAAAATGGCATCCCCGATAATGGGAATCTATAATAGCGTATTTGGTGGAGACACTGGAGGGAATTCTGGAGGAAGCTATAATCCTAGTAGTGCAAGCTATCGTAATTGGGATGGTAGCCCACTTAAAAATGCTGTAAATCCTCAAGGTGTATCTGGTGCAATCGGCTGGGCTAAGAGTCGTGAAGACACTCCTGGCTACGGTAATAATGGCTGTACTGAATTTGTAAGAGACTTTATAAAACACTCTGGTAACCCATTAGCAGACAACTTCCCAATGTGGGTTCCTGACTTGTATAAAGCTTCGAATGATAGCAAGATCTTTAAACAAGCATCTCAAGGTGGTAAAGCTGGCGATATTGCTATACTTGAAACTAATAGAAATCCTGGTGATGGTCCTGATCATGTTGTTATTGCAGATGGTTCTGGTGGTTATTTCGGTAACTCTTCTAGTAGAAATCGAATAGTTCATGGTAATATTGCTAGTGATTTTGGTTCTGATAATATAGTTGGTTATGTAGCTACTGGCGATCCAGATGGTATGGCTAGTACTCCGTCTGGTACACTTACTAGATCTCCTGAAGAAGTAATTGCTGATGCTGGTACTACATCTGGTGCTGGTAAATATGGTAGAGGAAAATATTCTAAAGCTCGTAGTGTTCAACATATGTTTGGTAGAGGCCCATCCTATACGACATATAATTCTGGTACTAATTATAATTCTTCCTCTAATAGTGGTATTGATTATACTCCATATTTACAAGAGATTATCAAAGCATTGTACATGATAGTGACCAATACTAATGAAACTCCGCAGCCTATGAATGCTGGTGACGCTAATACTGCTAGAGTAAAAGCTGAACAACGTCAGAATGCTATGGATAGAATTAGAACTGGTTTACAGAAAATGTCTATGGCTACAAGTGGTAATGGATTAGGTCCTGTATCTGGCAATAATGCTTCGATGGAAAGCTTATTAGCTACGATGACAAATCTTGCTACAAAATAATCAATAATAAGTGTTGGGATGGTTTTTAGCCATCCCAACCATTTATTAAGTGAGGTGAATATTAATGAGTAAAGAACAGTATATAGTAGTTTCAGATCGCCCTATTTGGGTACGTAAGGAACCATCTATATCTAGTAAAACCGTTGGATTAATATACCCCAATGAAATGATAGTCGCAGAAACTAAAAATAATAATTTTCTTAAAATTTCAAAGGGATGGGTGGCTGAATATACTGCGAATGGTACTCAGCGATTAGTTGAAAAATATGATAGTGTAAATGATATTGCATTAATGTCTGCAGATTATAGCTCTGGAAAAAATTTACAAGAAGAGTCTAATATTACAGATAGTAGAGGGCCGAACATTACAACTGATACAAGAGCTAAAAAAGATGATATTATCCCAGGATCTGCATTATATAATGCATATGTAATCAATAGTACATCAACTGAAAAGAATCAGATAAACTCTGATTATAAATCTTCATATGAACAATCTCTTGGTAGTATTAATATAGAAACTCTTAGAGGTATTTATGGTATGCCATATCAGTGGATGCCTCATGTAGATCCACGATTAGCTAACTCGACAATTGGTAGAGTATATGGTGATAGAATAGTTGCTAAGATGCCATTATTAGTTATAGCTCCAGGAGAACCAGATTTCTTAGCTGGTTATTCTAATAAATCTAAAGAAGACGTTTTATCAAATCTTATTAAGAAAGATAAAGAATCTAATTATCAGCAGAAAAGTGGTTCATCTGATTTAGATAGAATATTAAAATCTGAAGGTAAATATTACTCATTTAGATATGCTGGTAATAGCTATTACCAATTTCTGAATCCAATGCTAAGAACTGCAGCTATGCTTTTAGGTATTGGTGATAAAGAATATAATGGAAATAAGTTATCTCAATATCACTGGGGTAATAACTATAACCCTGGAGTATATCGTTATTGGACTGGTAGAAATGCATTAGCATTTTATATTAACTCTGAAACATCTATTTCGGATAACTTCGGAAATGATGATACTCAATCTGCTTTAGCTAGTAAAGTAAATGGTTTCTCTGATATGGCTAAAGAAGCACAATTCTTAGTTGGTGGTTCATCTGCAGCAACTGGAATCCATGTAGATAACTTTGTATCTACTAAAGCATTATTAGATAATGATATGAATGTCGCTGATAGCACTAGTGCTATGGTATCTAATACTGGTGCTCTAGGTCAATTCTTAAAACAGATTACTGGTGGATTCCAAACTGTATTAGCTGGTGGTAAATTGATATTCCCTAATATATGGAGTGATTCATCTTTCTCTCGTAGCTATAGTGTTAGTTTCAAATTCGTATCTCCAGATTATGATGTATACTCTTGGTATATGAATATATTAGTTCCAATCTGTCATCTTATTTGTATGACTGCACCTAGACAGTCTGGTCCGAATGGTTATCTTACACCATTCTTAGTTAGAGCATTCTATAAGGGATTGTTTAACTGTGATATGGGATTGATTACATCTCTTAATATTAATAAAGGTACTGAAGGTGGATGGACTAGAAATGGTCTTCCAACAGTAGTAGATGTAAGCATGGATATTAAAGATTTATATTCTAATATATCTATTACTCGTACAGTAAATAATACCCGTAATATTTTGACTAATAGTATATTCATGGATTATTTAGCAAATTTATGTGGTATTAATATTAATGAGCCAGATTTAAGTCGTACTGTAGAGCTGTATTATAAGACTCTTATTAGAGCACCGATTGCAGATATTCATGATGATGTAATGGGTGCATTACAGACTACATTTGATAATATGATTCTCAATAGTTACGGAAAAGCTTTCTTTAATAGATAGAATATTAAAAAAAAATTAAAATTACCACAGTCTAAAACATATAGCTAAAGTATGTAAATACTTTAGCTATTATTTTTTAAGAGTGGTGAAATAATTGAAAAGTCGAAAAGAGAAATTTATAGAATATCAAGATAAATATGGAAATATTCCTCAGGACTATAGAGAACGATTAAATTACATGTGTGATAAATATAAATTGTCTCCTAAGCGCATGAGGGAAATAATTTCCACTAGAGATTCTATATTAAATTCAATGTATTATAAAAGTCTTAAAATTTGTCTTTATGAAGAACCCGAGGGAACTCCAAGACCTAGGGCTAGATTAATTAACCGATATAATATTTTAGATGAATCTAAAGCAGATTCTAATTTTATTCAAATATATTCTATTACTGGTAAAGCAGATAATATGTATATGAAAAAATTAGTATCTCAAAATGATTATCTCGAAGCAAATGAACTAATATATACTCCATGTGATGTATGTGTAAACGTTTATTTTAAACCACCATCTAGTTTTACTATAAATGATTTATTCTTAGCAGAGATAGGATTAATAAGACCAATTAAAAAACCAGATTGGGATAATATTGGTAAAAAATATTCTGATATGTATAATGGTAATATATGGTTAGATGATGATCTAGTTATAGATGGTCAAGTCAGAAAATGGTATTCTATATTACCACGAGTAGAAATTGATTTAAAATACACTAATATGCTATTTAATAAATCACAATATAATCAAATGAAATCAAGACTTTCTGAAGATATAAATATTAATTATTGGGGGAATAAAAATGACTAATCAAGAATATAGTGTAAGACCGATATTAATTGGAAATAATATTAGAATAAAAATTCGTCAAGCATTAGATAAACAGATAGTAGAAGATATGGCAAATCATATCTATAACCATTCTAAAGAAAATGTACATTTTAAAACTAAAAATTCTAAATATGAATATCATTTTATTGAAGACATAAATATTCAAATACGAATTACATTTAATCTTAATGATAATATTAATATCATGAATTTTAGAGATATGATACCATACTTAATGTATACATACTTATCTGGAATGCATATATTGGAAAAAGCATTATCTCCTGAAGAATTATATGATTTAGATAATGGCATCATAAGCAAATTATATCTATTAGATATTTTAGTATATGATAAGACTGTAACTATCATCATTTAAACAAAAAAAATAAAGAGGTCGGAATTGCTTCCGACCTCCCTATTTAATTGATTATTAAACTAAACTTTTACCGACGTCAGATTTACCATCATTATTAACAGTAACAGTAACTTTTTTAGCATTGATAAGTTTAAGATGTTTATAATTCAAATTTTCTCTAATAACCCATAATGCAAATACTAATGGGTTAGTATAACCCATACTTACTAAAGTAGTTTCTAATCCAGTAGGTGTGAAATTAAAGATATTTTCATATTTAATTTTATAGGCAGAAGATTCTGGATCTCTTAATAATTTTTCTGTACATGCATCAATAGCATAAGTAACAGTTAATGTAAATTTGTCATTATCAGGATTATAATGACGTAATAATAAAGCTATTGTTGAGAGATAATTGATATCAGAGTAATTAAGGGTATAAGTATCTAAGACACCACCAATACCACTTGTTAGTAATGTATCGACTGCACTACTAATTTTGTCATTAATAACAACTGCATTTTCTTTCATAATAATTTTATCGTCTACAAACATAATAAAATTCTCCTTTATTGTTTAATTTTATTTATAGAAGTTAAAGAATGCAATTAGTTCTCCTTTAAAACTAATTTTTAATATTTTCTATACTTCTATTCATACTTATAATATGCTATTATTTTTCCATTTTATCATATATTAAATTGAATAGCACATGTCTTTCTCTAACAATTTTTCCGACTTCTAAGATATCATCTTTAGTAGCATTTTTATTATTCATTACTTGTTTCATTAGATGTGTCATAAAGCATACATCTTCGATATCTCGTTTCAAGTCCTCTCTAAGAACATTGTACCATAGATATTCTTTAAAGTTCTCCAAGTCCACTTTATCGGCTTCTTCTTTATCAAAGCCGTTGTCTTCTAGCAATTTATTAAATTCATCAATAATCTCTTTATTTTCTTTATCTTCTTTTGTGAATTCAGTAATCATTTTCCGAAATTCGTTCATATAAGCTTCAGATAAAGAATCTTTAGTTTCTCCCTTTAATTTAGATACCATTTCATTAACAATGTTTTCCATAATAAATTCTCCTTTGTTATTTAATATTAGTATAAGATTTTCTTATACACGATAATAGTATATAATTAAGATAAAAATTCCCTCGATGGCATCACTACCATCGAGGAAAATTTTTTATAGGAGATGTAAAGCAAGGATATAAAAATAGTGCCTAGAAACCTGACCACGATACTTCTAGGCACTTATTTTAAGATGATATAAGATTATATCCGACCGTGTTGAATAAATCTACAAGATGAAGAAAAACAATGCGCGTCCTAAAAACTTTTTATAATGGAGGAATCGTAAGCAAACTTTCAAAACTACATCATATAAGAAGTGGGAATCCGTACTAACCGTTTATCTTAATAGATTTATGAATAATCTTAATATCATCAAATATTATGTTAATTAAAAATTTCTCGAACTTTCTCAGTATCCATTTGAACCATTTTAGCAGTATTCAAGCATTCCAAGAAAGTATACATAACTTTGCAAGATTCTACAATTTTATCCATATTCAAATGACCAGATTCATTAGTATACATTTTACGAAGCTCTGGATCTTTAGAAATTTCTTTGGTATTATTATATACCATTTCACCAAAAACATTTCTAGAATGTTGTTGAATAATATTGATCTTACGTTTAGCATTAATATTATAAGATTCTTTAAGTTCCTCAGTTTGAGCTTTATTAATATTATCTTGAGTCTGTTGAAGAATCTCTTTAATCTTAATACGATCATTAGTATTTTGAGCTACAAAATCTTCGACAGCATCATTAACACGCTCACGAATCTTCGTAGTAATAGATTCAAAGTTTTGATTATTCAAAGTATCGAAGAAATCACTCTTAAGATTATTATCGATATTGAATTCTGCATCTTTGTAATTTACTTTTTCAGTAATTTTCTTATGGGTAGACTCAATCAACAAAGCACATTCTGCAAGAGTAACAGATGTATATTTAAATCGTCTAACCAGATTCTCTGCACCTTCTTCTTTTACGAAGTTCTTAACTAAAGATTCTTTAAGTGCAGAGAACTTTTCATCTTCGGAATAATAACGTCTATCAAAGCATTCATTAAAGATATGCATGATTACATCATAAGTCATAGCTTCAAGAACTTCTTTAGACCATTTATTATATTTTTGAGTTTGACGCATATTACGTATAGTAGATTCAATAATAAATTGAGTATCATCAATTTGTTTACGAATTGCAGATTGCTCTAATAATCCCTCAGGGATTACATCTTTATTACGATCTTCATATTCTTTAATACATGCAAGGGTAGTCTTTTTAATAATATTACTCATTATCTAAACCCCTCCTATTAAAATAATACAGAGCCAGATGCTGCTGCACTATCAGGAATTTCATCAACTACGTCATTTACTTTATATTTCTTTTGGGTATTGATTACTTCCTTAGTAGTTTGAACTTCTGCAGTCTTAGCATCAACTTCAATAGCACTAGAAATTTTTCTAAACAGATCTACAAGTTTCATTTGACGCTCAATAACTTTATCTCTATCTTTACCAGCTACTTCTTTTTTAGCTACTTTAATATTATGAGCATTCATCTGAAGCATATCTGCTTGCATATCAAAATATTCGGCTACACGAGTACGAGAATAATAGAAGAAATAAATCAATTCTCTCATAATCGGAATGATACCTAATACTAATACTACCAGAGCAACACCACTACCAAAGAATCCCAAACCAAGTTCAAGACCAGTAAATTTCTTAACTTTGGTTTTTACAATACCATCTAATGCAGTATCAATTTGGCCTTTAGCACAAGCTAAATTGAATTTTTCAAGATTGCTGAATAAAATACTATCTTTAGCTTTAGTATATGCTACAGAGTCTAATACTACAGCAAAGCTTTCTTTTCCAGGACGTTTAATAAACTCAATGCATGTAGCAATCAAATAAGAAATGCTAGAGATAATACTTAAAGTAATCGTATTGTATACAAGCATAGGCATTTCTGCATTTATATGATAACCACGTTCAAAAAGATTCTTTCTACGACGTACATTATCAACTGCTGCTTTTACAATTAATACCGCATCGGGTTTTTGATGATACTCTTTTAAGAGTTTCTCCATAATATCAATACAGCTAACAATCTTTTCATAGTTCTTTAATTTAGTAATATCGCCTTTACTATTGGGGATATCACCGAAATCGACTTCATCTACTCTACCAATAATTTCTTCATATAATTTAGAAGTCAGAGAAGCCAAGAGTTTACTTTGATCTTCTTCATTTACTGCACAGAGTACTTCACGAGTATAACGGTCATTAATATCAAAATAGTTTCCACAAGCTTCTTGGAAATCTTTATTTTGATAATAGCCATTATTAGTAAAAATTTTTTCATTACTCAAAAGAGTATTGAATGTTGCACCATCTTTATCTTTAGAACGTTTTTCAAATTTCTTTGTAGGAGATACAAGATCACTAGGAATCATTCTTTTTTCAAAATATTTATTAAGTTCAAGATCTTTATCTTTTTTAGTAATTACTGTGGTATCAGCAGTCTCCCAATGCTCGCCTTCAAATAATGCTTGAAGGTCACAGAATTCAGTAAAAATATTTTCCATTTATTACCCCTCCTAGCGAGACATCTTGGTCATTAAGTTTACAATTTTCTTATAGCTATTATCTTGAGCATCTCTCTCCAAATGGCTAAAGGAAAGTGTTTCATATTCATCATGACCAGTATCAAAAATGAATTTTGCAGATTCTACACCCTCATCAATAATTACACAGCACATAAGGCTATAAGATTCCATGATAGGACGAATAACTGCAGCCTTTTCGATATTGATATTATATTCCTTCTTCAAAGTCTCTACGTCTTCTTTAGAAACGACTAAAGAGCTAATAGCCGCAGATTCATTACCTGCACCAATCATACGTTTATATTTTCCGAATAATGCTCTACGCTCAAGAACTTTCCAAATCTTACTCGTAGAACCACGACGAACACCAAGAGCATCAATTTTAGCTTTATCTACAGCAAATACAAAATCTTTCCAGAAAGAAATCTCTCTTGTAGTTGCTCTAATAAAATTATGGAAACCTTGGTTGTCTTTATTCTTAAGCATTAAACGATTTACAATATCCATAGAATCTAATGGATAAAGTTTAGCTTTAATACCAATTACAGCACTAGTATAAAGACCAGTTTGAGCATTATAGAAATTTACTACCATCATGGTCGGAACTAATTCATTAGCTTTTTTGATATCAGTAGTGAATACACGTTCACGCTCCATATCATTCATTGCTTGTGCTTGTTTATGGTCTAATTTATCATAACGATATGCAGTTCTTAAGTTATTTGTCAATTTGCTAAATTTTTTATTAGCCTTTGCTATGTGTTTAGCTAATTTTTGTTGATTTTTAATTTCTTTTTGTAAATCGCTAGTAGTATCTTCTCTGATAACCGAAATGTTAATAGAGTTGCCCATATGGTCAACTCTGTAATTATTAAGAGAATTTTCATTAATGTCTTCAGGAAGAGTATAGTTGAAGTTTTTCACAGACTCAGATAATTGTTGCCAAGCTTTAGCATCATTAAATACTGCATGTTCTTGGGTAGATGCATACTTATTGATCATATCTACATAATCATCTACAGTAAGACTAGCTACGTCATCAAGACTAGCATCGAGATTGCCATGGAATTTAGAGATGTAATCAATAGCGTTTCTAGCATCACTAATTTGCATTGCAGAGAATAACATTTGCATCATAGTAACACATTTACGTTCAATGGCTTTAGAAACCATGACGGAATTTTCGATACTAATGTTATTACTACAAAAAACTGGGAAAATCAAAGTCAACTTATCAGTTGCAGCAGCTACAGATTTATAGACCTTGTTGCTGAATGGATTTACAGTCATTTCATCACCGTCAGCGATATTAGCAAGATCGATAATATCTCGTATGATACTCTCATGAATTGTTTTAGTATCAGACATATCTAAAACCTCCTATTTGGGTATAATTTATTACTATGTTGACAAAAAATAAAAGGCCATAAAATCACAAATAGTATAATACTAATCTATTTAATATGTAGAATTTTCTTCAAATTCAGCTTATCATTAGATGTGATTGTGTCGGATTGGTCAATATATCTACCGGCTTCTTTTATCCTTCTTCTCTGTTTCTTATACTTCTTACAAAGCTTTAAAGATAGATCACAAATTCTTTCATAAGATTCTTGTTGCTCATCATACAACGAGTCTAATTCAGATTCTGCTTCTTCAAGTTCGTCAAGCTTTGGAACTCCATAAGTTAAACTCAAAAAATTCGGATAACCATTCTCCATTAAATGTATTGCCATTGCATCTCCAACTGCCATAATAAGATCACACTCCTAAATACTTTTAATAAAAATTTTGTTTGAAAAACTAATATGTGTAAGTATAGGAAATATAATCTTCTTATGACCTTTTATTCATTTTTATAATATATAATTATCTTATCATTTAGACCATATAATGCTAATATGAAAACATTAGAATAAATAAAAATAATACTATAGAAAGGAGAGCTATAATGGCAATAACTTTTTCGGATAATCATGATTCTTCGGGAAATGCTAAGAATGATGAAAATTATAAGTATACCGCAAGAGAAGGATTCAGAAATCTAAACTCTACAGTTTCTGATATGCTTCGTACTGTACAAGCTAATGGTATTAGAGAAACATCACAAGAAGAATTGTATTATAAGTTTCAGCGTATACCAGCTTTAGATGCACGAAAACGTTTAAATTATACTAAAGAATTTTTATTCTTTACAAAGCCAGACCTCCAGATATTACAGAATACTTCAAATATATTAAGACCTTCATTAGAGAAAGTTCCAATATTTAACTGGGCACAAACCTATTATCCTGACGTATTAAGACAGCTTCAATATTCTGCTTCTTCTAGTAGATATCCATTTATGAATATCTTATCTAATACTAAAAAATCTAACTTAGAATTACCATCTATAACTGCGAATAATGATATCGAAACTGCAGTAAATATATTTGGTACTAAGATGACATATAGAGGCTCATCTTATTCTTCAGATGATGGATTTGAATTTAGTATAGAATTTGAAGATACTCGTTATCTTGAATTGTATATGCTTTTTAGAATATATGATGAATATGAAAGCCGTAAACAATATGGCATTATAGATATTCCACAATACTATGCTGATCAAAAGATACTTCATGATCAATTCTCTATATATAAATTTATAGTAGATGAGGATTTTGAAACTCTTGTATATTGGGCTAAACTTACTGGTGTATATCCTAAGAACGTTCCTAGAGAGACATTTTCTGATTTGCCAGAAAATGGTGGCTTAAGCTATAGTATTCAGTTTCATGCATCTTTTGTTGAAGATATGAAGCCTGAGATATTATATGACTTTAATACTGTAACTAGTGGAACTGCATCTGGTGCTGCAAAATCTTGGTATGATGATGATATTCAAATGACAAATCCAGATTGGTGCCAGTCTGCATATATAGACAATAGTAGTACAGTTAGTAGACACCCAATTATAAGACCAAAATTAAAATGGAGGTAAGTATACAAATGTCTAATTTTTTAAGTTCAGATGTATACGAGATTACTCAATTAATTGAGGATATTAAAACTCGTAATATGGGAGGAGTTAGTTCATTAACTCTTGCCATGAGTATATTTGGTTACTTCTCAGAAATTTCTAGTGCCATGATGCAGAGTGCTGTAGTTATGGCATCTGAGTATTCTAATGAAGCAATTCCAGTAAAGGCTAAGTTTGAGAAAAATATTATTACTCATGCTCTTGCTCTTGGTATTGAAAAATTAAATGCTCAACCAGCAGTGGTTGAGCTTATGTTGTCTTTCCCTGAAGATATTATTATTGCTAATATGGTAAATAATAGAATTACTCTTGATAAAGATATGCAATTATTTATCAATGGCTATGAATATCATTTAGACTATGATGTAGTTATCACTCGTACTAAGTTATTAAACGGTGAGTATGTATATACTGCACAATATGATATTAAAAGAAAGAATCCGATATCTAATATTACCAATCCATATCTCCCACCAATTGGTAGAATTACAATTACTAATACTCCGATGATAAGTGTTGAAGTACAAATGCATCAAGTAGAATACACTAAAGTATATAAAAAGATATTGACTTCAAATCCATTAGAAAATAAGATTATTAACTTTGAATTTGAAAATCAACTTGCAGCATTTGATCTTGAAGTAGTTGAGAATAGTAATAACTATTATCTTACTCCAGTATATGATGGACTTGTAGATTATGATAGTGAGTATTATTGTAATTATAATTATATGAATACTAATGCTATTAGAATCAAATTTGATTCAGCTTCATATATGCCTAAAGTTAATGCTGATGTGACAATAAATCTGTATACATCACATGGCTCTGAAGCTAACTTTACATATGCTGGTGGTTCTTTTACTTGGCAGTTTAATTCTGATAGAATTAAGTATAATAAACTATATGCTAGTATATTGGTAATGAGTCCATCTAATTCTGGTATTGATAGAAAATCAGTTAAAGAATTAAAACGCTTAATTCCCAAGGAAGCATTAGCTCGTGGTAGTGTAACCAACTCTACGGACTTGAATAATTATTTTAACTCTATCAATACTGATGACGTTAAATTATTATTCTTTAAGAAAATTGATAATGCTTTAGAGAGATTATACTATTCGTTTTTATTAATGAGGGTAAATAATATCATAGTTCCGACTAATACCATTTCGGTAGATTTGATAAGATCTAACTTTGATAATATCAATAACAAAAACTATGTATTCAATAATGGAAATATGATATACTATACAGGTAATAAAAATGCTACAGTAGAAAATCATCCATCTGATGAAAAGCTTAAAGAATATGAAGACACCGGATTTGTATATATGAATCCATTTGTATGTGTAATCAATAAATCTCCATTCTATATATCTTATTATCTTACCAGAATGAATATAGATAAATTCTTAAATTTTGATTACATTAATCAAGCATCTCAAAATCAATTCGTAGCATCTACTATTAATTGGAAGAGAGATTTTTTCACAGATAAAGATAAATATAAACTGAATATCAAAATGTCTCAGAATATATTGTCTGATATGAATTTAGTTAATTATGATGATAAAGGTAATATCACTGGAGCAAATGTTAAAGTTGCATTAGTATTGTATAACTCTGATGATGAACCATATCGTTATAAATTTGCAGAATTCAAAAAATATTATGAGTCTAATTATATCTTTGAATTTGAAGTTTCTTTACAGACTGATGATGTAATAGATGATCTTACCTCAAGAATTAGAATTAATGATATGAAAGACATTGGTACTGTAACAACGTCTTATGGATATTTTAATAAGAAGACCAAAGCTAAGCTATTCATCTATGTAGTAAATCAAGATGGTGAAGAGGCTGGTAGAAGTGATGCAGATAAAATAATTCCTAGTATGGAAGTTAGTGGATATGCATTATCTAATATCTATGAAGTATATGATGGTATAGACTTCTTCTATAACTATTCTCATATAATGAATTCTACGATTAAAGTCACTAAACAAAGCGATACTAGCTTATTGTATACTGTCAATAAAATGCCAGTAATTAGATATAGCTATATGAATACTGAAGAGAAATTCCAAGAATTTATTAAACAATTAGAAATTAGACGCCACTATATTGAATCCTGTCTTGACGTTCTCGAAGATTCATTTGGTATTGATTTTAAATTCTTTAATACTTATGGGCCATCTAAACTCTTTAGTGTAACTGGCGATCCGACTAGACTTGACAGAGTTAATCTTACACTTAAATTCCGTTGTAGTCTTACAACACAGACTAATAAATATATTAAGCAAGATATTATTAGTCTTATAAAGGAATATGTAGAAGATATTAATAATGGTATTGCTAATTTACATATGCCAAATTTAGTTACTGAAATTACTAATAAATATCGAGAGCAAATTCTATTTTTTGAATTTAGAGAAATTAATGATTATGGTACTGCATATAAACATATATACAGACCAGACGAATCTCTTATCAATAAAATTCCAGAATTTCTATGTATTAATACTTTAGAAGATGGAACTCCCGATATTAATATCGAATTTGTGTAAATTATAAAGCTATTGTAAGTTGACTATTTAAACATAATAGTAAAATCTTAGAATAAGATTTTTAAGATGCTAACTATTTTAAAAATATATATTTTTAAGGAGGCTAATACATATGTTTTACGATGCTAATAGAATTAGCGGTTTGGGTTCTATCAATGTAGAACCTGATGCTCGTTTCTGCCATGAACATGCTGCTATGCAAGCAGTTATTGAATCTCAACAAAATGAACTGATCATGTTTGAAAATAACCTGGCTGTAGATTTCCAGGAAGCTGCAATGATTCACGAAGGTGCTAATGTTGAAGATGTCAGAGCACTTCATGAAAATGTAATTACTGATATCTTTAAACGTATTAAAAATCTTTTCATGAAACTTTGGGCTAAAATCAAATCTATCTTTAAAGTATTTATTGCTAAATTCGATTCTATTTTCATGAAATCTAGCAAAGAATTTATCAAAAAGTACAAAAAGGATGTACTGAAGAAAGACCTTAAAGATATTACTGTTAACTATAGCAAACCGAATAAAGTAGATTTTGTTATTAGTAAAATTCTAACTGTTAGTCTTGTAGATGCTAATTTATCTGGTGGAAACGATTCTATTCAAAAAGCTTTAGAAAATTATGATTCTGAAAAACAAGAAGAAGAATATATCGAAGAGCTTACTGGTCTTAAATCTGTAACTTTAGCAGATTTTGATAAAGAGTATCATGAGCATTGCTATGAGGACGAATCTAAAGAAGATCTTACTTCTTCTTTAGTATCTGAGGCAATTTCTTGTCTTGAAGGTTCTGATGATGTTTTGAAACGAGTTAAAAAAGCTAATGATATTCTTGAAAAGGCAGTTGCTAGAATTATTAAAGAAATTGATAAAGAACAATCTGATTTTGCGAAATTAAAATCTGATGAAGATATGAACACTACTATTTATTATACCACTGATGCTGGTGAAAAAAATAATGTTCAAAAACTCCAAATCGATAGAGACACAGATAAAGATGAAATCAAAAAACAAAAACCTGTAAAACAGGCTACGATTAGTCTTTTATCTAAGAGAGCAACTTGTTTGCAATCTTGTATTACTAAAGTAACCGCAGGTACTATTCGTGAAGCTAAATTTGGTGCTTCTCAAGCTCGTCGTATTATTGTTAAAGCTCTGGGTGCTAAAGGTTACAATGGTGAATCTGCACTGCTGGATGCTATTGAAGAATCTGCAGCATATGAAGCAGAAATCGAATTACGTTAATATATAAGGAGGATACTAGAATATGTTCTACGATTCTTTTAATCATATTACTGGTAGCAGTATTTGCGCAAATGAAGCTGCTACTGTTATGGAAGATGATTCTGTAAAACCTAGCATGTATGAAGATTTTACTGAAGGTGCTATGGTTGCTGTAGCAGAATCTGAAACTAACTACATTAAATTGATGATGGGTATTGGTATTACTGAAGCAGTTGCTTACAGCGAGACTGGCAAACCTATGGTATATACTGAAGGCTTTGTTAGTGACGTTGTTGATAAAATTAAAGCATTTTTCAAGAAAGTTTGGGACAAGATCAAAGCTCTGTTCAAACGTTTTGTTCTCATGTTTGACCAATATTTCAAATCTGATAAAGATTTCTTGAAGAAGTATAAATCTCGTATGCTGAAATCTAGTACTAAAGATTTGACTTTTAATGGTTATCCATTCTCTAAAGCTAAAGGTGTAACATCTGGTACTCATATTAATACTGGTAGTATTGACGATATTAAAAATATAATTACTACAATAGATAGTGGTATACAAGATGATCTTGCAAAACAAGGCCTAGATCCTGCAACTAATGGCGCTGGAGTTGATAGCTTTGCTGAAAAACGTGAAGACATATTAGACGAATTTAGAGCTTCAATGATTGATAAATCTGGATCTGTAGATGCTAGTGATTTTGCTGAAGAGTTATTTGAATATTTTCATGGTAATAATACTAAAGAAAGTTTAAGCGATTCCGATCCAGAGATAAATATTAGTAATTGTATTATGATTCTTGAAAGAAATAAAGAAGCTACTAAAAATATTCAAAAAGTATTAGATAAGATTGGTAAAGTGTTTGATGATATGATTAAAGATGTTGAGAAATGTATGAAAGAAACTAATGCTAGATATACTGATGATAGCAATGGTACAAAGATTGATAAAGAAACAAATAATACTAAGTTTGTAAATGCTAAAATTAGTATTTACCGTGGAATTTCTAGCATTATTACTCAATATTTTGGTGCGGCATTGACAGCATCTAAAGATATGAATCGCCAAGCTCGTGCAATCTGTGCTAAGGCTATTGTTAAGTCTGGTAAGATTAATGAAGAGAGTGCTGGTTCTGAATATTTCGGTGGCGACTCTTTCCTGAGTGGTGTAGTATTTAAATAATATAACTTGTGATTTAATTAAAAATATTAGAGCTAGTCTTTGAAGACTAGCTCTATTTTTTAAAATTTAAAATATTGAAAGGAGCAAGATTATTAATGTCTAGTTTAGCTTCTGTTTTTAATAAAAACATTTTAATGAATGAACAAACTGCAGATAATACATCTGTATCTAGTGAGTTTAATTCTATTAATAATAATACTGATGGTAAAAGTTTCTTTAGTGAATCTTTGGATTTTGCTAGAGAGATGAATACCGAATATATAAATAATACTTGTAGCTTATATAAATCTATTTTAGAATCTGGAGATAATCCGTATGTAATTCATGAGTCTTTTTCTGAATTCTTTGAGTTTATTAAAAAGATTATTAAAAAAGCTATTGATTTTATTAAGAAACTTTGTGATAAATTTATTGTACTCTTAATGAGACTTATTTCTTCTGATAAATATTTGAAGAAGAATAAAGATGAATTCTCTAAGTTTACATCTGAAAATGAATTTGAACACAAAGGCTATAATTTTACTATAAAAGAAGGAGTTCCTAAGAATAGTGTATTGTCTGATTTTGCAAAATCTATTGGACAAATCGAGAACTTGGGAACTGCTACAGTAACTACTGATACTATTAAAAATGCATATAATAATCTTACTAATGAATTAGATAATGATTATTATGATAGAGTAAGAGCTGAAGTTCTTGGTAGATCTGGTGAATCTATTAGTGACAGCGAATATGCTGATGAACTCTTCGAAGAGTTTAGAGATGGTGAAGATACTAAAGAAGACTTCACTGTAACGTCTACTGTTGTATTGGATGCTTATCATAGATTTGATAGATATGAGAAACTGAAAAAGGACATCAAGAAACAATCTAAAGATATTGAAAGTAAATATCAAGAGATCTCTAAATCTTTCGATAAAGTTACTGGAGATTTTGATAGTAAGGCAAATACTTATAGTGTGACTATTGATGGCGTTTCTGGTACTGTGCATAAAGATGCAATTACTGAACTGGATCTTTGGTGCAAAGCAAAAGCTAGTCAGATTCAAAAGATATCTACAATTCATCATATGGCATTCTCTGCTAAGCTTGATGCTCTTAAAGATTGCTTTAAACAAGATAAGACTATTCTTTATAAAGCACTTTATAGAATCAAAGGCAATAGCAAAGACTAAGGAGGCAATACAATGGAAATGACTAAATATCCAGTAGATGCTGATATATTGGAGAATAGCTATGTTGATAAAATGGCATATGCTAATTTTCTTTTTGAGCAAGAACGTAATACTATTAAGCTGAATGCTTTTATTAGCGAATGTCTTTGTATTGCTGAAGGTGGAAATATCTATGATGGTATTAAAGCTATCAATGAGGGCATCTCTGATAAAGCTGAAAGTGCTTGGGATAAAGTAATGGATTTCTTACGTCGTATGTGGGGTAAGTTTGTCGAGAATATGACAAGACTGTTTAACTCTAATGGCTACTATTTAGAGAAATATAAAGATATTATCCTTAAGAAACCACTTAAATTTACTGAGAAGATTACCATGCCTAACTATTTTAATGGTATTAAAAATATCGTAGGCGTTAAAATTCCTCAAATAACCGTTCAAAGTTTAGAAAGAGTTCCTCTTAATACTGAAGATGGTAACGGTATGAATGTTTTACGTACCGACTTTATGAAAGCTTGGAATAATGGTAAACCATCTGACAATCCCGAAGGCAAAGAATTTAAAGCTTGGGCAGTAGATTTCTTTAAAGGCCTTGGTAATGGTGAAGTAGATTTTACTGCATCTCAGATTAACATGACTGATGTGTACAATTTCTGCCATGATAGCAAAAATATAACTTCCATTCTTGAAAAAGATAAAGCTGCAATTGAACGTGCTAGTAAAGAATTTGCAGATGAAGTTAAAAATGTTATGACTAAAGCTGACAAAGATGGTACTTATTCTTCTAATAATACTGGTGAGGCTAATGATTACGATAAAGCACCCGGCAACGCAGTTCATACTAATGGTAGTAACTATACTTATACCATCACTGTAAATGGTCAAGTAAAGTCTTATAATGCAACATCTAAAAAAGGTGATCAAGGATGGGGTATTTATTTAGGTAATGACTATCCTGGTAATAAGACTCTTGCTGCTGGATTAGAAAAAATAGTCCCTGCTGATCCTAATTATAAATTGGCACATCAACCTGAAGCTCCGAAACCTGAAGCCAAAAAAGAAGGAACTCCGAGTGGTGGTGATAAGGGTGGAACCCCGGCGGCTAGTGGCGGCGCAGAAACTCCGAAAAAAGAATCTACATATTCTAATGTATATGGTAGATATATTACCGAAAATGATAACAACAATAGTGGCAATACTAATACTGGTGGCAATAATGGTACTACGGCAGCAGCAGTTGCTAGAGCATCTAGTGCCAATGCTAATACTGATGGTAGATACAAAGTTAATAATGCAGTTGACGTTAAATCTACTGATAAAACTATTCAGGATAAAGCAAATACTTGGTTAGGGGTTGCTACTGAAGTTATTACTGCTAAGATGACTGCAGTAGAGGCAATTAATAAATCTTTTATGCAGATTATTAAAAATCATGTACAGTATTATGTTGGTAAGACTGATATTGAGAATGATCAAGCACCTCGTCAAGGTACTGATTATAATAGTCAGACTCAGTCGAATAATAACCAACAAAATACTCAGCAGAATACCCAACCTCCTGCGGGAGAAAAGACTGGTGGACAACCTCAACCTGCTGCTGGCGGTCAGCCAGCTGGCGGAGAACAAAAATAATCAAAAAGATAATCTGGAATCCAGTGATGGATTCCAGATCTTTTATTTCAAAATTTTAGAAAGACCATACAATGCAGCTCGAGTACCAATGCTACTCCATACATCTTTTTCAGCATATGGGATTTGTCTAAAAGTTAATATAGTATTCATAATAAATGAATCATCTTCTCTGACATAAACTTCTTTTTTGTTTGCTAAAAGAAATTTACCATTACGATTAGAATGAGTATCGAAATTTTTTACAATATATTCTTTATTAGGAGAAATAGCCAATGTATCTAATCCATTTTTATTAATAGTCAATCTAGCCGAAGAAAGTTGAACTTCAGATATTATTTGTTTTACAAGATTAACATTATCATTTGGTACTCTTAATAATTTAGTTTTCTTTAATGCATAATCTGCGGCATCAGCTAATAATACGTCAGTATTAAAGCAAGTCAAACCAGTTTTACCAATATCGGCAATATCGTTCATACCATCTACAGCAAGTTCTATATCAGACATAAAAGACTTACCAATATTGCTTATATTATTCATCATAGACATTCCGACATCACTAAATCCATTTAATGATATATTTGCAATACCCTCAGTGGAAACTGCGCTAGCCATACCAGCAGAAGAAACAATTGTACTAGCTAAAGTATTATTACCAATCATTCCAGAGAATGCACCATTAAATTCATTTTGTAATATATTTGGAGTTGCTAATATATCTTGAACACCACTATTGCAAGAATTTGCAGCACCAACACAAGCTGTTGGAATTTCAGAAATAAATCCAAATGTGTTATTCATATTTGTAACACAATCAGCTACATCTGGTTTTAAACCCACTAGAGTTGGTATTAAGTCTTTAGCTTCACTTACATCTACATACCCACTACTATCATCATCACTACCACCAGTAGCAGATTTAATATTCGTAGGCAATGCATTAATGTCTTTTATAAGACTATCAATTTTACTATTTAATGAATTAATCTTATCTAATGCTGGAGTAAATGTTTTATTAATAACTGCAGTGTTTTCACCACTTGTTTTAATAATACCATCATAAAGATTATTCATTCCTCCGACATTATCACTATAATTTGCTGGAGCTACACCATTTATATAATTATCAAACTCACAAGCATTACAAGCATTCTCATAAATAGAATCTCTTATTTCTTCATAAGTATTTGGAAGATCTTTTACTTCATTATATAGAGTTTCCACTTCTTTGGCTGTGGTTATAATATTTTGAATATATTGATTCTTTACATCAACAGATATTCCGGGTTTAGAAAAAATATTATCAATTGATACAGCAACACCATTAACTTCAACAGATACATTTAATGTCTTATTCATATCTGCAAGCATTTGATCTTTCATATTATTAAGATCATTTCCAAGATTATTGAATTTCTTTTTTATATTCTTGCTCGCAGTCTTAATTTTATTTGCTGCGGCTTTAAATTTATTGATAGTACCCATAATACTATTATCAGATTCGGTCATCTCTCTACTACTATCTAATATTGCTGTAATATTATTAAAATCTTGGTTAGTCGCTAAGTTTGTTTGATATACTGTATCAGTTGTAGATATTGGAATTACATAACAGTTTTGAGTTCGATCTTCTCTCATACCTTGCTCAAAAGCTCCAGTAGACGTTACATTTCTAATATCTATTAATACTGTGCTAAATTTTTCAGTTCTTTTCTTAACGGGTTTTCCAGAGCAACTCAATAAATACCCAGTATCATAATCTAAGAAATATCTAAATTTAGTATCATAAAATGCACTCATTCTATTAAGATATTCTAATGCTTTAGATACTGTTTCTAATGGTGGAATAATTAATTGCTCCATTTTTTTATTATACTTAAAAGGCTCTATAAGCATGACCATATGATTTGTAATACTAGCAACTATATCCATTATAGTTGTATTGTATGTAATAGTATTAATTTGTCTTTTATTATTATCAAGATTAGCCTGCATCATAAGACCAATCATAATTGTACGATATTTATCTTTTCTCTCAGTGCCATTATTTGCTTCTTTTTCGTATTCTGAATAATCTATATCTTTATTATAATTCACATCATCTTGTAAGAAATATGCAAACTCTCCAGATACACAAGCTTTAGCCACACCATCACCATCTTCTGGATAATTTGCCATTACTAGAATGAATTTACTTTCTTTAGCATTTATGATTATAGTATCAACTAAATTCTTATCTAGAGTTAATTCCATAAATGCTATGGGCATGTTTTTATTATCATAATCTCTTTCTATACAAAAAGATTTAATAGATGCTACATCTATCTTTGTAGTCTCTGAACTCTTGCCATCTACATATGCTAGTTGTATTTTATAACGATATACACTCATAAAATTACCTCCATTGAGAAAAAATAAAATAAGGTAAGCACTTACATGCTTACCTTAATGTTTTTGGTTTAAATTCTTTCAAGATCTAATGGATTATTTATGAAGTATTTATTATTGATATCTCTAACAGTATCAGGATCTACAAGATTTACATAATAATCCATATTACTATATTCTGGACATCTGGTATACATATTGTATAACCATATTAAATCTAGTGCTCTAAATCTATTTATAAATCTAGATTTAATAATAGTATTTTGTAATTTAGGATATAGTAAATCATATAATCCCTCAATATCCATACAATACTTGTTTTGAATTTTTCCATCATTTATCAATTCTAAAAGCATTGAAACTGCAGCATTTAGCGTCTTCAAAGTTTGAACATTTCGATTTTTGAGACTCGTGAGTGTAACCACTAATGAATACAACTCAGGATTCAATAATGGCAATTTAGCATTAGTCGTATCAGAAATCGCTTTACGAGTTATATTAGCAAAAGCACTAATTGCATTTTGCTTAGTAATAGTAACAATATATTCAGGATTAGTTTTAACTAATTTGAATACTACTACATCTTGATGCATCGCTGCTAGTTGTAACATTGTTACATCTTTAGAAAATACAATCTGTGGCTTTCTACCACATGCCTCAGTTTCTTTTTGTATAATATCATATATTTTGACCATGGGTTCCATGATCGTTCTTACGCAAAAAATATCTGGCAAGTATTTACATAATTCATTTAATAAATGCCAATTGGTATCAATATACTTAGCCATTACTCTATTATTTGCTTTAGCTTCTTGAAATGATTTATTATACCCATTTATTAATTTTTCACAAATATTAACTTGGCCATTAGACATTATTATGAAAATTTTAGATTCGACATTATAAAAATTTCTATAATAAGATCTTAAATGGCTACACAGATTTATTATTCCGGAAACTACAGATAAATTATCAGTAATTCTTGTGTTTACGGAAAATAAACTCTGTATAATATTATATCCATCAATATAGATATTTATACTATCTGCTTTAGAGCCTTTGAATATTTCATTAGCTTTATGCAGCGTGGTATACTTTGGATAATTCAAACCGATAGTTTGGTCTACCGTTAGTATCATAAGATAATCACCTCATTTATAATGGGCTATTACCACATTTGTGACAACTAGCAGATTTCTTTAATCTAGCTAAACATCTATCACAAATTGTAATATTAATTGCTTTAAAACTCTTACTAACTATTTTACCACAAATATTACATTTGTAACTAAAATTGCCAGTAATCTTTGGTAAATCTGATTCATCATCTTCTGTTAATATACAAGCTTCAAATGCACATCTTCCCGTAGCTGCATCTTTATATCTGCAATTACCATATGGGCATTTTTCAAATTGTACATAACCACCAGGTGGTGGGGTATTAGTTTTTTTGTTAATCATTGTAAAGTCACTCCTTAATAATAAATTTTATCTATATGTGTCATATATAATAATCATTAATATCTCGGAGTGACCATATTTGGATTATTCAGAGATAGATTTCAACAGATCTCCAACAGTATACATATCAGTATCAATCTCATCTACTTCGTCTCCAACGTTAGTTGTAGCCATCATATAATCTTCTCTTTTTGTAAGAGCGACTGCTAATTTTGCTGTATCACCATAACCCATTTTTATCAAAGTCTCAGCTAATTTATCTGCTCCTTCATGGGAAATGGTAACACCTTTTTGAGGTACTACTTCATCTCCTTTAACAGCCCATTTTCTTAACTCTAATTTATATGGGCCATCGTTCCAAGATGTGTGCCCAATACATACTAAGATGCTACCTCTTGCTTCAATTGTATAACGATCTTTTACATCATATTTAAATTGATTATCCATAAAAAATTCATTCCTTTCTTATAAACAAAAATTAAGACTACAAGGAAATGAATCCTTGTAGTCTTGAATCAATTAATAAATCTTCTGAGTCGTTACAACTTGTTGGTTCAACGCATTCAGAGTCTTATTAATAGTATTAACGCTGGTTGCGCTAATATGAAGAACATACTCTTCTTGACGGGTACGCGGTTTAATTTCTTTAACCTCAAATTCGAGATCTCTTTGATCAATACCGTCAATGCAATAATACTCCTTCAGGAGCTTACGCGGATCCAAACCAGTAACTCTTTCGTAAACGGTGTTTACGTTAGAGCCAATACCAATTGGATTAAACTTACGGATAATAGTTTCCTGAATCAGTTTGCTCGGTTCAGCCATAGTACTGATTACCGGAGTATTGGAACGTGGATCAATGCTAGGCATAGTCTTTTGGAGCGTAACGATTGCATTCCAATCGACATTTCTAATATTTTTACGATTTACTTTCTGCAACGGATAGTTATCGTAAATATATTTAGCCAGAATGTTTTTAGCTTCATCGGACAGAGTGTACTGTACGTTATTTACACGAGCAGTTTCACGAGCACGATAACGCTCGAAACGAGATTCACTGTTGACAGATTTACCAATCAGCGCAGTGAGACGTCCATCATCATTATTACCACGAGTTGCGTTCGGGGTGAACAATACAGACAGAGTCGGGAAAATCATATTCGCATTCGGCATGGTAAAGTGATCATAGTACACGCCGATGCAATCAGTAAAGATGTTACGGAACATGTTGCCAATCCCATTTGCAAATGCTGCAAATGGGATATCACGAGAGTAGATAGTTTCGCCAGGAACGACGAAATTTCTCTTCTCGATTTTAATGGTTGTTTCTTGTTGTTGTTGTTTTTCTTGTTGTGTCATGATATGACCTCCTTAAAATTTTATAATAAGAGTAATTGATAATTACCCTTATATTAATATAATAGTATATAACCATTTAACTTTTTAAGTGGTTAATAACTAAATTGCTTAAAGATATCTAAATTAGTATTTACATATGATGGCAGTTTTGTTTCTCCATCATCATTATAAATAAGAACTGCTAAGACACCATTATCGTCTCGCAGTAACTTATATGCATATTTGATTTTAGATAATACTATTGTTTTATCATATTTAACTAGAATATGATCAACATCAATATTCTTATTAATCTCATCACCAATAATTTCAACTTGTCCATAAGTCAATTTATTACCAGTGAAGTTTTCTTCAGTAAATGTTGTACGGACATGTACAACTCCAAATGCTCTATCCAAATCATCTTGGAAATTATTAAAATATAATAGATCTCTTAAATTATTAACAACTCCCAATTCATCTGGATTTATGAATCTATTATAAGTTCTTTTTAATGCATCATCATAATTTATAGTATTTATAAATTTTATGATATTCATGAAATTATCATCAAAATATATTGATACTATTTTGGTATCAATAACTTGATCAATAGCAAAAGCACTATTGAAATTCATACCCTCTGGAATAGTATCTGTTGAGATACTCATACCAAATGTACACAGACTCCAGTTTCCTTTGATCATGAAATCAAAGAAATCTCTAATTAACTGTCTACATATACAATATGGCATATTATTATTTATATAGCCATTTTTATCTGTTTTGAATACTGTTACAATTACATCATCAAGTCCTTGATATTTAGCAGTATTAAATACTGCAATTCCATCAGGAACTAGTTTGGTATAATTATCTTCGATATCTTTTTTAGTAAGATTAATCATTTTCGGAAGCTTACAAACTTCACCTTGATCAATCTCCACTTTAGCGATTATCTTATTAGTATTCTTTACTTTGTGTATTCTTATGACTTGTACTTTACTAGTATCTTCATCATAAATATAATACTTACAACCGATTAATGAATTATAATTCTTCATTTACTACGATACTCTCCTTTTCATTATTGTATATAAGATTTTTATATTGCCCCATTTTCTTAATTACTCGTTTAGGATATTCATTGGAACAAGAATTAAGGGCACAGAATCCGGATTTTGTTTTGAATGTACATTCAAAATCACAAGGCAAAAATCCAGATGAGATATAACGCTTATTGTTTTTCATAATAATTCCTCCTAGAATTTTTATACTCATAATAATGATATATATTTATTTGTATTATTCATATTCTAAAAATATTCCTCTGTACTATTGCTAGTACAGAGGGCTAAATATTCTAAATTGTATTCTTTAAGACTTTAATAATATTTTCAAAGGTACTTAATTTGATTTTGATACTGTCTTTATAGAATGGAGATTTTTCATATTCTTTACGAATATTAAAACTACTATCTATAGCTAAAATGATTTTAAGATTTTGGCTAATATCATTTTTAATTAATGCTCTTGTATCAGTAATCTCTTTATATTCTTTAGTACCTTTGGTGGTATTATTTCTAAGTCTCGTAGCTTCTTTTTCTAAATGGTATAATTTAATTGTCTCATATTTTAATTGACTTAGATTTTGTTTCTTAGAATAAATCTTAATTAATTCATGAGAATCTTGATATTGATCTCTAATAGATCTAGTCATTGGTAATTGTATCTTAAGATTTTCATCAGAAACTTCGATGGGGAATTTCATGTATTCGTTTAATCTAATATTAGCCTTAGAGCGATTCTCTGGAGTAAACGGAATATCTATAGGCCACCCATATGCTAAATATTCTTGCTCAGTCAACTTACCAGATTCTAAAGCTTTAATTCTCTTATTATTCAAATCTTTAAATTTGCTAGAGATATTATTATTTTCGAATACATTACGATATTCTTTTTGCCAAAGTCTAATTTCTTCATCTAATGGAGTATTAACCTCACCTGGATATTTCCCATATATATCATCTATTTCACCGGGTGTCAATAATGGCATATCAGATACTACAGTAAAAGTCCCAGGCATTAATTCATTATTATAAATCTGCTTAGACATTGATGGAATAAATTCCTCATTCATAGTAATCTTTTCATCTGGTTTGATATTTGAGCCATCATAAGAACGAATATTTTGTGTCTTATTACTATCAATCTGTGATAAGAATTTAGCTTTCTCTTGATTGTATAAAGACTCACAATCCATACCAAATAACTCTTCACATTTCCAATCAGCTTCACGCTGAAGTTTACGATGTTGGTTATTGAAATTAATCCATAAGTCTTCGAGATCTTCTAAATCTTTAGTTGGATATACTATATATCTCATACTAATAGCAGCCCATTCTTTGGCTTTAGCAACATTATCATTATTATTCTTTTTAGAAAATCTCTCTGCAATATTTAATAAAATATCACTAATAGTTGTATTATCATCTTCAGAAGAAACAGATTCAGACAATGCTCTACGACTACCATCTATCATGCTAATAGGAGATACTTTAATTGGTTTTTGTAAATAACCATGTAATGCTTCACGATAACGCTGTTCATTATCTTTATTAAACAGATTTCTAGATTCGGCATCAGAATCTTTACGAGATTTCTTTGTCATACTTAAATAATTAATATATTCTTGATTTAAGTCTGCTTCACTGTCAAATTCAGCATCTAATAATTCTTTATTAGATCTTCTTTCCCAATTACTAACTTCTCGATCTAAATCACTAACAGATGTATGCTCAATTCTAAGATCATCCATATTCTTCATAGATTCAGAACGTCTACCAGTTTTAATATTGTATAAGAAATAGCCATTTACATCTTCAGCAATATTAATATCTTCATATTGCTTTAAAATTGATTTCTTCTTTTTAATATCATCAATATTCATTACTGGTAAATATGGTAAAGCTGGATTTCTTACAAGATCGAATTCTTCTTTTAGACTAGCAATAGAATCATTAATAGAATTCATCATCTTATATAAATCTACTTTTTCAAATAATGGATCAAAATCAATTTGGTCTTTAAAATATTCTTTATGACTACTCAACGCCTCATAGAAAGATTTAATTGGTTTCTTACTAGATGCAACCTCGATAAATTTTTGTTTTGATCCCTTAAATTTATATATAGTAAGATTCTCAGAATCTTTAAGAGCATCTTTAGATACACTTTTGGGAATATTATTCTTATCTTTGACTACGATCTTATCAGAAATCATATCATTAGCTAATGCATAGTTAGAATCATCTTGATGAGGATTCTCTAAACCAGTAAATCCTTTGGAAATTATATATCCTGATGTACCACCATTAGGCATACAATTAACAGGGCCTACCTCAGGTAATACTGATTCTAATAAACCACTTTCATTTACTCTAATGACTTTATTTTCATTATCTTCGAGATTATTCTTTTTAATCTCTGCAATAATTTCTAATAACTGAGCAAAATTATTATTAGTCAATCTGAGATAATTAAATTTACCATGATCTGTCATAACAGTTTCTTTTGCTAATTGCTTTTCTCTATATACAGTCATGGTACGCTTATTTGGATTATCTCCACCATCTTTAACCTCAATAACAAGATTAAGATCTATCCAATATATATCAGTAATCCATCTAAGAGTATTACCATTATACTCATACTCAACAGTCGGCCCAGGAACCATAAGCTCACTAGATTTAACACCTAATACTTTATCGAAGAACTCTAAAGTTTTATGCTCATAAGAACCCGTATAGGTTAATACACCACCATCTTGAAATCTATATTTACCAGAGATATGTCTATTAGCAAGCATCTTCTGTTGCTGATCAATATCATCTAATAATCTAGCTTTACCATGAACTTTGATCATATTTTTCTCAAATCTTTTTACATAATTATCATGGCATTTATTAGAGCAAAATGGTTTATACCGTTGATTTTGTTCATTCCATTCTGTGGCTTTATGACACATTAAACAACTACCATATTCACGTTTATTACGAATATTATATACTAATCTTGCAGACGTATATTTCTCAGGAATCATGTCTTCATGTTCTTTATCAATATGCTGTATTAGCTTATCACTAGGTCCTATATAGTCACAATAGGGGCATTTATATTTTTTAGCCATTTTTATAATATACCACCTTTCTGTTATAATCATTACCACTATGTTGCCCAATGAATGTAAATATTAAAAAATTGAACGTAATATTAAAATCTTACTGAAAGGAGTTATTCTATGGCTACTATTGGTAAAGAGTATACTCTTTCAATTGACAAAGTAAACAAACCAGTTGAGCTTAGTGGTTTACAGACCATTAATGCTTTATTAACTAGATTAATATTATTAGAGCCAGGTACTTACCAAAGTAATCCAGAAATGGGTATTGGTATTGTATCGCGATATCGTTATGGTAATGAAGACGATATTGAAAATTTGAGTTCAGACATTAAAGACCAAATCCAGACATACTTACCTGGATTTGAAAGAGTTGAAGTTCAGATTCAAGAATCTGATCTTGATAAAAAAATATTAGTTATTCGTGTAACTCTAAATGATATAATCTATGATGTAGATATATCTACAGAGTTATCAAAAATGGAATCTATAAATTAATGGAGGTTATAAATAATGGAACAGAAACAACAAGTTTCTTTACAAGACTTATTGAATGAAAAGAAATCTCTTACTGTAGAAAGTACTTCTAAAACTTCTTCTGAATCTTTAGAAGGTACTAATCTTGTTGAAGTAGATCCATCTCAAATTGCACCTATGCGTCCGACTATCGAACAAGAGCAAGTTCCTGAAATGGAAAAAGCTATGGATAGATTAGATGCAGCATTGGATCGTACTAAAGAAGAACTTAAACCGATTATTGAAAAAGGTAAAAGTATTATTCGTGAAAATATGATTCGTAAAGCTGAGGAACAAGAAGAAGCTAATCTGGGTATTGAAGAGCCGTCTACTTCTAATGAAGTAGATGCTCAAGAATCTAAAGAAAAGGCTAATCTTGATGATATTATCAATGATGCTGAAAATATCGGATCTTCTCAAGATGCCTTTAATATTAATAAGGTAGATATCGCTGAAGATGATACTATTGAAGATACTGATGAACCTGACGAAGCTGAAGAAGAAATCATTGACGAAGATGACGAAGAAGCTAAAGCTAAGAAAGAACAAGAAGAGGAAGATGCTCGTGCTAAAGCTGCAAGAGAAAAACTTAAACCTCTTATCAAAGCTGTAATCAAACCAGTAACTTCTGGTATTGATATCTCTAAATTTACTATTAAATCTAAACCTATTGCATATTCTCGCATCTTAGCTACTAAAGGTAAGAAAGCTCAACCTCATGTATCTGATTGGGTTCTTCCGAATACTGGTAAATCTATTTCTATGAGAGAATTCTCTGGTTCTGAGATTGCTCAGTTGAATCCTAACAATAGTTCTCAAAATGCTATTAATACTCAAGCACGTATTTATAGCCTGATTTATAGCCATATTGAAGATGCTAATAAACCTAAGACTCTTGAAGAATGGCTGAAATCTATTTGCTTCTACGATATTAAACATCTTTATTTCGCAGTATATAAAGCATCTTTTGAAAATGCTAACTACTTCCCGTATATGTGTGATAAAAAAGAATGTAACGAACCTGACTTGGTAAAACTCGATATCATGGATATGGTTAAATTTGGTAAAGATGCTAAAGAACGTTTCGATAAGATCTTTGCTAAAGATACCACATCTAGTACTTATATTGAAGAGAAACTTATTCTGGTATCCGATGACTATGCTATTAGTGTTAGAATGCCGACTCTGTACAATGTAGTCTTTGAGGGAACTATTATCAATTCTAACCAAGCATTCAAAAATAAATATGAAGATGCTATTGCTAACTTATCTTTCATTGGTGATATTTATAAAGTAGATGCTGAAGCACAAGAATTAATTCCTATTGATGTAAAAGCAGATCCGAATGATCTGAGAAAGACTGTTCAAAATAAAATTAAGATTTATTTCAAAATCCTTAATAGCTTGAACTCTGACCAATATGCAGTTTTCACCGAAGCTATTAATGAACTTGATCAGACTGGTGAAGTAGATATCTCTTATTGCATTCCTAAACATACTTGCCCGAATTGTGGTACATTAGCAGAAGAAACTCCTATTCCTGATCCGCTGTCTCTGGTTTTTATGCGTCATCAATTGACTCTCGTAGCAAACTCGTAGACATTAGCAAAGTAATATGTAATTTTAATCGTGGTAGATCTAGTATAACTTCTATAATGGATCTACCAATATCTGATATACATTACTTATATTACTTAGCAATACAAGAAAGCAAACAGAGAAAAATTGATGAAGAAAATCGAAAGAAAGAACAAGAAGAAGCAAAGCGTCTAGGAAAACCAGTACCACCAAATCTAGGTGGTAGCATGGATGACCTAGAAGATGTACTAATGGAAGGAGGCTAATGATATCCGTGGATATTGTGTCATTCATAGAAAATCTAGGATTTGCTGATATTAGAGACAGAACAGCCAACTTCTCAGAAAATATAGCATTACACTCTATGATTCCTAGAAATATGAATGCAGAAGTAAGGGTAAAAGAACAAAGTAATCATAAAATCAAATATGCTATCATTCCAAAAGATGATGATGCAAGAGAAGTAGTTGAAAATAAATTAAAGTATCTTACATCATCAACTCATGATAAACGATATAAATTAGATATAAAAATAAAAGATGGTACTGCCATTGTAGAAGTTTGCTCCTACTAATGATTTAGTAGGAGCGCAAGCTTCTGGGACATATAAATAAATGCTGAAAGGAGGCTATATTAATAATGGAAATTATTCAAGAGGAAAATAATTTTTATAAAGATAGATCTGATATGTTTAATCTTAAAGGTCTTTTAGATATAGAAGATTTTATCAAAAAGAATGATGTAAAAGAAATTAGCAATCCAATATTTTTCAATCAAAATAAATTACCAACTAGTGATGGTCTATTATCTAATGAAATATTTGGTATTACTAAAGAAGAACGTGCTAATAGATTTGGGTATATAGATTTACATGGTACATTTCTGCATCCATTAGTCTATAAAGTATGGTCTGCATTAGATAAGAATGTAAAATCTATTGTTCATGGTATAGATAACTTTGTGATAGATTCTAATGGACAATTTAAACAAGATCCAAATGGAAAGACTGGTATTAAATTTCTTAAAGATAATATTAATAAAATTAAGATTCGTTCTACGGATTCAACAAAACGTGATAGAGTTATTGAGTTTTTAAATATATCTAAACCATTAATGTTTATCACTAAATACCCTGTTATTCCAGCATTCTATCGAGACGTTAATACTGAGGGTGGTAAAGTTGGTGTAGGTGATATTAATAAATATTATAATGGTATTATTATTGCATCTAAAGCATTAGCTGAAGCGCAAGACTATGGTTTATCTTTATCTAACTCTCAAGCTGGTAGAATGCAAGAAATGTTATTGCAAGTATATAACTATTTTGGTGCTGGCAATCCAGATGCTAAAGGCTCTGGTGTTGGTATGCCATCTAAATTTGGTATTATTCGTAGAGCAAACTTGTCTAAGACTACAGACTATAGCTCTCGTTTGGTAATTACCTCTCCAGAACTTAAAGTTGAGAAGCTTGATGATATTGAGGCTGATATGGACTACTCTGTAGTACCACTAGCTTCTTTAAGTATTAACTTCTTACCATATATGATATTCTGGTTAAGGGGTTTCTTTGAAAATGAATTCTCTACAAGAACAACATATACCGTTCATATGAAAGATGGTAAAGTAAAAGAAATTCCTATACAGGATTATCAAATAGCTTTTTCTGATGAAAGAATTAAAGATGAGATAAATAGATTTGCACACGGTTACTCTAACAGATTTATTCCTGTTAAAGTACCAACTGTAGACAAAAAATTAAATGTCTATATGCATTTCAAAGGTAGAGCTTCAACCTCTCCAGATGATACAGAACAAGGTGAAGTTATAAATCGTAGACTTACTTGGTGTGATTTATTATTCATGGCTGCATCTGAAGTTACAGCAGATAAACACATTCTTATTACACGTTATCCTATAGATAGCTTCTACAATCAATTCCCAACAAAGGTAAAAGTACAATCTACTATAGATACCGAACCTATGACAGTAGTTTCTACTGGTATGGCTAAATTTTATAAGAAGTATCCGAAAATAAGAGAAGAAGATATTGAAAAAGATACTTCAAATAAATTTATCGATTCTCTTAATATGTGTAATGGCTATCTTGATAGTATCGGTGGTGATTATGATGGTGACCAGGTATCTGTTAAAGGTATTTACAGTGCAGAGGCTAATGCAGAATTAGATCAACAGATGAACTCCAAGATTCACTATATTGGTCTCGATGGTACTTCTGTAATGGACGTTGGTAAAGAAGCTAAACAATCATTATATTGTCTTACTATGGTTTTACCTAATTCTAATTTAACTAATCCACAGTTTTAAATAAAAAAATAATGGGTAGCTATAAACTACCCATTATTCCGTTTTTTATAAATTAATATGACAATGATACTTTAATATTCCCATCCATCAGTATCATTGTCATCAAATGGATCGGCGAAATCATCGTCGTCATAAAGATATATCTTTTGATATATCTTTGCATTATTATTATTACATAATAACCAGCTCCTTTCTAAATTAAATTGATTAAAGTTAAAATTAAATACGTTTTGTTGTTTCATAATAAAACAACCTCCTTAAAAATTTTTTTATAATATAATAATCTAACTTATTATATTACAAAAAAAATAATATGTAATCAAATTTATACAGATTTACAAAATATAATCAGGGTAGACTTTGAGGTCTACCCTGAGTTTTATTTACGTTTTTTATTTTCTTCCATTTTAGCTTTAATTGCAGCAGCACGAGCTTCACGAGCAGCTTCATCTTCTGCTGCCTTTTTGATAGCTTCTTCTTTAGCAGCTTTTTCAGCTTCAGCTTTAATAGCTTCTTCTTGAGCAATTCGTTCTGCTTCTTCTTTAGCTTTACGTTCAGCTTCAATACGAGCAGCTTCAGCTGCAGCTTTAGCAGCCTCAATACGAGCTTTTTCTGCCGGATCATTATTAGTATTATAATTAGTCAAATCGAGTCTTAAGAGTTTACCATCCGGAAGAATTTCGTCTACAATATTTTTAGCAAGAATAAGTTGTCTAATACCTTCAATATCGAGAATAATATTATTCATATTTCCACGAATAACACCTTTACCATAACAAAATGGCATTTTTGCATATACATTAATCTTCTTCTTCATCATTTTCAATAATCGCCTCCATAATAGTATTTACATCACGCATTTTTACATAGCAACCCTCATCAATAGATACTGCTTGAAGATCTTCTTCATCAATATCCTCATCTTCGGAATCTGCTAAGTCATCCTCATCATCATAATCTTCATCATGAAGTCTCGGATATTCTTTGCTATATGCAATATCATCAGGATCATCATTACCATGCATTACAGATGTAATAATATCATCATCGTCATCATCTCTATCAGCAAGATGAATTACATCTTTATCTACACGTTTAGTAAGTGCAGCATTATCAATCAAATGACCATCATCAATCGTAGTACCACTGATAATATCATCAATTGCATCTTCAACTTCATCAATAGCATCATCGATAGTTACAGAATCAGTTTCTTCAGTAACTACACTCAAGCTTTCATCATCCATTAACATTTTTATTAGTCCTCCTTAGATTAAAATTCATCGGTTTCATCTTCGATGTGTTTAGCAATACCATCACCTTCATCTTCTTCAGGCTCTTGGTCTTCATCATCTAAAATAGAATTACAAAAATCTTCTTCTTCCTCGGGTGGGATATCTTTATCACATTTTGCTTCATCTTGTTCATTCATAAAACCATCGACAAAGCTAAAATCGCTATCAATAATAGTATGGGTATCTTCAATTAGCAACTCTTCTTGAAGAACTTTATCTATTAGATTCATTCTTATAACCTCCTTATTAAACTTATTTATATGTTGATCGTATAAGAATTACTTCAATAAGAGAGATTCAATATATTTCTCTAATACAAAAATTACCTCAGGAATTGCATAAAACATTCTCATATTAGGTTCAAACGGCATATTTCTAATAATATCAATTAAGTCATTATCGATTTCCATATTATTCAAATACCGTATCATAGCATTATTATATGCTAATGGATTGTCTTTAGAGTATTCTTTCTTATTTAATATCATATCTAAAAGTTCTTCTTCAACTGTATGGATAGTATAAGCAGAACTTGCTATATATTTATAAGAAATCTGATAATAATCATCTGGTCTATGATAGAATAATGTAGATCTATCTTTAATTACTGTAGCATATGCTGGTGGAATTCTTAATCTATTCAGTGAACGTTTCTCTAATGTATAAAAAAATGTATTAGCATAATCAATACCGAAAGTTCCATTTAATGGAACTTGATGCTCGATATAGACATACTTATCAGAGCCAGAAAGAATATTATTACGTTTTAAGAATTCTATCATATAAGCATCATAAAAATGCTCTTCATTATAATCGAATATAAATGTTTGTAAACGATTCTTAAAGAATAATTGCTGATAGTAATTCTTCATTTCATTTAATAATTCTTCAAGATTATCGATAATTAAATAATCAGTCTTTTTAATAACTGATTTCATATTAGTACCGATAGTAGTTGTTATCATTATGAAATTATCAACAACTTGTCCCTCAAGATCGTAATTATCAGCTTCTGTAGCTGTAAGCTTATAACCTATTCTCCAGAAATTAGCTCCATCCTCAAATGTATCTTGGCTTACTGAAGTTACTTTAAAGATAACTTTCTTATCATCCATATGATTAATAATAAAATAATCTTGTGGATATGGTTGGAAAGTATCTGGAAGCACATATGCTTCACCCTCAACTGCAGATGACTCAACGCCAAATTCTTCAAGCTGAGAATCTAATTCCATCTTATTAATTCCAAATAAATAAGCATTCTCAATTTTATTAAATCTCAATGGAGAATCTTTATCTGTATAAGAATACATTAATTTACTATCTTCATCAGTTTTAGTCTTTTCTATATTAGTATTATAGTAAGTAACTATAGTTGCTTGCTTATCTGTAAATAAATAGAATGGATTTTTTAATCTTTGTTTAGCTCCTTCTACTACAGCATTTATAGTATCAGAGTGTTTACGGTTTAATATCTTACCAGTACCCAAAATTATGCACCTCCGAACAAATAGATCTGATTACTAAAATGTTTGAGCATAAGAAAATAAACCATAATTAGAAAAAATAAAAGTGGGAAGTATTAAACTCCCCACTATTTATTTTGACATTTAGAAGTCGATCTTCATCAACTCTTCACTACCCGTCACTTCCACCTCATTATTGGCATTGAACTGAGTTGTAATGGCTTTTAAGATAACTGGCATTGGCAATCCACTATTGAGTAGTTTGTGTAAATAGACAACGATTGAAAGACTAGTCTCAGCCGTACTATATTGCTTAACTTCTGTAGAGCCATCAGGATCAACGATCTTGAATTGATCACCTTCATTTAAGATGGTAGTTGTCATCCACATCGATAATTCCATAATGTCCATAGCTTGACTTTTGTTTAATTTCATAATTATATACCTCCTGAGTAATCACTGCATATTCTAATATCATAGTTTTTATGATAGCTGGAATTGTAATATCATATCATTAATTAATTTGTGTAGAGCGGTAATAATTTTGTCACTTGGCTCTTCAGTGCTAGACTGATCAATTTCTAACGAACCATCCAAGCTGAGACTCTTGGGTTGCCCATCTTCTAAAACAGTAATAGACATCTGAAATGTCAATTGTTTGATCTTCTTTTTTGATTGTCTTTCATTTAGTTCCATATTAAACACCTCCAAAATTATTTGTCGAAATCTACTGGCGAAATGAATGCCACTAGATCACCGTACCCGTACATTAAAAATGGATCTTTTTCTTTTTCCACTTTCATTTCAGGACCGACGCCCTTACGGATATCTTCATAGATATCCTCTAAGCAGTTTGCTTTAACAGTCCAACCATCGATCATTGGGCCATTTTCATAGTATAAAGATACATTTACTTCTTTCATAGTATCACTTCCTTTCACTATTATTATATATAATCAAAAAAAAGGAATTACAAACCTAGATAGAAGAGGATGTACTTAAAGTACATCCTCTCTTATTATCGTAAAACTGGGTGCTCTTCTAAGCAAAAATCTTCGATATGTTTACTTACCACATTCCATATTTGAGCAGAAGTAAATTCTGACATTGTAATAGGATCTGGTTGGTCTAAAATATCATCACCGTCTTCCGTTTCATAAAACGTATAAAAATTGTGTGTAATTATATAATTTAATAAATCAAGCCTTTGCTCGTTTGTAATTAAATTATAATAATTTGCCACATCCTGGAAATTTCGGTTAAAAATTCCAACATAATCCATTTGAGGTTGAGGAAGACAACCTAAAGGTAATGGTTCAGAATGATTACGATTTTGAACTTGTAGTCTAAGATCATGTAATGTCTTAGCTAATAAATAAATCCGATAATCATACTTATAAGGTACCATATTAAACACCTCCTATAGTGAATCTCATGGAACGTAAGAATTAGAATATCCATAAGATTGAAATGACTATGGTTATCATTTCACTTTAATTATATATAATCAAAAAATATTAATAATGGGAGATATTACTACCTCCCATTATTCTTAGATTTCAGTACCAACTAGTTCACTAGCTAATATGAAATGTGGGAAATAAGGCCCTAGTTCATTCGGGTTTTCAATTATCTTAATTAGCAATTTAATTATTTTAGATTCATCATCTTTTATAGTATCCCATTCTTTTACAGTAATAGGATCTGGAATAAGATCATTTCCCTCTAAAGTCTGCTTATAATATTTCCAGCAACAAAACTGAGAGATTACTGCATTTACAATATTTCTCAATTTCTTATTGCTAAGATTATTTTGTTTTTTCACAATTTTTAATATTTTGAAAAAACGTTTTTCTACTTTAATATATTTTCTTTTAGTCTCTTTCATTGCATCTTCACAATGAGGATCATAGAGAATAAAATGTCGACTCACTAAATAATGTAATATTTCTGCTAATAGATTAATATTTTCTGCAGTGGCATAATTAATTTTCATAATATTATCCTCCTTGAGTATACAATCAGAATAGAATTAATAATAAAAATAAAAGGGAGATATTGCTATCTCCCAATATTTACCTCCTTAATTATACTCAGTATTGATAACTCTATAGTCAGAGTCTTCTTCGCCTAGCTTATATTTTATGATTTTTATAATATCACAATCATAGTTACCAAAATCATCAAGACTTATACTATCAAGTTTGTTGCCACTGAATCTATGAATAAATTGACTAGTCAGAATTAAATTTAATAACTCTAACGTTTGTTTCATATCATAATCTGAAATATTATAATATGTACACAATTTACGAAATTTTTGTCTAGTTAATCTTTCAATATGAGATAATTCATGTTGTATACGTTTTATATACATATCTGAAAGATTACCTGAGAATCGCTCTAATGTATCTACTAAACGAACATAAGCATCAAAATCCTCTGCAAGCCTTCTAATCATAGTTTTTGATTCTTCGGTAATAATAACCATAATAAAACACCTCCTAAATTAATCCCCATAGTATCATAGATTTTATTACTATAGAAATGAAACAGTTTATGGAATAACTGCTTCTATTCACAATAATAATATATAATCAAAAAAAAAACGGAATTACGAATTGAGAAAAAATAAGAAGAGCTTAGTAATAAGCTCTTCTATATTATTTTTGCTAAACTAAAATACAATCTAAGATTCTATTAGCTGGAACTCCAAAATCTTTTTCTCCATTATATTTATTATAGTGGATTATAGTTTTGATTTTGAAGTTGTCTGAGAACTGTCTAATACCATTAATAGTATATCTATTAATATCATTATCAATGTAAATATGAAACTCAGAATTTATTAATCCATAATTAGATATAAAGAATCCCATAGCTTCAGTATATGTTTTACCACCAATACTACTATAAATAGATTGATTATTATTACAATTATTTACATTGAAGAATATTGATAGAATATCAAAAACACCCTCAGCGAGATGTATTTTAATGGTATCAGTATAAGTAGTGTTGATCATAGTGGGAATAACATAATTTCGTTTATTAGGCTTCCCAAATATATTGTATTCAATATATTTATGATCAATATAATGATTTACTTTTCCCTCTCTTAGATTTCTCAGATTAACTGAACCATTATCTACACTTAGAAATCCAATAAAAGAATCTGATAGTTCTTGTACTATATTGGGATCTCTAGTAAGATACTTTATATTATTATAATTCAGTAAATCATATAGATTTGGAACTATTTTTAATTTGATACAATCATCAATATTTAAATTAGTACCTAATCTATAATTTATATATTTTATCTTAGCTTGAGTTAATGGGGAATCTTGTATATAATTAGTAATACGATATACTGTATTAGCATTATATATATTTCCTTGCTTAGCTTGATTCTTGCTAATATTAGAATTATATTTATCGAGTTCATTCAAAGTCTCTATATCATATATAGATAATTTACGAAGAACTTTTGAATTTAGAATTCCCTTTTCTCCACATTTAAAACAATTGTAAAAATGTGGCTTACCCTCAACTATACTTACATAGAAGTGTTTTGTTTTTGGATCTTTAGAATCTCCACAAAATGGACACTTCATGAGTATTTCATTCTTACCTGATGCATATTGTGCACTCGGAAAGTTTTGTAATAAAAATTCTGCTAAATTTTTCATTACTATAACTCCTAAACAAAAAAATCTATGGAGGAGATTGCTCTCCTCCATAATAGTTTAAATCATAGCAACATATTGAAGAACTTCTTCACAGATTAACTCAGGGATAATATCAATAGGTTTACCATTAAGATTATCTCTATCAAGTTCTTCTGCTGTAAGACCAAATCTAAATAATCCATTAATAAATTGTGTTTTTGCCTCATACTCCAATTGAGATTTGAAATCAATGAATTGGAATTTAGACGAAAGCAATGCTGCAATCATAGCATAGATATTCTTCACAATTTTCGGATTGTGATACTTCTCTTCTACAAGACTGAAGAATGGAGAAGCCTCGATTTTGGTAAGTTCTTTTTTGTTAATAGCGACTCTATTAACAAAACGTGTAATCTTGCCGGAAATAATATATGGAAGTATTACCATACCATTTGCCAGCAGTATTTGTTTTGCTGCAAGAATCAGTTTAATATAATCGTGAGAATTAATACTATTAGCAGAACGTACATCACCGAATTGTTTATAGAATGGATATAATACCAAATTCTTTTGGAATTCATTGATTAACGGTCTACCATCTTTAGTAAGCTCACGTTCATAAAATTCAATCTCCCTTTCAGAGAATGGACCATATTTCTGTTCAATAATCGCCATTGTATCTTCGGAGTTGACTTTATTATGTATATAAATAGCTTCATCTGATTTTATCAAATGAATCTCATGTTTGTCGAGTTCACTGTTATTATCTTCATCGCGTTTAGACGAAGATACTTGTTTGAAGTTATACTCATAACCAATATCTACTACTTGATAATCATTTGATTTGACAACTGATTTATAGTTAAAGTGTATGATATTATTATTATACGTATACTTCGGCATAATCTGCAAAACAATATTCACAACTGTCTGAATAGAATGAGTTGTGGTATTCTTTGCACGGATGTTTTGCATATCCCATAAAGATTTATGAGTATCTGCATTTTTGATTACTGTAGACAATGTAGTTTCATACAACTTATTAATCATATCTACAGTGTCTTCATATTGGTCAAAAATCAATTGGAACGTAGTTAACAGAAAATGTTTAACTGCTTTAACTTTTTTAACCGAAATGAAGTGGGTTACTAATGGAATGATTACATTCTGGAAAAGAGACATTTCCATAAGAATGCGTCCATGGTCATTAGTATATTGCAATCCAGGATTCTTGTTATTATGATATTCAAGATTCAAAATATAGTTATCGGAGTTCATCTCATGCAAGAGAGTACCGATACGGCTATTTATAATGTATCTTTTAATATCGTATATGAATGCTTCGCCAGTATAAGATTCTTCACAGTCAATCAAATATTTAATTTGAGCATAGACTGCTGCTAATTCGTGATCTACATCGTAGTATTTTTCAAAGTAGTTTAAATACTTACAAATATGCTCACGCATATTGTCATTATTATAACACCGCTTTGAAGTCAGGATAAAATAATCGAATTGCTGATTATCAGTAACTCCGAAATATTTAGATACGGGAAGGATAATTGCGCCTTTAGAATGTTTGAAAATTATATCCTCTGGAGCTAATTTTACATCATCTACTAAAGGTGGCTTTATAAAAAGTTTCCATTGAAATAATGGTTGCTGAGCACTGTCAGTTATAGTTACATCAGCTGTAGGTTTGCCAAATTTAAATAATGGCCGGGTTGTAATATTTCGATTCTTATAAACGCCTAATGCTGTTTCTCTATTAGGCTGATATGTTGGTGCGTAATTGTGAATTCTACTAATATCACTAAATCTCTCACCAAAAGTCACAAAAGATAATAAATCGACACATGATCTGTTAAATGCTAACTCTTCTGGTGAAAATATTCTCTTTTTCTTAGGGTTTCTTCTTCTTCTCATCATAATTTTTCGATTCCTCCTAACAAAAGAATTTACTTATTTCATAATTATAATATATGAATATAATAATTATTTACGTTTAGTGAGTCGCGTTTTAGACACAGTTGCAACTGTCTTAACTTTTTTAGTTAATTTAGTATTAACTATATTTTCAACATTTTGTAGTACTTTCTTTTCTTCTGTCTTGGTGAGGTGAGATTTCTTTTCAGCTCGCTTATGTTTAGCCTGCTCTATTTGAGCTTTTTGTCTTTCCTCAAGTTTATCTTTAAAAGATGCAATTTTCATTGAAAATGGAGTCTTAAAATATTTCTTAAGGAATGAGCTATACATTACTTTTTTATTAAGTCCTTTAAGTTTCATATAAAGATACGCAAGATAGAAAGACTTAATATAGCCAACAACATTCTTAGGATTCTTTTCAACTCCAGGTGTTGTAGTTGCAAGCTTACCTAATTTAGATTTAAGATCACTAATAATCAAATCATTAGTAACAAACACATATGCATAAGTAAATACAAATGCCGGATCATTAGAGAAGAACTTAACTGTATAATTATCAATAGTAGATTGAGCTTTAGCTTCATCATCAGGTGGACTAAATTCTAATACTACGTCATAATAAACAGTTGTTGTTTTCTCGGATGGAATCTTTATATGAATAAGATAATTATCTCCTTTAGTATAAAGAGAACAATCAAACTTACCATTTTCTCTAAGCAATAATTCCCCGAATTTCTTATTATACAATTCTTTATACATATTCCTCTGAGTAATAACTGATGAATTAGCACCCATAGGATTCTGTATATACTCCCTTAATGTCATCTTCATAAAAAATTAACACCACACTTTCTCAAAAAATTTTGTAAGGGTAGCTTTTGCAAGCTACCCTTTTATTAATTTGTTATCGGTATAATAAAATATTATTTCTTAGAGTATTGGTTCAAAACTGGATTAGGTACAATGCATTGATTTGCAGTAACCATAATACCAACGATTTTAGCAATAGACTGAATTACTACAACGTCAGATTCAATAGAAGAAATTACTTCATCATCAAAGAGACCAGTCTTCAAGTTATATGGAATTTGTTCAGCACTAATAATATCAAGAACATGCTCTTTAGCATCTTCTTCCATTTTTACAGTATCTAAAAGAATACCAATAAGGTCATAGTAAGCATTGAAAATAATGCTGCTCATAATTTTATCAAGATCATTAGTCTTTTTAGAATCATTAGTAAAGTTCACCGCATATTTAGCTGCAAGGAACCCCTCAACATTAGATGCTCGACCCCAACCATTCTTAGCAGCAGAACGGCAGTTCAATACAGCATCTTCAACAAGATCACGTTCAGCATCACGATCTGTCGGAGAGATACCGCCAACAAGATATTCAACCATATTAGATTTCAAAGAATTAATACGACGTTTCAGATTACCAACGATATTGTTGTTAGCTTGATCACGTTGTTTTTCTTCAAGAGCTTGTTCAAGATAAGCTACATATTGATTGAATTTCTTAGAGTGTACTCGTTCACCATTTTCATTAGTCTCAAAATAGTTATACGGATTAATAAATTTAGTTGCTACAGTATCAGCTTCAACAACATCAGCAGAACCAGCAGCCCAAACAGAAACATTTTCAATAGTCGGAGCAAGACCAGCTGCAATATCTTTTTCTTGCATAGACGGATCAAGATATTTACGAATCCAACGAGCGCCAGTCATATACATAATATCTTCATAACGATCTGCATCTAAGATATTAGAAATAATCAACAGAGGCGGACGATTTGTAGGTTCAGCTTGAGACATATTAGTCATAAGTTGTTCGAGAACTGCATTTACATCACTACCGATTTTAGGAGTCATGATTACAGTCGGAATGCAAGCTGTATTATTCTTAATAGGATTAAAGATATTGTCTTCCATAATCTTAATCAAGAGAGATTGCATTTCATAAGTATCAATAGGATCTTGGAATGCATAGATTCTCGGTTTTCTCAAATAGGAAGTTCCTTTGGAGTTATTGATGAAACAAGGATTCGGGAAACCAGTTTCAAGAGTCATACCATCATACTCTTTAAGAAGAGTTTCTTTGGTAGTAGATGCTGCGACGTCAATAAATACACCATTACCGAATTTCTCATAAATGACTTTAAGACGATTAGCTACATCTTCATTACCATTAGTAGAGATCAATGCAATATTGTAAATATCTTCAGGGGTTGTTTCATGTTTACGAGCACGAATAATTTTAGTCATAATATCTGCAACTTCTTGAAGTTTCTTTGCCACAAGTACGGGTGCATATTTTTTGAGTTCTTCATTTTTAAGAATGGACTCAAAAATCAATGCAGAAAGAATAACTGCAGACGTAGTACCATCGCCTACGGTGGTTACAATATTACGAGTAACTTCAACGATATCTTTAATTGCAAAAGATTCGATGATATTCAGGCATTGAATATTTTGAAGAATAGTATAACCGTCTTTGGTGTATTTATTAAATGCATTTTCTTTAATAATCATAGTATTAGATCCCATAGGACCGAAACTATTGATAAGAGCATCTTTAGCAATATTCAATGCTTTAAGTTGGGCTTCAGCAAATTCATTGTGTTCTACTACGTTTGTTTTTAACATTAATAATTCCTCCTAGATAGGTTCTATAAAATTTTTATATGGAGTCACTATATGAAGTTGAACAGATCTATGTACTTGATTTAGAATATCAAGCTTTAGAACTCTATCTTCACCATGCTCCAAATTATATCTATAACCTAAGATGAATACATCTTTGGTCAATAGTTTAGTAGTTAGAATATCGGAAAAATTCTTCATATAAATACAGTTAAATAGATCTAGATTAACTTTTGGATCGTATCTATATAGCATATTAAAAGATTTTTCTTCTGGCAGCATTTTCTTAATATATTGTTTTTCATGTTCATTTTTATATAAAATAGAACATGAAAGGAGTTTCTTTATGGCACAACAGACATTTTCAATTCGTATGGATGCACAGTTGAAAAAAGAATTCGATGCTTTAGTGGAAGATATGGGAATGAATGCTACCACTGCTTTTAATATCTTTGCACGTGCAGTTGTACGCGAAAAAAAGATTCCATTCGAAATAGGAACACAAAGTACACAAGAAAAATCATTAACAAAGAAACAACTCGTAGAACTACTCAATACAATGAAGGATGAATGAAAAACAAGACTAGAAGAAACATTGATCTTGATGATACAGTAGAACTTCCTGTCATAGATGATCAAGATTACAATCAGAAAGTAAAAGATCCAATGCGGATCGTTTTTCCGCTTGTCTCAAAGATTGGTATCTTTCTAGCATTATTGATTTCACTCACCCTTGCTTTCCGCGCTTTCTATATTTCTCATTATGGAATCAATTTATCTCTTCTACAAAATCAGACATTGATTTTAACAGGAATCAATGGAGAAGGAGAAATCCCTTCTTCTTTCCATCCTGAAAAACAAGCACTCTCTTCCTTAAAAAAAGAACTACGGAACCAGGAAAGACATCGCAAAGATACAAAAGCTTTAAGAACTCTCATTCAATCCATTGACTGCTCATCTTCTATAAAAGATCATTTATCAAATGGAACAATAATTCAATACGCATGTAAATTCGACGTGCAGGCCGCAAAAGAAGCAAAATACAATCTTATAGATACTTCTAGATCTTATACAGTTACTGGTTTATCAAATATCACGACCATTGATCCATTTGAAAAGCTCCAGATTGAAACTAATAATACAGATGGTGTAGAACACATTACATTGCATCCAGAAAAAACATTTACCGACCTAGGTATCCAGTATTCTTATACTGTTGATTCATCATCCTTAATCACTGTATCTATATCTTACGATTTGCAGAAATTAATAAAACAAGGCTATCGTATTTTAAACAATCAAACTTCAAAAGAAATATCTTATCAACATTCTTCTACAATGAATGTCATGAATACCAATGTGCCATATAAGGAAATTCTCAACACATTCATTCCTTCTGTAGAAAAAGAACTTGCTTCCTGTCCATCCT
>ERZ1026772.117-NODE-117-length-60744-cov-10.291288_pt1 | contig 60744 bp, 71 predicted proteins | sample MGYA00380124_ERZ1026772 | MGnify/ENA primary metagenome ERZ1026772 (study PRJEB33269, sample SAMEA4719760) | human gut metagenome | biome: human-associated habitat; feature: organic feature; material: feces | place: Cameroon | collected 2013-10 ...
GAACATGACAAGGTGGTGGATGAAGGTACGACGAAGGAGTACCGACCATCCACCACCTTTCATACGCTGGCGCGACACACCTCCCGAAGGGAGGGGTGGAGCCTATACTCTATAATCATACAATATAATTATATAGGAGATACTTAAGCGCATCAGTTTTTCTGCAGAAAATGGTGATTTTGTGGTTTTTGCAGTCTGAAAAAAGACTAACTTTGTTTCCAAAAAAAGTCATGAAAAATGTGAAAGCGAGGTAAAACAATGGTTTTCTCAATTTGCAAAGAGGTTCTTCCCTATTACGCCAATCTTCCGGCCATTCCCGACTCTTCCGGAGTCATGACAAAAGAAGAGCTCGCTTGCTGGTTTTATCTGTTCGCCCAGTCCAATCAGTTAGGGCGGGGAGCTATCACTTTGAAAAATATGGCCGAAGCATTTGGCTATTCCTCCACTTCTGCCAACGCTCCCAAAATTATAGCTCCCATTCGCGACGCTCTAATTGGCATGGTGCAAAAGGCCAAAGGTGAGACGTCAGCAGAATTCGAAATGAACATAGACGAGGTGAAAGTTGCAAAGCCAACCCATGAGATAAAGTACGTCGTAAAAGACTATCAGGAGGTTCGCCAAGCGCCATTCATCCGAGTTTGCCCCCAAGACCTGGAAGGGCTATTGCAGGTGTGTCGAGATTCAAAGATAAAGCTGCCGGATCTTCTCAACGTATACACGGCCATTCTTGGAAATTTGATTACGCTGAAGAACGGTGTTGGCTGCTGGCTGTGGGGTGCATACATCATGAGCATCTGTGGCGTGTGCGAGGCCACCTTCCTGAAGTATCGCAAGGCGCTGGTAGCTCAGGAGCTTATCTACGTTAAATGCCAGCAGGATCATCCCACCTATTACGCCAAAACAGACTCCCCGGAGCTATGGCAGGAAATTGAAATGCTGGAACACAAAAATAGGCGGAAGGGAATTGCTGCTGCAAAATAAGCCAGTTCAAAACGTAAAGCAATTACAATGGGCGGAGAACCCGCAATCGCAAACATGAGGAAGAGGAGGGGTAAACCCTCGCTCTTTTTTCTTTAAGCAATTACAACGAGCACGGAGGGAATTATGGGATTTAACTATCGTTCAGAAAAGTTGGTTGATGAACTGCGCAGGTATGCAGAGCGGTATGAAGATGGGAGCACGCTGGGAAGAGCTATCGAGGGTACGGAAGATTTGATGCATGAGGCAGCAGATTTGATTGAGTCGCTACAGGAATCCGTTTGTGAGCTGGCGGATGTCGCGGAAACGATGCAGCGTGCTTTGCGATAGCATACGGTATGCTTTGTTCTCTTCTAATTTCGGGCGAAAACTGAAAAGACGAATAAGTCTAAGGGTGGCAGTGAAGGGCTGCTTTTTATCTAAATTCTATGGCAGTTTATGGAGGTTTGTATGTATCAGCTTTCTAAGCAGGAGCAGGAAACAGGAATTATGTTCAATGCTGCAGAGCAAAAGGCGTGGGTGGACACGATTGACCCAGTGATGATTCGTAAGCTGGACGCTCTCTGCGAAGCATTCCCCGACATGTATCATTATGACCACAGCGATAACTGGGGCACCAAGTTTTATGTGATTGACAATAAGAAATTGATCCGCTTTGGAAAGCCGCTGACCGAAGAACAACGCCAAAAGCGCCGAGAGCATGCAACACGGATGAACTCACAGGGAGGCGCGAATAGCTTGCAACGTTGGAGGGAGGAGCAGAAGAATGCAAAGCAATGAGAAAATCATCAAGGCTCTGAGATGCTGTGCCAAATACATGGACGAGGGGCTATGCGAGGAATGTCCGCTATTCGGGCAGGATGACTGCGGAGAACGAGTGTTACTGGAAGCGGCGAACGCTTTGGAACTGGCAGAACAGCAGCTTGATTATGGGAAGGAGGCCATGGATGTGCTTGTAAAAGAGAACCTGACCATGGAGAAGGAATTGACTGAGTTGCGGAAGGGGCGAGCACCATGTGTCGGATAACAGAAAACGATTGTCGTACAATTATGGCGCGATTGGACACGAAGCTGAAATACCCGCCTTACTTCGATGGTGATTTGCAAGCGAAGCAGAAACGGCTACGTGGATGGCAGGACGGGTTGGAGCGTGCGAAAACTTTTACTGCGTTCCAGATCAGACCGGGTAGTTTGTCGGAGCGGGAGTACCGCAGGCTGCAAAAGAGAGCTTTGAGCATGGCCGAGTCACCTCTTTATGCTTCGGAAAACAAGAAGGCATTGGAGGCAGAGGGCTGGAAAATGGCCATGAGCCGTTTCAGCAATATTCTAACAACCTTTTGGCAGGAAAAGTCACGGCTGGAAGATCAGATGAGACCGTGGTATGAGGAGGCAGAATGATGAGCAACCCCATTATCTTTGAAGTGGAATTTGAAAGTGCGCCTATCCGTCATGCGTATGTGACGTGCCCTGGATGCGGACGTAAGTATTGCGCATATGACATTACGAAAGATAGGCTGCACGATGCTGTGGATTTGCAATACGCAAAGTTCCAATGCCCGTTATGCGGGTGTGTGTTCAGCGGGCATGATCCAGATTGGAGCTTCAGTAGAATGCATGAGGTGGAAATCAGAAATGTTTCTTATCCGAAATGCGCGAAAGGCGCTTTAGAGAAAAAGGAGGTATGGGAGTGACCAGAATTCAAATGTCTACACCGGGGATGAGCACACCAGGAAACAAAATGGCAGAATGGGAGACAAGCACGGATGACTTTGAGTCGGTTTTGATCTGTGCATTGAGATATTGCTTAGGGCGGCAGACATATATGCCGTCTATTATTATCGCCTTTGTGCGACCTATGCTGTCTGCGCTGAGCATCCGGGCTCTGAGCGTCATCGTTCGTGACATTGAGAATGCGAAAAGCGGAGTGCCTGGTCTGGGTGATCCTAACATTGATGAGCCGCTGTGGCTGAATCTTCTGAATGCGACAAAGGCAGAATTGGAAAGGAGAAAGGGCGCAGATGAGTAAAACCAGTCCATACATTAGAGCTGCCAGAAGGCTTCGGGATTATTGTTGGAGGATGAATTACAATGGAGGGTGTTTTACTGCTGCCTGCGACCTATATGATGCAGAGCGAGGACAGTGCATGGTGGCTCCTGATTTAGGTAGACGAGACATAAAGCCCCAATACTGGAAACCCCCGCTGACCGAAACAGAGCGTGAGATTGATATAGCCAACGAGGTAATGGGGATGGACATGAGAGTGAGGCGAAATTGATGGGAGAGGGAGCAAAGAATAGGCAAGATGCGATTAAAGTGTGTAAGGATGTGGCCTTTGCACTGGAAAAACTGGCTCCCGCAACTGCTGAGTCTTTATGGAGAGCAGCAGAAATACTGGAGGCAGATGGAGAACGGTACGCGGAGATTCATCGCCTTCTGAATGGTGAACCGAAGATTGGTGATTCGAAGACACAGACGAACGGTCAGCAAAATGTTTGTGCTTGCTATGTTACAGAAACCAAGCGGTGCGGCGGAACGAAGGAAGTAGATTTATGCAACTGTGGCGGGGACAGAAGTAAATGTGATTTCTATCCAGAAAAGAGAAGGTGGGGCAAAAATGCAAAATCTTGAAAAAATTTATATGGACAACGCAGCAACGACTCCTATGCGGCCAGAGGTATTAGAGGCCATGGAGCCGTATTTTTGTGAGAAATTTGGGAATCCAAGCGCTAGATATTCTTGGGGACGCGAAGCCAGACAGGCCGTAGAAAAGGCGCGTGAACAAGTGGCTGCATTGATCCATGCGGAGCCAGATGAAATTTACTTCACTTCTGGCGGTAGCGAAGCGGATAATTGGGCAATTCAAATAGGGTGTAGGGAGGCTCGGCGCAGCAGAAAGAACTCATGCGGAGAGCTTAAGATCGTCACTTCGCCCATTGAGCATCACGCAGTGCTGAACGCATGTATGGCGGAAAAGAAGCGCGGGATGAAAATCGAATTTCTCCCGGTGTACCCGTATGGCGCTACGACAGTACACTGTCCGGGTGCATTTTTGAAAAATACTGCTATGATGAGCATTATGTTGGCAAACAATGAAACAGGCGCAATTCAGCCGGTTGAAGCGTTGGCTCAGGTTGCCAAAGAGCATGGGGTGCTGTTCCATAGTGACGCAGTGCAGGCAGTCGGGAATATTCCAGTGAGCGTCGAGACCCTAAAGGCCGATTTGCTCTCTATGTCTGCTCATAAATTTTATGGTCCCAAAGGCGTGGGCGCATTATATATCCGGCGTGGAACAATTTTACCCGCTTTGATTGTGGGCGGGCATCAGGAACGCGATCACAGAGCTGGTACTGAAAATGTGCCGGGAATTGTCGGCATGGGCAAAGCTGCTGAACTGGCAAAAAAAGAAATTCCAGATGAAACGTTCCGGAAGTCTCGTATGCGTAACTACATGAGAAAAATGATTGAGGAGACAATTCCGGAGGCACATTGCAATTCTATGAACGTATACACGCTGCCGGGTACGCTTAATTTTTCTTTCGCTGGAGTGGAGAGCGAGGCATTGGTGATGATGATGGACTCTTTGGGCGTGGCCTGCTCAGGTGGATCTGCCTGCACCAGTATGGATCTGGAACCGAGCCATGTGTTGAAAGCAATGGACGTTGACGAAAAGTGGCTGCATGGTAGCGTGCGGTTTTCTTTTGGGCGCGAAACGAACAAGGCGCAAGTAGATGAAGTCGTGAAGAGGCTCGGCATCGCTGTGCGAAGACTAAGAGAAATGAATCCTTTATGGGAGGGTGGAGCAAATGGTTAAGTGTCCAAAATGTGGCTCGTCAATGGTATATGTTTCAGATCATTGGGACTGTGGGCATTGGCAGTGCAGCGTGTGCGGGTATGAGCCGCAGGTTTACAGCAGCGACAGGACTGAGGATTACGAGGAGGATGAATGATGGGCGATTTGATTAGATATCTCTTGCGTATGTGCGATTCTGAGGAAGAGGCCATTGGAGGCGACCGGGATTATAGCGCACTGAGAGCTGCCATAGAGCTTGCCCCTCCTTCTGCTAAATTGAAGTTCCCAGAAGAAGAGTTGCCTTGGGTACACTTGGGTGGCGATGAATGGCGCTGCCCTGTATGCGGTGAGGTAATCACCACGGAGGGTAGTTGGGAGAAGCCGATATATAAGTATTGCTACGAATGTGGCCAGAAAATGAAGTTGGAGGCCAAGGATGAATACTGAAAAACTGATCTCCGCTGAAGTTGCAGAACAGGTGATTGTTAAGGCCCTTGTGGATTGCCTGATAAAAAACAAGGGGCTGCACGAAGCCTCTTATGTCGTTTTAGATGCGCTGCATAGTGTCCCTGCCGTTGACACTGCGCCGGTCGTGCGTAAACATTGCGATTTTTGCGGTCGTGGGAAGCCAATAAAGGCATTTACAGCACTCCCAGATTGTGGGTTGCAATACGGGACAGGTATTATGGCGACATATTGCCCCAACTGCGGCGCGAAGCTGAGGAGTGGGAAATGAAACACCTCGGAAACATCAGCAAGATAAATGTTGCGGAAGCGGAAGCCGTGGATGTGGTGATAGGCGGAAGCCCGTGTCAGGATTTGTCCATTGCGGGGAAGCGTGCCGGTCTTGACGGCGCACGAAGCGGGCTTTTCATGGAACAGATACGGATATGTAAGGAGATGAGAGAACGTGACAAAGCAGCTGGACGGTCAGGTATCGATGTTAGACCTCGATTCTGCGTTTGGGAAAATGTTCCGGGAGCCTTGTCCTCAAACGACGGAGAGGACTTCCGAATCGTCCTTGAAGAGTTCTGCAAGGTCGCAGACCCAAGCGCTGTTGTTCCTCGACCTCCGAAAGGAAAATGGAAATCCGCTGGGTGCATCGTGGGAGACGGTTACAGCGTTGCGTGGAGAATCATGGACGCCCGTTATTACGGAGTGCCCCAGCGACGCCGTAGAATCTCGCTTGTCGCAGATTTTTCAGGAGGATGCGCCCCGCAGATTTTATTTGACGAGCAAGGCATGTGCTGGAATCTTGAGACGAGCCAAAAAGCGTGGCAAGGAATTACCGGCCATGCTGCGGGAAGCGTTGGAGGAAGCCGTGGCATTGAGTGCCTGAACCCGTGGGATTGCCAGAGCAAGCGCATCTATCAGCCGGATGGCGTCTTCCCAACACTCCCGGCAATGGATTGCGGCGGCATGGAAAGCGAATCGGGCGGGAATGATGTGCCGAGATTGGTGTATGACGCTCGCGGAAACGGAGACGGGGAAACGGTATGCACGATCACGGGCGACCATTGCGACAGGATCACCGACTATACGCCGCTGGTGCTTGCGACAGGGCAGGGCGAAGCAGAGGTCGGACAAAATGAAAGCCCCTGTCTCAACTGCAATCACGAGCAGCATATTGCCGCTTATGGCGGCATACCGCCGCGAAAGTATATCGTCCGTCGATTGACCCCACTGGAATGCAGCCGTTTGCAAGGGCTTCCTGATGATTTTGCTAATGTTCCCGCATACGAGGATGTGTCGGATAGTGAGTTGGATTTCTGGCGTGGAGCATGGGCCGAATGGGCAGAGATCAACGGGAAAAAGCCGAAGACGGACAATCAGATACGGAAATGGCTGCAATCTCCTGTTTCAGAAAGCAACCAGTATCAAATCTACGGGAATGGCATTGCCCTTCCGCAGTGGGTATGGGTTTTTGGCCGTATCAGTGAAACGCTTGGAAAAGGACATCCAACGATGGTAAGCCTGTTCGACGGTTCCGGCAGTTTCCCGCTGATCTGGGAAGCCATTAACGGAAATGGAACGGCGGTATGGTCCAGCGAGGTCAACCCGGAAGCGATACGGGTGAGCAGATATAAGATAGGAGGAGAAACCGAATGATCGAAACGCCGAAGTGCCCCTATTGCGGGGCGGAAATGATGGACGACAGTTACACTTGGACATGCCCCAAATGTTATTCCAACTCCCCAGTCGTAATCTGGGACGAAGAAAAAATCAAGGGCATGACCGAGGAGGAAAAGATGGCCTATGCGCGAGAAGCCGCCCTCCACCGCGCCGAGCCAGATACAACAATTTGCCAGCAACTTAGCAAAGCCTTGCGTGGCAATGGAAACGCCGCGCTGGACGAACTGCTAGAAGCAGAGGAGCAACTTAAACACCTTGCCGAGCCGGAAATGAGGCCGCTGACGCTGGACGAAGTAAGAAACCGCTGCAAAAGATCGCTAGAAGCAGAGCCACTTTTCTTAGAATTTAAAAGGGGATGGAAAAGTTACCGCTTCTGGCCCCGGAAGCCAACCCCGGAGCAGATGGCGGCAGCAGAATGGGAGGAAGTAGAGTGAGACCAATAGATGCTGACGCTTTCGAGTGCGTTTGTACAAAGCTTCCGGATGGAGTAGAGTCGGATAGTTATCTTGCCGGGATGCTCACCGGAATGGATGAAATTCTGAAACGCATTGATGATGCGCCTACCATCCGGTTGGAAGATATGTGGATCAGCGTTAAAGACGAACTGCCACCGTTTGATACTAACGTGTTGATTCTCGGAACGGGAAAAGGAAATAAAGAGGATTACGTCGTAGCCATTGCAAGTTATGCGAGTAGCTTGTATGGTTTTAGTGGCCATACGGGGTGGCGCTTACCGTGGCAGTATTTCTCCTACAATTATGAGATAACGCACTGGATGCCATTGCCAAAAGCGCCCAGAAAGAGAGAAGGAGAGAAGCCGCATGGAAAATAAGCAATACCCGGTAATCTTTGTGAAAGAGGAAAACGGCTATTCCGCACTGTTCCCAGATTTTAATTGTGCAACGTGCGGGAAAGATTTCAAAGAGGCGCTGGCGATGGCAAAAGATTGCTTGGCCGGACATCTGCGAACTTTGCGGGAAGATGGGGAAACCCCACCTGTGCCGTCTGAAATGGATGAACAGAAATTTTATAAGGTTTGTAAGGAGGTGGAAGCAGACACAGATACGGCGTTCTGGTGCCTGGTCAGGCCGGAGACATGCGAACCGGATCCGGATTTGATTAACTGGGTGGCCCATTCCAAGTATACAAACACTGAGGAATTTGACGGGTTAGATAAGGGACTCGACATCAATGAAATTGATCTGGATGGCTGGAATGAAGTAATCAATGATGTCGCAGACATTCCGCCCAGGGGGCAGGAGCATGTGGTTCGCTTGCTGCTTATGGAGCATGGGACACCGAGATGGTACGCTGCTTTTGGATTTCTGTCGGAAGTGTGGAATGTGTGGGCGGTAACAGACCCGTTCAATGATTTTGACAGATTTTATAGTTCAAGAGTAATGTTTTGGAGGCCGATGTGATTAGCGGAGTTTGTGAATTTTTGTTGATGCTGGATGCAGCTTGGGTGCTGCTAGTGCTATGCCTTGGTAAGGTGGCATGGCCATGGATCATTGTTTATTGGGCCATATTGACCATAAGAAATGTGAGTATTTGCTGGAATAGATGGGCAAAGAGGTGATGCGTTATTCCCAATCGCCAATTTTATACACTGAAATTGCACTCCGCCAAGCTGAGGGCTTGCGGGTATGCGATTGAAACGACATTTGAAGAGGCACAGGAGCTGGGCGAAACAGCTCAGCTCTTTGACTCTCAGTCGTTGAGGACTATTCGAGCAGTCCGCAAATGGACGGTGAACAAGAATAAAGTCGAACGGCTGTTTACGGAACGGGATGAACTGCGGAAACGGACGGAGCGTAGGAAAAATACGCCGTGGATCGCAAAGCGCTTACGCGAAGTGCAGGACAAAATTTACCGGACGATGTATATCCGGGATTATGTGACGGTGGTGATGGATCATAAGAATCACTATCGTCATATTTTTGAGAACGGTTTTACGATCAATGGCATTGAGTATCGGAGGCTAAGCTGCTCTGCCGGACAAGCGCGAGTAAGCACAGTAGTTTTCTGTGCTGCGGATATTCTGGAAGAAGTGGAGCGTCGGTTGAATAATGGACGCGACATGACTAAGAAGATCGCGCCCAGCAAATTTAACGCTTACTTTGGTCTTACCAGCAGCGCAACTTTTGAGGTGACGGAGCCTCGGTTTGCGGTGGTCAAGGATTTTTCGAACCAGTGTACGTTTATGGCAAATTTTGATACGGAGACGGACTGGGACGAAGATGATCTGATTGAACAGCGGGAAGTTACGGTGGACATGAACCGTACAGACGGCATGGGGCTGATAAGCCCTCGCATGGCAGCTATCTGGGCGAATGATCTGGGGCTTGATTATGTGCCGGGGCAGTTCATTATCCGACAGAGTTTCCTGAAGGGTATGCTGTGCGCTTTTGACTTTCAGGAGTTTTGCGAAAAAGTCAATAATGGGAACTATTTGATTAACACGATTTATACGGATGAGAATGGGAATCCTGTCAAGGCCGATCTGCGAGAAGTGGATGTAATTGTCAGCGAAAGCCAGTTTAAGCTGTGGGATAGCTGGAAAAGCCAGCAGGATTATGTGAAATGCTATCACGAAAACGGGCTGGTCTGGGGCGTGGCCAGCTATGCTCCCAAGGAACCAAAAGAAATGCTTCGCCTGAATTATCAGTTCATTCAGACTTTGAATTTGAAACAGCGGGACGTTGAGGAGCTGTGTGGCCAATTTGTGGACTGGATTGAGGGCGTTTCTTATAAAGACCGGGATTACATGCTGCTGTTCGCGCTTGGTGTAAACAATACGGAAGAAAGCATTGAGCGTTTTTTGAAAAGCAACGATAAATGGTGGATCAAGGCATTGATAGCCAATCCCAAGTGCGCGAAAGACAGGTATATCCGCACAAAGCTGAAAGAGCTGATTCGCAATCGTATTAAGGCCGGAGCCGTTGGCGAGATCTATGTGCGTGGAAACTTCCAGACTATGATTAGCGACCCTTATGCCTATATGGAGCATGTTTGCGGTTTGGAACCGAAAGGGCTGCTTCGCGGAGGCGAGTATTACTGCCATTATTGGAATGAACGCGGAGTACAGGTGGTGGATTCTATGCGGTCGCCGCTGACATACCGGGTAGAACATGTAAAAGCCAAGCTGATATGCAACGAAGAAACGGAACACTGGTATCAGCATTGCAAAACCGGGTTTATTTTGAACTGGTATGACAACAGCTGTGTGAGGTATGCGGGCTCAGACTGTGATGGCGATCTTGTAGCCTCAACTGATTGCGCCGCAATGGTTCGCTGTATTTATGACGATGAATTGACGGTGACATACGATGCTCCCAAGCCTGTGAAAAAGCTGTTCACAAAGCGGGATTTGTATGATGCAGATGTCTTTGGCTTCGGTTCCCAGATTGGCGCTATTACAAACAAAGGCACAAACGCCTATGCTCTGCTCCCGTTGCTGGAAGAAGAATATGGCGAAGACAGCGAAGAAGTAAAGCTGGTGACGAGCCGCTTACAGCAATGCTGTGTGGCGCAGTCAAAACAAATTGACAAAACAAAGCTAGGACAGGCAGTCAAGGGCATTCCCCGCGTATGGGATAAGCGGCAAAAAATCACAGATGAGGACACAGACGAGGAGCGTCAGCGTAAGGAATTTTTGAACCGTTGTTTAATTGATCGTAAGCCTTATTTCTTCAAATATCGCTACAATGACACTCGCAAGGAATATGAAGCGTACCGCAGCAGCCGGGATGGTATTTGTCGTTCCCGTTTTGGTGTGAGCTTGGCCGAGCTGATGGCACTGCCCCGGAAAACTAGAGAGCAGGCAGAATGGTTGAAAAATTATCATGAGTTTTGCCCAGTGATTGAAAGCAATTCCGCCATGAATCTTGTGTGCAAATATATCGAGCAAATTGATTTCCAGATTAGTGAACGGATAAAAACGGAGGGCGAGTTCGATCCTCATATCTATTTATCAGGCGATGAAATGCTGCGCATTGCACTGGGAGAAAAGCGGGAGTGTTACAAAGCGGTCTGTGATTGCTACGATCAGTTTGCGCGTGAGATGCGCGTGGACCGCGAGCAGGAGGATTCCTATTTGGCCCCGGCACAGAGGTTGCAGCGGTTGATGCGTGATATTGATAGCAATCCGTATGTAATTACCGATTGCCTTGTGCGGCATTTGATGATTGAAAATAGCAAGCGAGACTTGGACTTGCTATGGGCTGCCTATGGACGATACATGGTGCGCAGGGTGGCAAGCAATCGTCAGAGAGCTATGTTCCCGTTCCCAGATCCGAATGGGGAGATCGTTTATTTGGGGAAGCGGTATTCTAGGAAGGAAGTGAATTTATTTGAGTAAGAAGGGCGCTGTTTACAACAAGTATCGCTTGAAGGATTATGCGATCTGGGTGTTTGGGAATGGGTTTCACAACGGGCATTATTCCGCTTTTGATATGAAAATGCTGGCGTTGTATCTGCGGGACGAATGCGGAATGAAGCCTGCCCGTCTCCGTGAATATCTGATTGATTTTATGCAGGCGGAGAGTGGTCGGCAAAATAAGAGTGAGCTGGCATTCCGCGCACAAGAGGCACTAGCCTTCGCTGCTAAAAAGCAAAATGTACTGATTCAGGTGGATCGGGTGCCTGTTTATGAGAGTGAGGTGCAATGGCTGAAAGAACTGGACGTACCGGATGAAGTGAAGAAAGTGCTGCTGGCAATCATGGTGCAAAAGCGTCTGGATGCTGAATGCTATATGCAGAGGCACGAAGGCAAAGAATATTATCTCGGCTATTTGCCTGCGGACATTACGAAAATGCTCGAGATCAAGAAGATGGCCTGCGTGCCGACAAAACAGGATATATATCTGGACGTGCTTGGGCGGTTAAGCCAAATGGGGCTTGTGACGATTGGGCATGCCTCATATAAGCTGGATTTTTGGGAGCAACTGAATTGGGGGCAAGGCTCTGAGGTTGCATTTGAAATTGAGCATTTTGACGCGACCGGGTTGTACTGGGACGAGTTAATGGGCGATAAAAAAGTGAAGCGGTGCGAGCATTGCGGAAAGCCATTTAAGAAGCGGAGCAATCGACAGGTGTTGTGTAAAGAGTGCAGTAAGTCCGGCATAGAGGAAGAGCCACGCGCAAAACAAATACGCTGTGTTGACTGTGGCGAGGTTGGCTGGGTTCCAATAAAAGCGAGCCACGCCGAACGCTGTCCGAAATGCCAGAAGAAGCATTTTGAAGAGCGGTCTCACTAATCGGGAACATCAAATGGCATTTTAGAAAAGTGCCGCAATCCGTTGGCACGTAATGGATTGCGGCCTTTTTATTTTGTCGGTTCTTATGGAGAGAGTCTGAAATGAGGAGTCTCTACCACATTTTTGAAAGGAATGGTTTTTGTGATCCTTATCAACAAGGCGGAAGCTCAGGCAGTACGGAAGAAGTTTGGCGATTGGGTGGGCATCACCCGGACGTGTAAGCAGAAATCCCAGCGGCATCACTACTGGTGCGCGACGGAACCCGGAGTGGAAGAGTTCATTCGGAAGTTCCGTAACAAGGGAGTGAAGCATGTTGCCAAACGACGCGGATAAGAGCGCTTATACGCGATCAGACCTAAAGACAATGCAGGCTTGGCCCTTAGCCAAAAAAATACGTGTGTCGCAGCTTCGTATCATGGAATGGTATGAAAAATGGGGCGGGCAGGTCTATGTCAGTTTTAGTGGCGGCAAAGACTCGACCGTGTTGCTGGATTTGGCGCGAAGAGTCTGCGAGGACATTCCTGGCGTTTTTGTGGACACTGGATTGGAGTGGCCTGAAATTCGGGCTTTTGTGAAATCACAGGAAAATATTATTTGGCTGAAACCTCAAATGCGATTTGATGAAGTAATTGATACTTATGGCTATCCCGTAATAAGCAAGGATGTTAGCAACCGAGTTTATTATGCACAGAAGGGATCAAAAGGCTGTTTATTGGATATGCAGGGAATGAACAAAGACGGTTCAGTTTCTCCATATAAAACGGCGCTTTATGGGAAATATCAATACTTAATTGAGGCTCCGTTTAAGATTGGAGCGGGCTGTTGCCGCGTAATGAAGAAAACTCCTTGTAAGCATTTTGAGAAAGAATCAGGCCGTAAACCTATTGTTGGGACGATGGCGTGCGAAAGTGTGTCTCGCACGGTTTCCTGGCTTAAACATGGTTGTAATGCATTTGACAGCGCTCGCCCTATCTCTCAACCGCTGTCTTTCTGGACGGAGCAGGATGTATTGGCGTACTTGAAAGGCACCGGCGCTCCCTATTGTTCTGTTTATGGAGATATTGTTAAGGAAGATGGTGTTTGGCGGACCACGGGAGAACAGCGAACAGGTTGCATGTTTTGTGCCTATGGAGAGCATCTTGAAAAATCGCCAAATAAATTTGAGCGGATGAAGTTAACCCATCCAAAAATTTATGACTACTGTATTCGGGACAAGGGCGAAGGCGGTCTTGGGATGGGGAGGGTTTTGGACTATGTTGGCATTCCTTATTGAATTTGAAAGGATGATTCCTTGGTGACGGAAAACAACGATCTGGTTCGGATTTTTGAGAATGAGCAGTTTGGCAATGTGCGGGTAGTAATGAAGGACGATGAGCCATGGTTCGTCGCGGCTGATGTGTGCGACGTTTTTGGCGAGACGAATCGCAATCGTGCAATGCAGGCGCTCGATGCGGATGAAAAGGGGTATACGCAAACGCACACCCTTGGCGGAGAGCAACGAATGGCTGTTGTTAATGAGGCAGGGTTGTATTCGCTATTGTTTGCCATGCGGCCAAGAAAGGCTCGCGGGATTTCAGAAGAGCGCATCGAGCAGCGGCAGAGTAAGCTACGATCTTTCAAGCGATGGATTACACATGAAGTGATTCCCTCGTTGCGGAAAACGGGCTCTTATTCTATTGCATCGCGGAAACCTGATAGCTACATGATTCCAGATCCTGTTGAGCGAGCAAAGCGATGGATCGAGGAAGAAGAAGCTCGGCAAAGACTGGCTGCGACGAATCGTGCTTTGGTGGCAGAAAATCTGATCTGGAAAGACGGCTCCGTTATCAATGCGCTTGTGCGGCGATATGCCGTAAGTGCCTGCGGCGGTGATTTTGGCAAAGCATGGCGCTCCTTTTACAAAGAAATTTTGTATAAGCACTCCATTGGAATTGAAAAGCGTAAAACGGCATGGTGCGATCAGCACCCAGGTCAAAAACCTCCTGCCGGTTACAAGTTTTTACAGGGCGCTGAGGTGAGCAAGGGCGTTAGCTGCATTGTTTCTATGTGCCAAGAGGCCGGGATTGAGGTTGGCGATATTCTTGAAAATTTTGAACAGAAGGCTCTTGTGGCCTGTTGAGAAAGGACGGATGTATTATGGCTAAGTTTTCCAAGCAGATGAGTTTTTCCAACGCGGAGATCGACGTGGAGCAGATGACCATTACCGAGCGTGATAAGGACGATGACATTGTGGGCGTTTATCCGCTGCGCGAAGTGCTGGAAGCATGGGATGGTATGACTGGCCTGTCCATCACAATCAAGCGTGGCAGTGATTTTAGTGCCATGCCCACGCTGGATGAGCTGAAGGAGGGCAACGTATGACGCCAGTCCGCCAAAAAGGTGAAGAAGAGCTTGCATTCATTTGGCGGGCATGCGAGCAACGGGAAGAACTTGGCTGGACGTGGCCGGAATTAGCGGAGTTCTTGAACGACACTCTTGGGCACCAGTTGACGGAATGCTCTTACAGGAAGACCTATCAGGCAGCCAAGGCATATTACGAGAAGGTATTCTCTAAAATGCAGGCACGGGATGTAACCGAAGCATTGCGGGAGCGTCGTATCGAGCTGGCCAAGGAAAAGCAGCGGCTTCGTGACGAGCGTACTCAGTACGGGCAGTACATCCGGCAGGAAGCCAGGTTAGAACAGAAGCTGAGCCACTTGGAAGAAATCATTCAGAGCCGTGGGGAGAAAATTCTCCCTGCGGCTTTTTTTGATTGTGAGAAAGTTGGCGGTACTGCAGAAAAAGAGCTGTTGGTGCTGCTGAGCGACTGGCATATTGGCCTGAGCTTCCATAATGACTATGGTCAGTTCAATATGGATATAGCAGCTGAACGACTGCGAGAGCTGTTCTGGGAGATCAAGCAGCTTCAGGAAGCGCATGGTTGGGAAGTGTGCCATGTTGCTATTTTGGGCGATATGATTTCAGGCGGTATTCACCAGAGCCTCCGAGTATCAGAAAGTGAAAATCTGATTGAACAGATTCAGTCCGCCTCTGAAATGTTGGCTGGCTTTATTGGCCAGTTGTGCAGACTGTTTGCGAAGGTGGATGCGGTATCGGTTGCAGGCAATCACACCCGTCTGGACCCCAACAAAGATAAGGCTATCAAAAGTGAGCGCTACGACGATCTGATTGCGTGGTATGTGAAAGCTGCTCTTGGGCATGTGCAGAATTTTAAGATGCTGCCGAGCATTGACAATTCGCTTGCGACCATGGAGATTTGCGGGAAGCGCTATGCTTTTGCGCATGGGGACAATGATGTGATTACGCAAAACGGCATGGGAAAGCTGGCGTTCATGCTGGGTGAAATCCCCTATGCGGTCTGCGTGGGCCATAAGCATTTTCCGATGTATACGGAAGTAAACGATGTGAAGGTGCTGCAAGGCGGGAGTTTGTGTGGGAGCGGCGACGACTATACTGTTTCTAAGCGACTGACAGGAGATCCGTGTCAGTGCCTTGCCGTCTGCAGCAAAGAGGGAGTAAAAGAGTTCATTCCGGTGTATTTGGCGCAAAAAATTTGATTTTTTCCTTGTCTTTCGTGCGTAAAGCGCGTATAATAAAGACGAGTCAGAAGACTCCATGTGGCGGCATGTTAAGCTGAGCTGTGCTTGGGCAGGATAATTACCAAGACATTAAGATGCTCGCAAGGGCATCGCGCCCGTGCCGGGAGAATGGCAAGTCCGCGCTAAGGACTTTAATTTTTAGCGACATTAGACATTCGTGAGGATGTCACGGCTGGCAGCCAGCAGAAAACCGCCTTTTGCCGTAAATAAATTTTGAAAAAATTCCCGTTGACTTTTTGCTTTCGTTGGCATATCATATCAGTGGGCTCTTTTGAGCCATGCGCTTTACGGTGTGCGCTGTAAACACTGTTTACGCAAAAACGTTTCGCAATGCACGGCACAGAAGCATTGCCGAGACAAACACGCTTCACAATGTGCGGCGCAGAAACATTGTTTAACAGCTCTTGGGCAACCAAGAGCTGTTTTAGAAAGGGTACTAATGATTGAACGGGGATTGTACTACGCTAATGATGAGCTTCGAGAACTAGTGCGGACGATTGGAGGAGAATGGAACGATAAAAAACAGCGACCAATAGTTTGTCTTGTTCGTTCCACCGAAAATGCTGATTTGTATTGGGCAATCCCTATGGGGAAGTTGGATCATAGAGATTCAAAACAGCAAGAAAGATTGCAGTTTTATCTTTCACTCCCTGAGCGCGATATACGATCTTGTTATTATCACATAGGCAGGACAACTGCACGGTCAATATTTTTCATTAGCGACGCTATTCCAATTACTGAAAAATATATTGAACGTGAACACTTCGGGATGAACCAGCAGCATTATATAATTAAGAACCCCAATTTGATTGCCGAACTGGAGCGGAAGTTGTTTAGAATTTTGTCTGTGGAAAAGACCAAGCCGGATTCGTTCCGGCAGCACATTACTAGCGTTAAGAAAAAAATGTTGGAAGAACTGTTGAGTGAATAATTACAAAGAAAGTGGGCTTTGCTTTATTTGTGAGCGCCCTGCTTAATTGTAATTTAATTAAGTGAATTATTATGGGCTGCGACTTATTTCGTCGCAGCCCTTTTGCGTAGGTGCTTAGCTCAGTTTGGCAGAGCAGCAGGCTTATATCCTGCGTGTCCTGGGTTCGAATCCCAGAGTACCCACCAAGAGATTGTGGAGAGGAGGCGGCTTTGTGGAGCCAGTTATCAAACGAAGAGTAGGGCGGCCATCAAAAGAAGAACTTGCGCAGCGCGAGCTGGACAATTTGAAAGTGCTGCAGGTCGCCAACTATAAGCAGCGTGGCAGTGATGAAAAGACGATGGTTGTGACATATCGCTGTGTACATTGCGGAGCCGCTTATTATGATCCAGATAAAAAGTTTTATCGTGTGACGAGCAATGAGGCATACAGGGCAAACAATTATTATGCGCCTGTCTGCTGCAAATGTACGAAAGAAATGTTCCAGGAATATATACTGAAATATAAGGATGAGAAGAAGGCCCTGCTGCTGATCTGCTTTATGCTGGGCTATTATTTTTCTGAGTCTTTGTACGAGAGTATGAAGGAAAGCGGCGAAGAGTTTGTGCTGGGCAACTACATTAAAGCACTGAACGGTGTTCAGTACAAAAAACGGACGTCGGATGATTACATCATGGAATTTCTGGGCAAGGGCGGGGGCTTTACACCCCAGGCCGAATTGCGTGGAAATCTGGAAGAACGCTGGAAGGCAGCGGATAAGAAGAACAAATTCTTTTGCATCCGCGAACTGGGCTTTGACCCCTTCGACGAGGATGTTTACTCGTCTGAGGATCGGCGCTATATGTTTAATCTGCTGTCTAATTATCTGACGGAAGAAGTGCTGGAAGACTCCCATAAGAAGATGAGCTGCATTGAGCTGGTGAAAACCAACTTACAGTTGATGCTCATCAACAATCGCCTGAACACGATCATGAAAACCTCACAAAACTTGGGCGATGCCAAGGATGCCAACATGATTAAAGACCGCCTGGTTTCGACGATCAATGCGATTGCCAAAGAAAATGGTATCAGTGTGTCCGGCTCCGGCAGAAAAGGTAAGAAAACCAATACTTTCACATCCATTATGAAGGAGATGCTGGAAAATGGAGTGACGGAGGCCAAGTCTAATTTTACAGAGGTGAAGATGACAGATGCTTTCCGGCACGTCGCAGAAATCAGTGCCAAGGCGCTGGTCAATGAAATGAACCTGACTGGTGATGATTATGCTACTATGGCTGCACGGCAGGCTGACACGATCCGAGAACTGAATGCCAAGCTGGACGAGGTGGAGGAAGAACTGCGGCTTACTACGATTGAACTGCGGGAGGCCAAAGAAAAGAAGCCGTCCAGTATTAAAACGGAAATAGACTTGCAGCCGGAAATGGAAGCGCAGGTGGAGCCGGATGAGTAATATTATTACGCTTCATACGCCCAGTGGCAAAGAACTGTCGCAGCGCAAGCTGGAAACCTATGCCCGGTACTGCAAAGTGTTGGACTGGGGACGCAAGCATCCGGTGGAGTTCTGTTCGCGTTTTATGGGCATTGAACTGCTGGACTATCAGGCTATGGCGATTGTGGAATCGTGGACGAAAGAGTTCATCGGCTGGATTGAGAGCCGTAACGCTGGCAAAACGACGAAGGCAGGCATCTATGTAATGCTGCGGAGCCTTTTGATCCCTTATCATGCTACCTATCTGATTGGTAACGTCGGCGATCAAAGTAAGGAGATCTTCTCCAAAATTGAGAAAATCGCCAAAAGGGAGATCGAGTCGTTTACCGGCTCTACGGAATTTTTCCTGGAGGAAGTGCGCATTAACATAGCGGGGTCAGATGGATTCAGCCATTTGCCCACTTCCTACAAATGTGAGTTGTTTAATGGCTCCGGCATTTATACGCTGAACGGCGACCCCACCAACATCAAAGGTAAACGCGCCAATCTGGTTGTGTTTGATGAAGTGGGCTGGATGCAGAAGGAAGTTCTGGTACAGGCGGAACAGTTTGTAAACCAGAGCAGTGACTTTAAGATGGGTGGCAACATTCGGTTGGCGGAAGAGCCAAAGAACTTCCCGCGTCAGCTGTTGTATTGCTCGTCTGCATCTGATACGGAGTCTGAGTTTTATAAGAAAATGCGTGGCTTTACGATTGAAATGCTGTCTGGTAATCCGCGTTACTATGTGTGTATGCTGGATGCTGATGCGGTGAAAACGGCCACCAAGGACGGCGACCCATATCCCTCGCTACTGTCGCAGGAAAAAATTGATAACGCCATGCGTGAGAATCCTGATAAGGCAATGCGCGAGTTGTACAACAAATTTGACTCCGAGTCGCACGAGGGACAGATTTTGACCCGCCGTCAGGTGATGCAGCATACGCGACAGGTGCCGCCTGAACTGAAAAATCCCGGAACAAAACGTTATGTGCTTTCATGGGACTCTGCTCGCATTAACGACGGCAGCATTGTGGAAGCGGCGGAGCTGATTAACGACCCTGAGATTGGCTGGCGCATGGAACTTAAAAATGTGATCGCATTGGTGGATCCCAACACAAAGAATAAGACGCCCATGCGGATCCCAGAGCAGGTCGATGCTTTCCATCAGATTTTGCTTCATTATAATGGCTCAGAGTTCGGAAAATTGGACTATGAGAACATAGAACAAATTATGGTGGATTCTGGCGCTGCTGGCCAGCCTTATGCCATTTGCGATGAGCTGGTGCCTGACTTTGATGGTGATGATGGACGCAAACACAAAGGCGTTATCGACGCTTCTCATAAACTGAATCGTGCCCATAAGGGGGACTTTCCCGACGCTGTTGATATTGTGACTATGGTGGATCCTCGGGCGCATCGAACGGAGCTGTATCGAGCGATTGAGGATATGATGAAGCTGGGCGTGGTGACGCTCCCTGCGGACTATGATAGCTCAAAGCCTTACTTCACCTATTACGACAAGGTAAAGACAAACAAGAAGGACGAAGAAACCGGGGAAACGGTTTATGAGGAAGTAGAAAAGCGGCACGAGCTGACGATGGACGAGCAGATTGCGCTGATGCAGGTGGAACTGTTAAAAACAGAGCTTGTGACAATGTGCAAGTATGTGAACCAGGACAATGTTCGCTACGACTATCCCCCGGACAAGCGAAACATCATGCACGATGACCGAATCTATGCGTTCGGTCTTTTATGTTGGCATTTGGCGCAGTTGCGAAGAGGCCAGACGTTGACCCCCGTTAAGCGCGACAAGCCTTTAGGGGACTTACCGGTTTGTGTGACACAGGTTAATTTTTAAGAAAGGAGGTGTGAGCCTTGGATGATTTTGATGTTGTAATTCCTACTGAGAAGGTAGGTAAAAAGACACAGGAGCAGCAGCCCGCTTACCGCACTTATGCGGAAGTAAGCGAAATTGCTTTGGCGGAATTTGATCCCGCGAAGGGTGTGCCCATGACGGTTCTGAGCGACAATTCGTCCAGCGCGACGCTGGATCAATCGCAGATTGAGGAATACGCCGTTTCCCCTCAGAGTGATTTGACGAAGACGCGAGAGATCATTAACATCATTCGCCAGTATGTCAACAAGAACGATATTATTGGCGCAGTCGTTGATATAATTGAGAGTAATATCAACACTGAAACGCGGCTGAAATGGCGTGACGCTCGGCAGAAAGGCGTTGATAAAAAAGTCAATGAAGAGGCCAAAAAGGTCATTGAAGAGTTTCATGAAAAGATTAACATTCATGAGATTATCCGTACCGCCGTTATCAGTGCTTATCGAGACGGCACTTACATTATGTATCTGCGGCAGACTGGCGCTCCCGAACAAGACCAGCTCATATCTCAGTATGCGGTAGATGATTACCCTGTCGGGGTGGCTACCATTACGCAGTATAGCGTTGGGCAGGATCCATGGGTGCAGATTGATATGACAGAATTAAAAGCCCGTCTGCGCAAAACCTATACCAAGAATAAGAAAGGCCGTGGGCTCTATTATGACGATATTGAGGAAGAGCTGAAGGCCACTTACCCTTCCGAGGTCGTAAAGGCTTACCAGGATGGTGAGCGTTACTGCAAATTGGAAATTGGGAACACGGGCGTATTGCGATTGAACAATCAGGGCAAGCAGTATGGCCTTTCCCCCATCTTCCGTGCGCTGACCCCTATATTGATGCTGGAAACCTTCCAGAAAGCTGATCGCATGAGCAGCAAGGCCAGAGCCAAAAAGATCATAGCGCAATTTATGAATAAGGAAATTCTAGGCGAGAACTATGATAAAGACGGCTACAAAGAACAGGCTTACGCTCATAAGACTCTGGTAGATGCTTGGAAGAATCCGGTTGTGGTTGTTACTGCGCCTGCCACAGTGCGAGATATTCAGTATGTAGAGCCCAAGGTGGATATGACTAGCATTGAGACGATCAACTACTATCGTATGATCGCTCTCTCTACGCTGGGCATTTTGTTCCTCATGGACAATAACAGCCAGTCCTTGGGCGTTGCGCAGCTGAGCATTAAGCAGTTGATGCGCTTTATCAACAAGGTGAGCCAGCAGCTGGAGCAGATTCTGCACAAATGGTATGGTCTTGTGCTGGAAGAAGCGGGGATTGATGCCGCTTACGCTCCTACGATTGAAGTGCTGGATGCTGAATTTATGGAGCAGAATGTTAAGTTCCAGCTCGCGCAGATGCTGTACTCCACCATGAATCTGAGCTTTGAGACCGTGCTTGACGTACTGGGCTATGATGTCGAAGACGAGCGAGCCAAGCGTGAGCGCGAAAACGAAGAAGGCATTACGGACGTCTTTGCTCCTAGACCTACGGCTTATACCCTTCCTGCGGATAGTGGGGATGGCGGTAGCGGCAGTGGCAAAGGAAACAGTAAGGGCAAAGGTGACGGTAAGAGTGGCGGAAATGGCAGTGGCAATGGAAGCGGAGAAGGGAAAAGTGGAGGTCGCAGTGGCCAAGTAGGTAAAAATGCCAATCAGGTTGCTGACCCGACAAAGAAGAGAGGTAGACCGGCCAATCCTAATTCGGATAACCCAGAAAAGCAACTCTACGACCAAAATAGGTACTCTCTGTCCAAATAATATACATTTACGTGAAAGCGAGATATACCTCATTCCATAGCTATCGCCTATTAACAATCCCTTACAAAGATCCTGATCGCACCGAGAGGAGCCTTGGTACGTTTTTGTTGCCTATAAAGCTGCATAACTGGAGTAAATGGCCAAAAGCTATTGACTTTTCTTCACTGAGTGAATATACTGTAGTCGGTTAGCCAATTAGTTAATTTGGTGGTGGCTCATAGTTGAAGGTGACTTTCGCTTCGGCAAGACTTAGAAAGTGCTTTGAGGACAGTGCGAGGCTCCAGCGGGAGGTGGATCCTTCGTGGGTTAGAACGATGATGAAGCAGATGGCCGCTTTGATAGCAGCGGAAAACTTTGGAGATTTTTTATCTCTTCGTCTGTGGCATCCTGAGCCTTTGGAGGGAAGCGAAAGTCGGTGGTCTTTGAGAATAAGCGCCAACGCTCGGCTAATTATTGAATTGGATGCAACAAATGACACCGTTGTCATTTGCACTGCAGTAGAGGTGAAAGGGGTGTGCGATTATCATGGCGGCAAAAACAACTGGTATATCCAGTGAGTTTATTATCCACCCTGGGGAAATAATCGCTGATGTGCTGGCTGAGCGTGAGATGACTCAGGCGGATTTGGCAAAAAGAACTGGCTTTTCAGAGGCGTATGTAAGTTGCGTTATTTCTGGAAAGAAGGCTATTTCTGCTCGTTTTGCTATGGCATTAGAATATGCTGTGAATGTTCCCAAGTCGTTTTGGTTAAATTTACAGGCCAACTACGATGCAAAAATGCTAGAGGCCGAGGAAGCTCAAACCGTTTCTGAAGAAGAGAGAGCTGTGTACATAGAACTTAAAGAGATTGTTAAGTTCTTGAAGAAAATTGGCAAGCTAGAGGGAGAAAAAAAGGCCGCAGAAACAATCTTGGGTCTGCGCAAAATTTTCCGAGTAAGCAATTTGAATTGTTTGCAACACTTGGCACCAGCAGGGCTTTTCAGAATGTCAACTAAAACTCAGACAAATATGAGTGTATTGGGGGCGTGGCTCCAGCTGTGTCAAATGAGCCGATTCCCAATCACAGCAAGCGCCACTTTTAATCCAGATAAGATCAGCGAAGTGATTACAGCCATCAAAGAGGCGATGGCAGACAGGAGCGCAGATCCGCAGATTAAATTGGCTCCCATTATGGCCCAATATGGAATTGAATTTCAAGTAGTGCATAATTTTAAGGGTGCTCCTGTTCATGGATTTATTTGCAGGCGAGATGAAGGAATTTATCAAATCAGTCTAACGATCCGTGGGGCTTTTGCAGATATTTTCTGGTTTTCGCTGTTTCATGAGCTGGGGCATCTGGTTAATGGCGATGCGGATAAGGCAAAATGCTTTATTGATGCGTCAGACAGTCAAAACACAAAGGCAGAAGAGGCTGCAGATTTCTTTGCTTCCAATGCCTTACTTGACCCTGCTGCATACAAATCTTTTATTGAAGCGGGTGATTATTCTTATCCTAAAATACTGGAGTTTGCAAGCAGTCAGAGCGTCCCGGATTATATTGTTATTGGCCGTTTGCAAAAAGAAAGCTTAATTCCCTATAGTTACTTTGTGGATCACAAGCTGAGGTATAAATGGAGCATCTAAACTAAACATGAGATTTTTTATGGCGTGCTGGGAATCAGCACGCTTTTGTTTTGTCTGGGAGGTATCACATGTTCAAAATTCGATGCCCCTGTTGCGGCGAAACGCATTCTTTGCTCTCGCTGTTAAGGCTAATGCGAGAGCAGAAGAAAGTGGCGAAATATTTGCGCAACCACCCTTTCGCCTCATATGAGTTTGGGGTGATTTATGATGATGAACTCCAAGGAAAGGAGGTGAAAGACGATGCACGACGATGAGCAGAGAATGTTGATCCCCGGTACTTATTTGGAGCTGGCGGACAACCATAAAACCTATCTAGAATTGCTGAATCTGGTTTGTTATCTGGATGATGCAAATTATAATGGGCGAATCATCCCCTATGGTACGACCAAAAAAGAGCGTGAACATACGGAGGCGATGATCGCCACCTTAAAGGACATGCCCGTATATGCGAAAATTACGAAGAACCGTAAAGGTGAGCCCACCTTTAAGGGGCATGAAATGCGGGTAGCCTCCAACGGGGAAATCACTTTTGATACGATCCCGATTGGTACACACACGAAGGTATGGATAGAAAACAGGGAAGTAACGACGGTAAAAGGTGAAACCAAGACTTTGCCGTGCGTTATGGCTACGCAGCGTATTTGGAAGCGGAACCGGAATGCGGTAGAGGCGATCAAGCGTCTGTTTGCAGCCGGGAAGCTGCATAACTCTTGGGAGATCGAGACATCCGTTTATGAATTCAAAGATGGCTTGAAATACCTGAAAGAGTATGTATTTGAAGGAAATTGTTTTCTTGCGGACGATGCGATTGGCGGCGGATCTGAACCCGCCTATGGCGAATCATCCGCTGTTTTGTCGGTGGCCTCTCAAGAAGAGGAACCGATGGACTGTGAGAAAATGATTGCCGAAGCGCTGTGCCGAGATTTGGAGGAAAGCGAGGTGAATGAACAAATGGAAGATGAAAAGGTTATGGAGCAAGTTGTGACGGAAGCGAGTGAAGCGGAAGTCCCCGTAGAGGCGGAACAGGCTGAGCAGACCGAACTGGCTCAGGAACAGGCGGAAACTGAGGTGGCCATGAGTACAGAGAGAGACATCCGTATGGCCATCATGAAGGCTTTCCAGACCAGCAAGCCTGAAAACGATGAGCGCCGCTATGCGTGGCTGAGTTTCCTATTCCCGGAAGATCACAAGGCGTGGTTCCGTGATGAGGGCAGAGAGGCCAAGGAATTGGACTACATTGAGGTTTCTTACGAAGTGGATGAAGCCGGTAACGTCCGGATTCTGGACGAACAGCCGGTAACAATGGTGGCCACTCCCCGCGAGATGCCTCAGATGCTGGCTGAAAAGGATCAGCAGATTGCAGAGCGGGACGCTCAGCTTGCTGAAAAAGAAACCAAGATTGGAGAGATGCAGACTGAACTGTCCAATTTGCAGCAGTACAAGGAACTGTACGACAAGGCGGAGGCCGAGAAAGCGGAAGCCAAGAGACAGTCTGAAATCGCTGAGCTGCGTACCTATGTGGAGCAGGCAGAATGCTTTACGCAGGAAGAAGTGGCTGAGCTTGCTCCCTTGATTGAAAAACTGGAAGTAAGCGAGGTAAAGGCTCGTGTAGCGGATAAGCTCATGAGCGGGAAGCTGAAAACGGAAACCAGTTCTGTGATGCCCCGTCGTTCTTTGGAAGATGATGAGGGCGTTTTTGGTTCCAACAAGAAAACGAGCGCGGAAGTCTGGAATGACTTTATCCGCAAGTGAAAAGGAGATGGTAGACAATGTTGAAGCATCTGATTCGGCATCAGGACAAGGGCATTCTTGAGGTTGTGGCCGACGCTGCCATGACCCGTGGTACTCCGCTGGAGGGCGGCGAGTATTTTGCTGACAAGGAAATGGAATACAACGGCATCAATGCAGTGATCGAACCTGTTGAGAAGGACAACGACACGATTGCAGAAGGCGCAATGTATCTGAAGGAGCCCACCATGCTGGGTGAGCGTTATGCGACTACGGAGCTGACCGCTACCGGTCTGACCGTTGGCGACATGGTAGTGGTCGATGGCGGAAAATTTGTGAAGCCCGCCAAGACCGGCGCTGCGTTCTGGAAGTACCAGGGCGTTTACGAGAATCCCTTTGGTGTGGACATGTACATCGTGGAGCGCGTGCCGTCTGCTACTGTGACGGTGGGCTAAAAAGGAGGCGAAAAAGATGATGGAACTTGCTGAACGCATGGCTCAGCCCTGTGTGCTGGCCGATCTGGCTGCCAAGGTAACTTATAACGACCGGCTGACTGACGAAGAAAAGGAAATGTCTGCGGTGCTGGATGAGAGCATCCGCAAGATTGGCGAAACCGGTCATGACCCGAACCATGAGCTGGCTGCTCTGGTGAAGAAGACTTTTACCCCCGAAACTGTGTCTGCTCCCAGCGCTTTTATGGAAGAGGCTTTTGATGAGGGCACTATCGGCGAATTTGACGATTATTACACCGAAGTGGAGCCCAAGAACACCATTCAGGTGCATGAGGCCACTATCGGTGGCAACGTGGATGCTTCTTATATTGAGCACAAGATTATGAAGCCCACCTGGAAGTCTCTGCAGGCGGAAGTTTATATCCCCATGCGCGACATCCGTCGTGGCGGCTATAAGACCGTTGCGAACTACACCGAGCGCATCAATCAGGCTCTGGAAGATCAGAAGATCTGCGACATCATCAAGGTTTTGGATGCTGCGATCACCAGCACCCATCCCGGCTATATTGCCGAGGCTACTGCTGCTCCCACCGTGACCTCTGCGGACCAGCTGGCGCTGTATCTGCAGGATATGGTGGACAACGGCAATCCCGTGATGTTCGCCCTGAACAAGTACATTCAGGCCATGAGCAAGCTGGAGCAGGGCGAGCGTTGGCCCATCGACAGCCAGAAGAACATGTACACCACCAACGGCTTCCTGGAAGCGTATGCTGGTGCTCGGATGTTCGGTTACACTGGCCAGCGTAAGATGGCCAATGGTGAGCTGATTGTGCCCGACAAGCGCGTGTTTGGCGTTGCTGGTAAAATCGGCAACATTCAGACCCGTGGTGAGGCCCGCGTCCTGGAGGACGAGGACATTAACCGCGAAATGGTACACCTGAAGGTGACTGGCTATACCTTTGGCTGGACGATTACCGACATTGCCAAGGCTGCCAAGATCGTGATGGCTCAGTAATTTTTATGGGAGGGTTAGAAGCATTTAACTAGCCCTCCCTCTTTTGACGAAAGGAATGATTTTTTTGGATGCGCTGAACATCAAAATTTATAATTGGGGCCTCCCGGCTTTGGCCCTGAGCACGAAGGATCGCAGTTTTTTGCTGAGTGGCCGCAATGATGGTATGCCCGGCATGGAAACGGTGACGCTGACGGAGCTGGAATATATTAACGCGCATAGCCCGGTGATTCGTAACGGCATGGTGGAATTTGACGAGGATGAAAGAGAAGAAATTTATGCAGCTTTGCGGCTCCCGAATTGGAAGGAGTCCTGCATTTTTGAGCGGGACATTGATCGTTATCTGACCTCGCCCAGCACCGAAACCATGGAGAAGATTGTAGCAGTAAAGGATTTGCTGACCATTGATAAGATTTATGGTCGGATGCGCGTGCTGATGAACAAAGGGCAGGCAGATATTTCCAGCCGGGTACAGGCGGCGGTCGAAGGCCGCAAGGCCGAACTGAACAGGGGTCAGATGGTTTCAGCGATCCGAGTGATTCCGAAAAAGGAGCAGGAGAATGCGACGGCGGATGTGGATGCTCTGGTGGAGCAGAAGGTGCAGGAAGCGCTGGCCAAAGCGAATTTGCTGGCTGCCCAGAAAGTTGGGGTAGCTCCCACTGAAAAGCCTGTCCCCGTAGTAGAAAAAACTCAGCCTGCCGTAAAAAAGGCAGGCCGTCCTCGTAAGGCTCCTGCCAAGAAAGCCTAAAAAGGAGGAGCGCTATGACCGTCAACGTCAACGATGTGTATACCTTATTCTATGACAAAATTGAGTGCGACGAGGATTTTTTTGATTACTTCAACGTCAGCGAGGAAGAAGCGATGATGTTGGCGGCAGAACGGGCGCGATCCTATCTTAGAGAGGCGTGCTGCTATTTGAGACGGCACTCAGACCTGGACTTTGTTTTGAACATTGTGTCTTCCGAGGACGCTTTGGGTCGTCAGACCGACTCTTTTGAGGTAGAAATCACAGACGATGAAGCCGATCTGCTGGCAGAAATTATGAAGGTGATTTACTACGAACGCGGTGTGTCAAAACTGCTGCCGAAACTGAACACCTTTTCTTCTTCTGAGTTGAAACTGCTGCATTCTCCCGCAAATGAACGCTCGACTTTTTTGGCACTGGTCAAAGAATATTGGAAGCGAGTGAACTATCTAATTGCGGATTATGACGGGAGAGACCGGCTGACAGGCAGCCATAAGGCGCTAACAACCACGCTGCCGGAGGAAAGTGACGAATGATCCACAATGTGTCTTATTATCGCACGCTTCAGAAAATGAACGGCGTTGGGAGCAAAAAGGAAGCGGACGTGCGTTCCTACCGATATAAGGTCTATAAAGATTTTTCCAAGGCGCTGAACTGGGAAGAAGTGTTGGTGAACGGCAAGGAGCAGCAACTGCAAATTGTGGAGAGCAGCGAAAGCGGCTATAAAAACGTCAAGGTGCGTCCCGGTGACGTATTAAGATTGGGCGACCTTGTATTTTGGAAAAGTCAATACTGGCTGGTCACAAAGCTGGATGCGACCGAGCTGATTAACTACACCGGATCCATGCAGCAATGCAATACGCTGCTGCGTTGGCAGACGGGAGAAGGTGAGATCAGAGTAGCCTACGGTGTTTCTGAAAGCATCAGCCGGTATGGTACTGGCATAGCAGGAGCAACCACCATTGACACAGCAGATTTTACTGTCACTGTGAAGCTGCAACTTAACGCAGACACCAAGTTCCTGCGAAGAGACAGGCGCTTTTTGCTGGGATCTTATGGCCCCGGTGAGCGGCCTCTCTCTTTTAAGATTACACGGGCAAATCCGATTACGGGGACGTATGAATACCGGGATGACAGCGAGCAATATGCCTCTGGCGTGTTGGAACTGACGCTGGCTGAAGATGAGCTTCAGCAGGACGATAATCTGATGCTTGGGATTGCAAATTATTTTGAGCCCAAGGAGCCCGGTGAGGAAGAACCCGTGCAGGAAGAGGGAGAGTGGTTCTGATGAGAAATGTAATCAGCGAAGTGAAAGAGCAGCTGTTGAAAGACGTGCTGCAAAGCGAACTGGCGGTAAAACTGCTGACAAATACGTCTCAAGTTTCTCTCCCTGCTAAGGAGCTGCGGTATAAGCAGGTCTATCCGTGGATGAAAATTCCCCGCACGATTGAAGAGGCTAAGGTCTTCGTGACCTTTGATGTAACGCGGCTTGCGCCTATTACGGGAGCAACAAGAGCGTACCGGCTGGATGTCTGGGTGTTGGTGCATGATTCCATGATGGTCGTGGACAAGCAGGTGGCGGATTCTCTGGGTCTGGAAGGCCAACGGGGCGTCCGTACTGATCTGCTGGAAAACTGTCTTGATGAGATCATCAATGGCTCCACGGAGTATACATTTGACAGGCTGGAAGGCGGAGAGTCTGAGCCGTTTTCTGCGGCGGACGATTTTAAGGGAAGACACTTTACGTACCGCTTCCGTGGGTGGAACCGTGTGGGTGACAAGGTGTAAGCATGAAGATAGATGAATTACAGGTCTATCGCGGCAGAGACCTTGAAATCACCAAAGGCATTGTCATGCGTCAGCCAACGCTGGGAGAAATTGAAAGCGATGGCGAGTCACACGAAATGGACTTTTTTGAGACCTGTTATACGCTGATTGCCACGCCTACTGACATGATGGCGCAGTTGGATAAAATTGGGATCCGCTATGAGGATGTGACCAATTTTGAACTGTTCATGATGCTGTTCCCCAGTCTGCCCAAAGAAAAGGTTCATCTGTTATTCCGAGATCTGGAACCAGCAGACTATGAACGGACGCTGGTGGAAAACCAAGGCCGATATATTCTGGCCAATCCTAAAACCAACAGCTTTATAGATGAAGTGGTCTACCACGACATAGTAGACTATGTTTGTGCGGTCATGCGAATGAAGCAGACTGAAAAGAAAACACCCGGCAACGCCTTTTCAAGGCGGATTATGCTGGATGTGGCTTACATGGACTGGGAAGCCGCTAAGGCGAGAAAGGCCAAATCCTTTTTACAGCCTCTGGTGTCCACGATGGTGAACCTGGAAGGCTTCAAAAGTGATTGGAGTACGGTCTGGGACATGAAAATCGGCGCGTTTATGGATGCGGTGCAGCGGACACAGATAATTGTGTCATCTAAGGCGCTGCTGGACGGTTGCTACAGTGGCAACATTGACACGAAGAAAATCAAAACGAAGGAACTGGATTATATGCGAGAGCTCGGTCACTGACCGGGCTTTTTGCTTAAAATTTTTGGAGGTGAAAATACATGGCTCTGAATCGTGATAACTTTATCATCGACCGGTATGTGAAGGGCAATGGCTATCTGCCCGCCACCGGTGAGCGAATCTATTCTCTGGATCAGGTGAAAGATGGCAACCTGAAGGTGACGGTTGAAAACAGCGTTGATGTTGTGGATGCTATTGGTAACAAGATTGAAACGCTGGAGCGTGGCCGCTCTGCGGAGTTCTCCGCCAGTAATGCGCTGTTCTCCTTCACCCTGATGGGCGAGCAGCTGGGCGCTGCTACCACCGAGGCCACCGAGTCCGCGACGATCAATATGCCCAAGTGGGAAGAGTTTACGTTGGCTGGCACTGAGACCGAAGTGACGTTGAAAGAGGTCCCCATTGGCACTGCCGGTGCGGAGATTCCCTTTATCTATGTGGTTCCCAAGGCTGGCGGCGTAAGCAAGCAGTTTAAGATTGCTGCCGAAGCGGGCGCTGACGCCTTTAAGCTGGAAGCTGCCACTAAGAAGCTGACCCTGCCTACCGGCCTTAACGCTGGTGACAAGGTTTGTGTTGATTACGAGTACGCCTGCAAGAAGGGCTTTAAGATGACCAGCAGCGCTATCGACAAGGTGCGCGAGCATAAGGCCGTGTTCCTGGTGCTGGGCCATGATGCGTGCGACAAGAACACGCAGTATGCCGCCTATCAGGTGTTCCCCAAGGCCAAGCTCTCTCCTGAGATTGACCTGACCTTTACCCCTGATATGGACCATCCCTTTACTCTGCAGTGCGCTCAGGATTATTGCGATCCTCAGAAGCGTCTGTTCGAGATTCTGGTGGACGAGAACGGCTACGTGGCCTAATGGGGTGAGTGCGCATGCCTGAAAATAATCATGTGTGCGGGGTATGTGGTGCTGGCTATTACTGCTGTAATGCCAGCGAAGCATACAACTCTCCTAAGAAAATCGCCTGTTCGGATGAGTGCTTCCGGGTGTGGGTGGCATGGATCAACTACCGCGACGGTCTTATTGACCTGGATGAATATATCCGGCAGGTGGATGCATCCGGCATGGATCTTGTCAAACTTCACGGCGTGATGGCAGAAAATTATTATGCCGGGAAAGAAGCCGACGAGACCAAAATGGCTCCGAAGGCATCCGCTCGGCGGAAGCGTGTAAAGTGAAAATATGGGGGCGCTCTTCGGGGCGCTCCCTTCTTTGGGTGGTGACGAAATGAAAATACTGGCCTTCGACCAGGCAACGGTGCGAACGGGGTACGCTTTTTTTGAGGATAATACGATGGGGGCCTTTGGCCTGATTGATCTGCACAAAATGAAGCAGGGATTGGACTTGCGCATGGACGCCATGTTTCAGCAAATGGCGGAAGAAGTGGAGAAATACCAGCCGGATGTCATTGTGATTGAGGATGTGGCCATGCAGGCGAATCCTTCCGGGTTGATCGCGTTGGCACGGTTGCAGGGAATGATAATCGGCTACTGTGTTTTGCACGAAATCGGTTGTGTGATTTTGAAGCCGACAGAATGGAGAAGGGCTTGCGGATTTAAGCAGGGGCGCGTAAAAAGAGAACAACTGAAGCAACAAGCCATTGATTTTGTAAAGGATGTTTATCATTTACAGGTCACTGATGATGAAGCGGACGCTATTTGCATTGGCACCGCTTATGTTGCATCGCTTATGGCGGCAGGTGAAGAGAAGAATGAATCAGACGAACGATGAAGCAATTAACACCCTTGTGGATGCCATTGTAACGGCAGTTACCAGAAAGAATTCGCAGACTGAGCAGGCCCTGTCAAAAGAAATTAAGGCGCTTAAAAAGAAAGCGGCAGAGCTGGAGCGGCGAGTAACAGACCTATCGAATCGTTTGGGAGGATAATGATGAAACCGACAGCAAAAGCGGTAGCCGAAATGGCGGTACAGCGGGCAAAGGGCGATACCATTCTTTATAGCAGCGAAGATTGCAAGACTTTTGTGGAGCAGTGCGTGCGCAAATGTGGAGGCTCTATGAGCATTGCGGGCTCCAACGATCTGGTACGAAATCATTGCGTATGGCTAGGAACGCTGAGCAATGCCAAGAAGGAAGGTAAATTGATTCCCGGTGCATTGCTGCTGATGTGGCGGGAAGAAAGCGAGAAACTACCGGCCAAATATCGTGGAGACGGTCTGGGCGATTTTTACCATGTTGGCATTAAAGTAGCGGATGCTGCGTTGGGCGACGTGGACAAAAATGGCCATAAGCGCTCCTGCAATGTAGTGCATAGCTCCCAGAGCATGGGTCGTGTGGCGGGTTCCACGCTGCAAAACGGCTGGACGCATGTGATGTGGGCCAATGAGATTGATTATGGCGAGGATGCTGGTGGACTGAACCTGAGCAGCGACGCGGAAGAGATCATCAATGAAGAGCCTGACTCGGAAGACAGCGTCGTAAATAACGAGGGCGAAGTGGTTGCTCCCGCAAAAAATAAGTATATCCAAGTGGTAAGCCCCAACGGGAAGCCGGTGCGTATTCGAGAAGGTGCCAGCCATAGCGCTATCAATAAGAAAGGCTTCGAGGCCGAGGCGGGCACCCGCTTTCAGGTGCTGGGAGAAAAGAATGGTTTCTATCGTATTATGTTCCGGGGGAAGAGTCGTTGGATTGATGCGAAATTTACGGAGGAAGTGGAATAATGGAGGGACAGATGATGGTAAAAACTTTTGAATTTACGCTTCTGAATGGAAAGAAGCTGACTGTGAATATGAACTCCCGTGCCCCCTACAGCTCTCAGCGAGCGATTGCTTTCGCCATGGCGGACAACGTAATGCAGGACAACGGCTTCTTTGATCCGAGTCAGGAAAAGCCGACCTATCTGGTGGGCCTGTTCATGTTTTATGCAGATAAGCAGCTGCCTGATATGCCTTATGACCAGCTTATGGAATTTGAACGGAATAATCATGTATTGGAGCAGTTGAGCGAGTTTATTGAAGATGATGATCTCTTTAATATCGCTAAGTGGTCTATGGATTTAATTGAGTACCGTCAGAAGGCATTGGGCAAGAACAGCTTTGACCGTGCAGTGGAGCAGTTGACTGCTGCGCTGAAAGAAACGTTGCCTCAATTATTGGAGGCGCAGGAAAACGCGGTTGAGCAAGCGGCTCCCGAAGAGCAGGAGCAGGCAGATGCCGACGTTCAAGTCGTACAGTAAGGCAAGAACTTATATAGAGAAGGCTGTTTCCGAAGCACTGGCCAACGAAGTGAATTCTGCGGTTCAGAAAATTGAGAAAGATGTTATTCGGAAAACCGTATACCAGGCGTATGAGCCGAAGGTTTATCAGCGCAGAAACAGTTTGTATAATTTAGAGGGGACGGTTGCTGGTAAAACGTTGGAGGTAAAAACGCTGGCGGAGCCAAATGGCGCAGGCGTGGCAGCTGGGTACGACAACCCGGCCTATGACGGAATGCTAAAGGCTTCTACCAATAAAAACTTGGCGAGAACGATTGAGTACGGCGGCTATTCTAATAATGGCGGAGACGGGTACGATTTTTACGATGTGGGGCCTCGCCCTTTTGTCCAGACGACGGTGGAAACGCTGGCTGCCGGGAAGCAGCATGTGGCTGCGTTAAAGCAGGGGCTCAGAAAAAAAGGAATTACGGTGGAATAAGCAGGGGCTGCAATCGCAGCCCCTTTCTTGTGCTTTCCTCGATTCACTCATTGAGCGTTCCGAGGAAAGCACAAGTTTCAGCAAGGAGTTGATGCAAAGGAGGGAGACTGATGGCAGATGAATTGAAAGTCCTTATCTCAGCAGGGATGAAGGACGATGGGTCGGTAAAAAAGCTACAGGCGCAGCTTGACGCAATGAAGAAAGGTGTTGCGATTCCCGTAACGTTGCAAATCTCCAATGGCGATCAGGCGAACCTGAAACAAATAACGTCGAGCTTGCAAAGTGGAGTACAGCAGAGCATATCCCATGGGATGGACTCTGGAATTAAGCAGGCATCCAGAAAAACCAAACAGTCCAAGAAGACTAGTTTAGATTCTTGGGATTTTGATATTACAAAAGCTTCCGATGCAGAGCTGGCAAAAATGTTTAATAGCCAGCAGGCGTGGCGTAAAGAAAATGCAAAAGAAGACGAGAAGTGGGCTAAGCAAAGCCAAGCAACTTATGAACGAGAAGAAAAGGCCGCGAATGCTGCTCTGGCAAAAGCCGAGGCCCAAAGAGCCGCGCACTTAAAGGCTCAACAAAAAGCCCAAGCCAAGCAGCAGGAAGAGCAGCGGAAAATTCAAACGCAGGAGGATGCCGCCTGGAAGAAGTACCAGTCGGAACCTGACAACTTAAAGCAGTCCGATTATGCGGCTGGCGGGCGTGTCTGGAAAGATGAACAAAAGCAAAAGCAGGCCGCTATTCGGGATGTTAAGCGAGAAGCCCAGCAGATGCAAAAGGAAATTACCTCTGGGTGGGCAGACGTTGATAAGCAGGATCAAAAGGACTACGACGCACGAGTAAAGGTGTATGAGACTGCAAGGGCTAAAATGTCCCGAATGGATTCTCTTAAAGCGAGTCATAGTGAATTGCAGGCTGGGGGTAAATTAGAGGAGCAGTTTAGGGAGCTGTACAAAAATTTTGGAAATGTTACTCCTGACGCTGATAATGCAGCCTCGCAGTTGAGTGATTACACTTCGCAGCTCAACCTTTTGGAGGCACAGCTTGCTAAAGTAAATACCCAGCAAGTAACTTTTTCCGATGGGCTTGTACAGGCGGGTCAGTCTTTAGCCAGCAAGTTTCTTTCTTATGAAAGTTTGAGCAAAATGCTTGGGACCTTTTACAACAATCTAGTAAAAGTCAATTCTGCGGCAGTGGATCTGTCTGTTGTAACAGGAACTTCCGGCAAAGAGTTGGAGTCTTATACCAAGCAGGCGGCCCAAAATGCGAAAAATCTGAGTCTTGGCGTGGCTGACTATATCACTGGTACGACCATGGCTGCGCGTCTGGGCTATAATCTACAAGACTCTTCTGAACTGAGCGAAACGTTCAACATTTATGACAAACTTGCTCCCGACGTAAAGGGCGTAGAAGACGCCAGCAAAAGCATCATCAATGCCATGAAGGCGTTTAATATTGATGCTTCGGACGCTATTGGCATTGTAGACAAATATGTTGATGTCGGCAACAAATATGCCCTGTCCAGCGGCGACATTGGTGCGGCTATGCAGCGCTCTGCTGCCTCTTTGGCCGCTGCAGGCGACACTATGGATGAAGGTATCGGCCTGATCGTCGGCATGACGGAAATCAACCAGGATGCCACCAGAACCGGTGCAGCCTTGAAAACACTGTCTGCCCGCCTACGCGGAGCGAAGGCAGAGCTGGTGGCGGCTGGCGAAGATACGGACGGCATGGCTGAATCCACCAGCAAGCTGCGGACGCAGATTATGGCGTTAACCAATCTTGACGGCACAGGCGGTTTTGACATCATGGACGAAAAGGGCGGCTTTAAGTCTACCTATGAAATGATGAAGGGTATCGCCAAAGCCTATAATCAGATGGACGCCAGTAGCCCCAATGCGGCTGCTTTGCTGGAGCTAATTGCCGGTAAGAACCGTGCTTCGGATGTGGCGGGTCTTCTGAAAAATTTCAGCCAGGCTGAAAAGGCATATGAAACCGCGCAGGAATCTTCCGGCGTGGCGATGAAAAACTATGACAAGTATCAGAAATCGCTGGAGGCCCGGTCTAATAAGACGAAGAGCATCATTGAAAATCTTTCGTTGAATGTACTGGATGACGGCAAGATTGGTACGCTATATGATGGCCTGAACGGGCTGCTGGAAGTCATCGTCAAAATTTCCGAAAAGACGCAGGGCATTCCTACGATTGCCGCTGCTGCAACTGCAGCCATTACCAAATTTGCACCTGGCCTGAATGCCTTCGGCACAGCTAAAGGACTAAAAGGCGAAGACATAACGACGGGATTTTGGGGCCTTACGGCAATCGGGCAAGACAAAAAAATGTTCCAGTCCTATTCGGGAATGTTGACAAAACGGTTGCAGTCTCAGGAACAAACCGCGCTGGAATATCTTAGTTCTTCCGGCAGCATGGAGGAAATGCTGAACAACTTCCGCGTTGCTGGGGCCACCGAAGGCGGGCTCTTTGCGGAAATAGCTAACAATCTTGATGCCGTTTCCGGCAGTGCTGAAAGTGCGCAGAAATATATTACCGCGCTGTCGGCTTCTATGCAAAGTAGCGTGAGGCAAGGTGGAGCTCTTGGAAAAGTATTAAAAGGCATTGGCACCTCGTTGCTGAACTGGGGCGCGATGATGGTGATAACTACTGTTATTAGTTGGGCACTGGATCGTCTTGACCAATTTGCCAATCGTGCGAAATATGCCCAAGAAGCCTTGGATGCTATGAGCTCCAAATTCAAAGAAAACAGTAACGACCTGAAAAAAAGTGACGATCTGATTCAGCAATACGGTGAACGCTATGAGCAGCTTGCAAAACACGTAGACCGTAAAACCAACCGGAATCTTGGCCTTTCTGAGGAAGAATATCAAGAGTACCTGAACATCGTTAACGCTCTTGGTGATTCTGGGCTGAATATTAAAATTGGCACGGACATCAACGGCAATGCGCTGCTAAAACTTGGAACAAGTATGAATGGTCTCAGCGCATCCATGGATGGGCTTAAGGGTGCCTACGAGCAGCAAGCCGCCGAAGACCGCAAAGAGATCCTGAGCGGCAACCAAATGGAGAATCTGGCGAAAACCGAGCTGTTTGAGCGTGTAAGCGACAATTACAATTATGGTAAAGACTCCAGCGAATTTGTTTCGGTTATTGACAATGCAGAGCAACTTTTAGATGCAATTCAAACAGAAGACTCAGAAGTATTATGGAAATATGCGGATCAAATTGCAACGGGAAACGCTCAGTGGTTGGATCAGTTGGGTGTTGATGCAGAGCAACTGAAAGAGGCATTTTCTCCTCTCTGGAGTGATTCTCAGGGCCTTCCCAGCCAGCTTGTAGCGGGCAATGTTGCCAAATTTTTGAAAAATGAAATTGGAAATCAGCTGCAGGTTGGTCTTGACTCTCAGGCCGCTCAGCGCTGGGCGGCACTGTCGGTTGCAAGGGAAAAAGCCCAGGCTGCCATTGAACAGGGAATGTATGAGAATCCCAAACTTTGGGCGAATATTTCTGATGAAAATAAAAAGTTGATTGCCTCCTTGCCCACGTTGATGGGGGAAGATTTTTACTTCAAAGAAGAAAATGGGCGTAAAACGCTTCTCACAGATGAAGAACTCCCGCAAAAGGCCCAAGAAATATCAAACGGTTTGGCTTGGCACCCAGAAGCCCTTGACGCGCTGGCACAACTATCTGACCAGATGAATCAGTGGGTCGAAGGAACCGCCACTTATAATGATCTTTTTTCTTCCAAAGGCGGCTCTTTTTGGGGATTGCAGGATACGCTAATTGCGGCTTTTGGTGAAGATTTAGGAAAGCAGTTGGCAGGAGCTTTACGCCCCAGTAATATCCAACAGCTGATGGATCAAGCCGGTTCGCACTTAGACGATGCATCGAAAGCATGGGACATGACTAGCGATCAGTTGTCCTTCGCGGCGACTCAGCTCAGTGGCGACGTAACCAATCTTAGTTGGGACAAATTTCTGGATATGTATTATGAATACAAAACCGGAGTGGAAAAGACCCAAAAAGAGATGGAAGATCGCCAAAAGCAAACCCTGACTGGGCAATGGGCGGCGCTGGAGGCCGCTCAGCAAAAAGCAGAAGCCTATACTGGGGTGCTGGATGCTTCTGGCAAGATTGTCAAAGATAAATATACTACCTTGGATGCCAGAGAGCAGAAAGTGGTTCTCGGCGCTGGTGTGCTGGGTGGATTGAAAATTGACAAGAAGGCAGTTGCTCAGCTGCAACGTGAAAACGCTGGTGATAATTTGGTGGATGGAGCTGCTGCTTTGGCTCAGTACGAAACGGATTTGGCTGATAAGCAGAGAATTGTCAATAATTTGCGTGAAAAGCTAGTCAAGGTAGATGATAGCCACCGCAGTGCTTTGGAGGCACAAGTTCAGGCAGCGGAGGATAATGTCGAAGCTGCGCAACAGGATGTCAATACACAAAGACTTATCAATTTGCAAAATGCTCGGGCAGCCGGTGCTTTTCAGCAACTGACGGACGAGGGGCAAATTGCTGTTGAACAGGCAAATAATATCTTGTCTTTGGTACAAGACTTTAATGCCTCTGGCACGATTGATTGGGAAAAATATGGCGATCTTACTCCCCAAGAAAGCAGTGCCATCTTCCATCAGGATGCGTCTGGATATTGGTATGCGGATGAAATGGCCGCAAGGCAACTAATCCAGCAACGATACCAGAAAGCGCTGACCGAAGGGCAGGCCGCTTATAATAAACTGCTTGAAGACCAAAAGACGAAACGGGCTGAAATTGTCGATCTCCAAGACAAAGCGGATGCCAGCAGCAAAATGCGTTTGGAGGACGCAAGAAAAGAACTGAGCGTCCTCCAAGAACAAACAAAAGCTGCCAAGCTGTATGTAGACACCATTAAGCAGGGGGCAGAGGGAAAGTTTAATTTCTCTGCCGTTTCGGGCTATGGCGAAAACGGAGACGACTTCCGTACTAATCAGCAAGCCATTGAAGCGCTGAACTCTCTTTGGGAAAAGAAGCAAATTTATACCAATAAGGGCAAAGCGTATGCCGACTATTTGTTTGGCTCTGCTGGCGCTGATTGGCGGAGCTGGTCGCAGGATAAATATGAACAGGTCATAAAAAAAGTAGGCGCTTACAACAATGAAGGAGAACTTGATGCGTCCGCCTTCTATAAGGCTGCTGAAAAAGCAGGGCTGTTTAGGAACTTAGGCAATGGGAGTTTTTCTTTGGCTCCCAATGTGACGCTGGATGATTTCAGAAACAAGGTGCTTGGCGGTTATGGTTCTGACCAGTATATCATGGATATACTGAACGCCTTTAGTGAAGTAACGGGCGTCATGGTGGACTTGAAGAACGGTGCGCTCGCCTTACGCGAAGTGGGCGATCTCGCAACTGACAACAAGGAGCCAGAAGTTCAGAAAGCAGAGCTTGCTACGATTGAGGCAGGCAGTGCAGCCATTAACGCAAACACGGTTGTTATTGACGGCGACGTAACAGGAGAAAATTCTTCAACAGATACAAAGGACAATGTAAAGCCCGCAACCGGGTCAACCGGCTCTGGCGCATCTCAGACCACTACCTTGGGAGTGAATGTAGAGCTTGACACTGGGGATGCTAGTCAGAAGCAGGCAGACTTGCAGGGTAACTTGGAAAAAACTGCCACAAAACAAGTTAAAATCGTACCTAGCAATCTGATCGACCAGGCGCAAAAGCTGAACTCGACACTGGCGGCACCAATCAGCAAGAGCGTGGCCTTAAATGTAAGTGGGGCCATTCCTTCGTCATCTGGCCTTGGCCCGCTGGGCAATCTGCTCCCGGGTGCATCTAAGCCATCCAAGGTGGACGGCGGTGTTTCTGCTGGCGGCAATACGCTGGTGGGCGAGCTTGCTCCTGAAATTATTGTCAGCCGTAAAACTGGCACTTGGAGATTGGCATCTTATCCGCAGCTGACGAGATTGGAGCGGGGCGACATTGTGTTCAATGGCAAGCAGACCGAGCAAATTCTGAGCGGACAGAAGGATGTGCCGTTTGGAAAAAGCTATGGTGACGGCACTGGCACTAAGACTAAGTGGAAGTACGTGCGCATTCGTAATAAGTACGGGGTCGAAGAACGACTCTGGCTTCCTGCGAGTATGGCGGAACTATCCCCCATTCAGAACGCTAAGCTGGCTGCTGGCAAAATTCCTGACCCCACCAATACTACTCATGGAGGGGGCGGCAAAGGTGGACGCAAACCCTTCTCATGGGACGACATTCTGGAAAAATGGGAAGACTTGTATGACTGGATCCCCAAGGCTTTGGAGCTTGCCAAGAAAGCCACGACCAAGCTGACCGACATCATTGCTGAGAAGATTGGCGACGTGATGAAAAACAAGGCTGTTGATGAAGCCATTGCTTCTAATAAGAAGCAGATTGACTTGAACAACAAAGCCTATGATCGGTATATGCAACAGGCTGACAAAGCCCAGCGAGAAATGCAACTCAGCAACGACATCGTAGATCGTATTCAGCATGGCACGATTGACATTAACGAATACGATGACGACATGAAGAAGCGGATCGAAAACTACAAAACGTGGTATGAGAAAGCGGAAGCGTGTCTGGAAACGGTGGAAGAGCTGAAAAAGCAGGAGAAAGAGCTGGCACTTCAGAAGCTGACTAACATTACCGATTACTACGAAAAGAAGGCTGACCGTTTGGAGGCCATTCTGGACGAAAACTCGGCGCAGTTGGACTATAAGGCTGCTACCGGGCAAGAAATAGTGGAGACAGACTATGACAAGTCTCTCTCTGCAACTCAAAAGAAAATTGATCTTCTGGTGGAAGCTCGGAATAAATACGATCAGCAGTTCCAGGCGCTGCTTGCCGAAGGGGTGCTGACGCAAGATTCTGATGAGTGGCATGAGTATGTTGCCAATCTGGAAAAGTACGACCAAGATATTATTCAGGCGAAGACTGATCTGTCTGAACTGGTAGATACGATCAATAATATTGATCTGACGAAGCTGCAATATGCCTACCAGTCTATGAGCGATCTGCAAAGCCTGATGGAAGCCTACATGAGCTTCCACAGCTCTCAGGGCACTGATGCGACGGATGAACAGTATAATGCGCTGATTCGGAATGGAATGGATCAGATCCAGAATTTGCAACAGCAAAATGCGATGCTTCTGCAACAGCAATCTGGATTGGACGTGCTGTCTGAAAAGTGGCAGGAGCTGCAAAATCAGATCATCGGCAACGAGAACGAAATTTGGTCGATTAAATCTGCTCAGGAGGAATGGAACGACGCCATTGCTGACCTGCGGATTGACCGGTTGCAACAGGAGCGAGAAGAGCTGGAACGTACTAATGACCAGTATCAGCGCCGAAAGGATTTGCAGGATGCTCAGGAGGAGTATGAGAGAGCTCGGACGCAGCGGACAAAATTAGTGTATCGCGAGGGTAGAAAAATGCCCCTTGATTTTGAAAGAAATCATGAAACAAGTGAGTATATCGGTTAAAGTCCGGGGACGGATCAGACCGAGGTAATTGTTGTTTGAAAGAGCCAAGCAGAAAGGAGAACTGCTTGGCAGGAGCAAATAATCGGACACCCGAAAGTGTTTTAAGGGCTCAGTGCGAAGCATTGGGCCTTGCTTATGTTGGTGTGGAATATGGAAAGAGGACATATGTGGATTTCGTTTGTAAAAAGCATTCTTATAAAGGCAAGCAAAGGATCAACCGGGAAGCTCTGGTGCGTTGGTATAATGAAGGACATTGCAAATGCGATATTGTTCACAGAGATGCGGAAGATCTGAAACGAGAACCTACATTAAATCCGGATGTGGAAATTTTGGGAGAATATATTCTTGCAACCCAAAAAGTGAAATGCCGTTGTAAAAAATGCGGGCACGAATGGATGGCGACTCCTAATAAACTAAAAAGCGGGCAGGGCTGTCCAGGATGCAAAGATGCGAAGTTGGCCGAGAAAAATCGAATGCCGGAGAGCGAATTCATAAGACGCATGGAAGAAATGCAACCCGACCTGGAAGTGCTTTCTTATACAGGGGTCGGTCATCCACTTTTGTTTCGGTGCAGAAGATGCGGTTTGGAGCAAAAGGGAACGAACGCTTATCGGGTTTTGAAAGGCGAAAGAGGATGTAGCGTATGTAATGCATCTTCAGGAGAAAGAAGCGTGGCTGAATTTTTAGAAAATTCGGGCATCGCTTACAAGTCACAAAAGACTTTCCCCGATTGCGTCAGTCAAAAACACCGGGTTCTTAGATTTGATTTTTATCTCCCGGCTTATAACGCCTGTATTGAATATCAAGGTGAGCAACATTATAGGCCGGTGGATTTTAGCGGTGCAAAAAACGGGAAGGCTGAAAAAAGTTTCACCTCTTTACAAGAACGAGACAATATTAAACGACAATACTGCCGGAACCACAATATTTGTCTTATAGAAATCCCATATTGGGAAAAAGACCAAATTGAAACTATTTTAGCCAGTAGGCTTGCTCTTTCAAACAACAACACCGTAGAGACTGTAATGGGAAAATGGTAACATTTTTCTCTGACTCACTCCCCTTTTGGGTGAAGATACAGTCCGAACTCGCGCTATAATCTCCTAAATAAAACGCGAGAGGTAGGCCGAAAGACCTACCCGCCTGTGAGAATACAGGTCATAAAAGTAACAGAATGATTGGGTACACTTATGAGAATGACCAGAAAGCCCTGAAAGACGCGCAGGACAAACTGGATGACCTACGGCATAAGGAAACGCTGGCCAAGATCGACGACGCGATTCAGGCTATTGAAGACCAGAAGAAAACCAACAATATCTATGATTATTCCGGACAGAACGTGATTGGCTCTTTTACAAACGAGCAAGGGAGCACGTTGTACGGGCTGATTCGGGACACTGCCGCGATCAACGGCATGAAGGCTACTGGCCTGGGCTTTACGTCGGAAGGCTATAAGACGGCAGGTGCGAACGGCGGAGTGACCATTCAGATCGGCGATATTATTTTGCAGGATGTACAAGATGCAGGCACACTGGCGCAGGAGCTGATTCAGAAGCTCCCGAACAAGGTGCTGCAAGCCATGTACCGGAAGTAAAACTGTAAGCGGGGCCTGTGTAAAAGCAGGCCCCCTTTTGATGTGAGAAAGGAGGGGCCATGGAGCTGATAAACGACAGCCTGCGCGGTTTTGTGCAGGTAAACACAGGCGTGACGGAGTATACCGGCAGCTCTTTGCCGGACACCGTGCGGCTGACCAGATTAGAGGTCGGCAAGGCTGAGGCGGTCGTCCTCATGGAAAAAGTCCCCTCAGCGCAGTCTGGCTTAAAACTAGCCTACCGAGACTACGGGGCTAGAAGCCAGCAGGAATATACATACAGGGTGGAATATATAACAAACGGTGTCGCAACCCAGACTTTGCAGGACACTATCAAATCCGAGTTTAATGGCATCTTGCTGACAGACGGGAAGCAGACATATGTGACGCTTGGTGGAGCATCTTATTCTCCACAGCGTAACTTTACAAGCACGGTAGTACAGCCGTATTACAGCCAATTCCCCCATATGGTCATTAACGGTTCCCAGAACTATGACAGTGGAACGGTGGAGGGCTATTTTAATGAGCTGCGCCCCGATTGTAGGTTGGATGATTTCAACGCCTATGACGCTCAGGCGCTGCTGACCTTCCTGACCAACCGGAAGGCGAAAGTGCTGAAAACCTATGATGGGTTGTGTATGGCGGTGTTCATTACCAGCGACAGCCCCATCTCCTATGCTAAGGGCGACATAGCAACGCTAAAGCAGGTGCGCTTTGCCTATAAGCAGATTGGTGGTGACGCAAAGGTGCGTGAGATGCTGTATGGCTGAGATGACGAATATGGAGCTGATAACACAGCCCATTAAGGAGGCTTATGTCCGCATTGAACTGAGAGCGCAGGATGGTGGGCTGTTGGAAAATCTGGAGGGAGAGTTGATAACGCTGGGCGGCAATGTGGACAGCGACAGCGACATTCGCCGCACAGCTACGATTGAGCTTCATCTGGATAAAGACGGCTATTTTAAGAGCCGCTTCTCGTCCGCGTGGATGACGCAGATGATGCATTTGTCCTTTGGTCTGAGAGACGGGAACACTGGCAAGATTCGCTGGTTCCCCATGGGGCGCTATCTGCTGACAAAAGATAGCTATACTTATGACGTAGCGACAGAAAGCCTGTCTCTCTCGGTGGCCGATTTGATGGCCTCCATTACGGAGGAACGCGGTAGCGCAGTCGGCTCGGAGGTGACGATCCCAGCAGGCGGAACGATTCAGAGCGTGTTAGAGCAGACGGCAAACCGCTTCTTTCCATGGTTACAGCAGGCTGCCCGGTGGGCGGATGTAAAAACCACATGGGGAGAACAGGCGGCAAACACCTGGAAACAGATGCGTAATCGCGGCGACAACGTAGCGATCTGCGACTTTGGCGGGAAAACGGTACCATACGATCTGGAATTTGACCGGGGTAGTTATCCGTATGAGTTCATCAAAAAGCTGGTGGATCTCTACCCCTGCTATGAACACTTTATTTCTGTTGACGGCGTGTATACGGCGCAGGAGGTGCCCAGCGGCGTAGGCGATCCCGTGGTGATTACGGCAGACGAAATGGCGCAACTGGTGATTACGGAGGCCGGGGAAGCCCAGCCCAAGGACATTAAAAACACCACAGAGGTTTGGGGGCAGGAGCTGGATGCCGACTACACGGCGGAAAGCTGTGACGGCACTACTACGCCCGGAACTTATCATGTGCTGTTTGACGATTCCTTCACGGTGTTGGAGGACGGATTCCTGTTTGCCTTTACGCCTGACGTAGACTCTGTAACCGGGCAGTTGATGAAAGTACAGGATCTGCCTGCGGCAGTGATCGGTACGATGGACGGCAGCGATGTGTTTCTTCCTATTAAAAGGAATGCAATACGTGGGGACATCCAGTACGTGGTGAAGTACACTGCCGGGCATTTCGTGTTGCAGGGGCAGAGCAACATTCACGTGATCTGCTTTGAGTATAACGCTATGCCCACTGAGGAAGAGATTGAAAAGCTGCGGCAGGAATACGGCTGCATGGATATTAAGATCACAGTCAACCGCTATACGGATTTCTCGGTGGAAAAAATCGGCGTACAGCGGCAGGTGCTAACAGGCGGGGACTATGACAATATCTATACCACGGAGCTGGCCTACGAGCGTGCTTCCTATGAAAACTGGCAGAAAGCCAGGCAGCAGGACACGCTGACACTGACGACCCTGTATGTGCCGTGGCTGGATGTAAACAAGAAGATTGCCTACAAATCCATCGTGACGGGAGAAACGCACGAGTATATGGTGAAAGCCATATCGCTGTCCGTGCCTGCGTTTACGATGCAGCTCTCCTTAACGCGGTTCTACCCCTATTACCCGTGGCTGCGGCGCACGACAACGTGGGGCAAGCTGAATGCGGATGGCAAGAAGTGGAGCGATCTGAGCGGTATGCTCTGGGATGAAGTGATGTACCCCGTAGAGGAGGAAAAGACAGATGGCTAACGTAAGCACGAATTTACAGCTTTCTTTGCCGGATGAAAACGACCTGGTGGACGTGAGCGTGCTGAGCGACAATTTTGAAAAAATTGACGAGGCATGCGGTGCCATTGTCGCGTCCATCACGCAGGCAGAGATTGAAAATATTTTGAAAAGCTAGGCTATACCCGCTTCGGCGGATCATATAGCGAGATCATGCCCTGTGATCTCCACCATCATGCAAGAAAGGAGGTGGAGTCCCCATGTTCAGGATGATCGGTTTGAGCATAGAAATTTCAAGGGAAGATACAGCAGCCTTCGACCTGAGCTTTCAGGGCGAGGGCCTATATTTTGACCCCGAAACGAAGGTCATCATCGCTCTGAAGCGCAGGCCGAGGGACGATGTGATTATTTGGGCTAAGGAATTGAAGCTGGAGGAAAACGAAGGCAAATATTACCTGACGGTTCCTTTGGACTCAAAAGACACCAATTACACAGGCGGGACCTATTGGTGGGATGTGCGAATGGTGGCTCCAGATGGAGAGGTGTACACACCTTTCGCCCCGCAGCGTTTCTCCATCTTAGAGGTGGTCGGCGATGTCTGACCTTTCTAAGCCCGCACGGGTTCCATGGCAAGGGAATGCCATGGAAGTGACCGTGGTAGGCCCTGCGGTAGCACGCAGGAGCCAGCAGGCTGACAAGCTGTCAACCCCGCGTCTGATTAAGCTGACAGGGCAGGCAGAAGGCGAGGTAGAGTTCGATGGCAGTCAGGACATTGAAATTCCCGTAACGGTAACGGTAACGGTGGCCGCAGAGGCCATGACGACAGAGGAGATCGACGAAACGATCTCGGAAACAGAAGGAGGAGAATAAATCATGAGCAAGTTTCTTGATAGCGTAGGTCTTAAACATTTGTGGGCGAAGATTCTGGAAAAAATGCCCAAGAAGGTTTCTCAGCTTGAAAACGACGCGAATTATATTACTCTGGCCCAGGTACCAGAAGGCGCTGCTGCCAGCTCTACTGCGCCCCTGATGGATGGCGTTGCAGATGCTGGTAAGGAAACCGCGTTTGCCCGTGGCGATCACCGGCACCCCAGCGACACTACCAAGGTGGACAAGGTTGAGGGCATGGGCCTGAGCCATAACGACTTCACTGACGATGCAAAGGCAAAGTTGGAAGGCGTGGCCGAGGGCGCTAACAAGTACGTCCACCCCACCCACGAAGCCAAGGCTAACGGCCTGTACAAGGTGACTGTGGATGCCGAGGGTCATGTTTCTGCCACTGCGGCTGTGGAAAAGGCTGACATCACTGGTCTGGGCATCCCTGCGCAGGACACCACCTATGAAGATGCCACCCCTGCTGTGCATGGTCTGATGAGCACTGCTGATAAGGCCAAACTGGACGGCATTGCGGAAGGCGCGAACAAGTACGAGCTGCCCGTGGCCGGTGCTGACCTGGGCGGCGTGAAGACCACCAGCAAGGTGGCCGATGCTGCTGGCTATGAAGCCGCTCCTATCATTGAAGGCGTTGTGTATTACAAGAACGACAACACCGAGTATGACGATGCTACCGGCTCTGCTCACGGTCTGATGTCCGCTGCGGACAAAACCAAGCTGGATGCTTTCGGCGACGCCAGCACCTACGCGCTGAAGGAGGATATCTCCGCTGTGTACCGCGTGAAGGGCTCCGTCGATACTTATGCTGCACTGCCCGCTACCGGCAACAAGAAGGGCGACGTGTACAACGTGCGCAAGGGTTCCAGCGAAGGCGAAGAGGACGGCATGAACTACGTCTGGGATGGCACCAAGTGGGATGCCCTGGGCACCTTCATTGTGTATGAGGGCCTGAGCAACGACGAAATTGACGCAGCTATCGCTGAGGCGGAAGCCTGATCTTGATCTGACATTGAGGTGAAAACTGAATGAGCAAGTTCCTTAACGGAACTGGGCTTGCCTATTTGTGGGGAGAATGCCGAAAGGCGTTCTCCCCTAAAACAGGTTCCAGTTCTTTGACTACATACAGCGGTGGAACGCTTGGAACCGCTGCCGCCAAAGGCGTCGATGCAACCACCGGGGGGACGAGCGGCAGCGAAGATTTGATTACCAGCGGAGCACTTTTCTCCGCTTTGATTTACCAGTCCGGTCTGAACCTGACGGATAACCAGAAAAAGCTGGCACGCAGCAACACGGGCGCGGCCTCTACTGCGTCCTACACGGCGAAGCTGCCCGTCAGCGGTTGGAGCGGCAGCGCTCCCTATACGCAGACGGTGACGGTGCAGGGGCTGCTGGCCTCCGACGATCCGTTGGTAGACCTGGACATGTCCGGTGCGACAACTGCGAATGCGGGCACTTATTCCGAAGACTGGCAGAAGGTGGGACGGCTGACGGTCGGTGCGGCCAATCAGCTGACGGCCTACTGCTATTCTGAAAAGCCGACTGTGGATCTTTCTGTACTGCTAAAGGTGGTGAGATAATGGCTTACTTGGACAAGGACGGACTGCAGGCGTTCTACACGGGGCTGAAAGCCAAATTCGCCACCAATACTGATTATGAGGTGGCCTTCCCTGCAAGCGGCTGGTCAAACACCCTCCCCTACTCGCAAACGGTGAATGTAGCAGGACTTCTAGCTACGGACGCTCCGTTGGCGGATTGGGACTACTCTGATGCCACCGTCTCAAATTGGGATGATCTCCACGATAATTTTGCTCGCTTGGGTCGTTTGGTATCCGGCAATGGAACGTTGACGGCTTATTGCTATGAGAAAAAGCCGGAGATGGATTTGAAGGTTCTGCTTAAGGTGGTGAAATAAATGGGAGAGTGCATTTTTACCCGCCGAGAAGCGAAGATCAAAAAGCTGCCGGTACTCAATGGTAACTATCCGACCGATGCAACGACATGGCATGGTGAGCAGGCGGCGTTTAGCGTTGCCATCTCGGAAGCCGGTGTGCCGGATGAATATACCTATCAATGGTATCGCGATGGCAACATATGGACGGGTGCGACACACCCCAGCGTCAGCTGGAGCAGTGCGAGCATCGGCAGCCACAGCATCTACTGCGTAGTGACCAACAAGGCCGGTAGCGTTCGTAGCCGCACGGCGACGCTGACGGTACGAGATCCGGCCATGCATTACACCTACACTGGCGCACAGGAATTTAGTTATGAAGGGAATAACGGCGACTGGAAGATCAAGCTCAAGACCAGTGGAGTGTTTAGGTTCACGAGTCTTGGTAATTGGAATGGGCTGATAGACGTGTTCTGCGTGGGTGGAGGTTGCGCAGGTGGCAGTGGCTACTGGGACGCGGGCAACGGCTACGGTAAAGCGGGTAGTGGTGGGTACACTACAACACAAAAAAGTGTCCAATCAGCCGCAAACACCTCTTATAACATTGTTATCGGTGCGGGTGGACAAGGTGCCTTCGCATCTGGCGGAAACACCACTGCTTTTGGTGTGACGGCAGGTGGCGGTACGAAACTGTACGGCGGCAGTGGCGGCGCTGCTTATGGTAACAGAGACGTTAATAACGGCGGCTCGGACGGTGGCAATGGCGACCCGCAGGATGCAGCTAATATTGGTATTGACCACTGGGGTTCCCCCGGCAGAGGACAAGGAAGAACCACGCGGGAGTTTGGTGAACCCACCGGCACGCTGTACGCGGGCGGCGGCGGAGCTGGCGGCAACGGTTCCGCACAGGCCCATGGCGGCGCTGGCGGTGGCGGAAATGGCGCGTGGAACGGACACCAGCCCACTAGTGGCGAGGAAAACACCGGTGGCGGCGGTGGTGGCATGTACTACGGCTTGACGAATGTCGGTAAAGGCGGTAGTGGGATAGTTGTCATACGTAATCATCGTTAACGCTTAACTGAGGAAGGTGAATGAAATGGGAGAATGTCTGCTTCTTCGGCGTGGCGGCGATGTAAAGCGACTGCCCGCGCTGAATGAAAATTATCCGGCAGATGCGGCAGTGTGGATTGGCGGTTCTGCCACGTTCAAAATTGAAATTGCAGAAGCCGGTGTACCGGATGAGTATATGTACCAATGGTACAAAAATTCTACTGAAATAACAAATGCAACAGCCGCAACGTTGACGCTGACAGGGCTGAACTCAGAACAAACGGCCTCTATTTACTGCATTATAACGAACAAAGCCGGTTTTGTGCAAAGCCGTACTGCCACTTTGACGGTACGGAAAACGACCCCGGCGTTTTCTTTTGCTGGTGGCTATGAGCTGACAGATGAAGGCTCTGATAACTGGAACATCAAGTTTACAGGCAGCGGGGCATTGAAATTTTCTGGCTGGGGTAAATGGGATGGCAAGGCTGACATCTTTATTCTAGGTGGAGGTGGTGCCGGTGCCAATACTGGCGGCGTTGCCGTTGGAGGCGGTGGTTACTATACCACCGTTATGGGGCAGCAACTGGCGCTGAATACTAACTACGATGCGATCATTGGTGGCGGTGGGAACAGCGCAGGCTCCAAGGGAGGCACGTCTTCCGTTGCGGGGAAGAGCGCCAATGGTGGTGAGGCTGCTGTGGCTGGTACGACCGGTCATGCAAGCTGTCAGGTATCGGGCACGACCGGTACGGCTGGTAATGTATATCACTATGCCAGCCTGAGCGCCGCTGCTGTAAGTATTGGCAGCGGCTATAAAACAGTCGATCTGGTTTATCCGTTGACGACTGGTACACACACGAATGGTACAGTGCTTTACAAAGGCACGTCCGGCTGGTATCGCTGCATCGTCAATTCAATCGGTACGATTTATTACGACCCCGGTGTGAACGGTGCAGGTGCAGCTGCCACACGAATCTTTGGCACGGGCGATACGGTCAGCGGCCCCGGTGAGACGGGCGATGCTTCGCGTCTGGGGCAGGGCGGCGGTACGAGCGGCATTAGAGGCGGTAATGGCGTGATCGTCATTCGCAATAGTCGGTAAAGGAGAATGGGAAGATGCTTTATGCGTTGATTGAAAATGGAATTGTGGTGAACATCATCTGGCTGAACGCCAGAAACGCTTCGGACTTTCCCGGTTGCGTTGCCTTTGCTGGCTACCCTGTTGCCATTGGCGATGAGTATCACGACGGAAAGTTCTGGCGGAATGGTAAGGAGCTCTTAGACGAGCAGGGACAGCTGAACGAGCAGCTTATGTCGGAGAATAAAACTCTGAAAGCACAGATTCAGGCGGTCTCTGACCGGAATGATTTTATTGAAGACTGTATCGCTGAAATGGCAGAGATAGTCTATGCTGAGTAAGGCGATAGCGGCCATACGGCTGTTCGCAATAAAACTACTTTGGAGAAAGGAATGGTGTGTTATGATGGCAATGTTTTTCGCGCAGCGGGTAATCCTTGGTAAGACTAGTTTTGAGCGGGTTCCGAAGGCTCTGAAGGCGGGCGTGGCGGAAGTGCTGATCGACAGCGGTCTGCCGGAGCTTGTGCCGCCCGAGTATGGTGGCACGGCTGGTACCCCTGGCACCGAAGAGGCGTAACACAAAAGGGAGGGTGAGGCTGGTAGCCTCACCCTCCCTTTTTATGGCGAAAGTAAAAAATACGGGCGTGTACTAAAAATTCTTGTGGTGTAATGAATTAGTGGCACCATGTTTATAATTTGAATGAGGGCGATGCAGTGGGCCGTTTCCTGGATTATTTCCCGTGGATTTTGCCATAAGGCTTCTTTCCGCAAACGCCAGCCATACTGGGCATCATGTATATCGGCAATTAAGGCAAAAATTGCCTGAGTGTAATACCCCAGCTTGGTTGCTCTCTTGCGTTCGTCCAATGATTGTCGCACCAATAAAAGTTGCTTTCTTGCTTATATCATATTCCGTATATCAATATAGCGGAATTAAGCAAGAGCGCTTTGAGCGAAATAGAATAGGGAAGAAACCGATAATATGAACTTCGCGCTTCTTTAATGAGGAAGGCGTTTTGTTTAATGGGTTGTAGCCCATTAAAAAGTAATAGCGAAAGAAGGTGGTCTTATGGATCCACTGGTGAAACAAATTGGTGACTGGGTTGTTTGGGCAGTAGGCGTAGGCACGGCATTGGTGGTTATTTTTAGGCTGATCGTTCGTCCCATCACACAACCACTGAATGACTTGAAAACTCAGATGGAAGAGCACAAGAAAGACCTGAAAGCCATCAACAGCGACGTCAAGTCACTAAAAGAGACAACGGAAAAGAAGCTCAGCATTTTGGAAAATGACACGGGCGATCTGCTTTGTGATCGTTTGAGCCAGTCGCATGAAATGTGGGTGAAACGAAAGTATTGCCCGCATAGTGAAAAAGAGCGCCTTATGAAGATGTATCGGCGGTATCATGCTATGGGGCGCAATCATCTGTCTAGTTCTTACGAGCAGGACATTATTGGGCTGCCCGAAGATCCGCCTGCACCTACATCTCGGCTGAATGGAGCTGTTCAACAGTGAGAAGATCCGAAAAGGAACGCTATCTAAAGGACATCGTGCTTTACTGTCTGGCGTTTTCGACGCTTCTGATCGTAGCGGGTTGTGTGCTACTGGCGTTCGAGATAGACATCATCGACTTTGCCCGATTGGGTATCGGGTTGTTTGGCGGGGAGCTTCTGCTTAGCTGCCTGATTCGGCTGTTTGGGGATGTTCTCCGGAAGGCTCCCGTTGCCACCAAGACGGATGATGCAGAAGAAACGGACGGGGCGAACGGATAATAAGGAGGAATGACTTATGAAGGAATATTTAGTTGCTGGCGTGATTGTTGCGGTAGTTGCGTTGACCTATCTGGTCGTGATCCTCGCTTGGCGACGTTATGTACGGCCTTGGCTGATTACCAAGGGTGTAACCAACGTGGATGAGCTGGCTGATATGGCAGTGCGTGCTGTTGAAGCGCTGATTGGCGCTGGTCATGGTGAAGAAAAATGGAAAATGGCGCTGGAAAAGCTGTCCCAGATGGGGTTGGATGTTAATGCTGATGTTGTGCTAGATGCGGTAAAAGCCGCATGGTACAAGCTCAATTTGCAGCAGATTCTGGCCGGTATCAAAGAACCAGAGAAGAATGAAACGGAATCTTGAACAATAACGGGAATAGTAAGCCAGCGCTAAGCGAGCTTTACAAGAGCAAGTAAAGACGCGGCGAGGATGTTATTATTGATCGTGATGGGCAAAAAAGCTGAAGCACAAAAAAAGAGAGCAGAGAGGTTAATCCTCTCTGCTCTCTTTTTTATTTGCCAGTGGAACCAAAACCACCATGACGTTTTTCTTCCGCATCATCATCGTCGGTCAACCAATACTTGACGATCATGCCTTGCGCAATGCGATCTCCTGTGTGAACAACATAGGTCTCATTGCCGCCATTGTGGAGCATGATACCGATGTTGCCGTCGTTATCAGGGTTGTTGGCATAGTCGCTGTCGATCCATCCCTGTGTGTTGGCCAAAGAAACCAGATGCTTGCCCATGGAACTGCGCACGTTCAGCATGAGCATATATCCCGGAGACAGGATGGCCTTAACATCTGTCCAGATCATTTTTGACTCATGAGGGAAGACCACACAATCAGCAGGAGCATAGAAATCATAAGCGCAGGCGTTCTTGCTGCCACGGGCAGGAAGTTTTACTTCAGCCTTATGCTTGCGATACTCTGAGGCAACCGGCTCAAAGTGGAAAGAAAGTTTCTTAAATAGCGCCATTTACTGAACCTCCACGGTAAAAGATTTGCAAAGATCAATGAGCAGTGATACACCAAAAGTGACCCAAGAAACAATCCATACGGCCAACGGGATAAAAATTTGGTTAGCTTTAAGGATATAGAGCATCAGGATAAAATAGCCAATCACGCTTCATTTACCTCCACATACTGTTTATAATACAGCCCTTCCCCGCAGTAGCCCTCATGGTTCATAGACTGAAAACTCTTACAAGGACAGCGCCATTCTTCCACGTGCTTCTCGCCAAGGCAGAAGCCGTTGTTTTTCTTAATGAGTTTCTTTTTCTTCCTGGCGTACTCGCCGTCTGGGTTCAGAAAGGTTTTGAGTTCCATCATGCTTTTGCATGCTCCTTTTCGTCGAAAAGTACCGGATTGCCGTAGCACAGAGAAGCCTGCACGAGAATCAGCCGTTGGTTGGACGAGCCTCTGAACTGCAGCGTCTTATCGGCTAACTCTTTTTGGAAGCGTCCATCCACCAGAACGTTGGTCATGGAGAGAACGTCCTCCAGTGCTTCGTCCGTGTCCATCCGTTTGAACAGCTCCTCCCATGTCCATCCCGTATAGACCCATAAGTTATGCTTTGGAATGGCCAGCTTTTTAAGGAGGGCGAAGGCCCCCTTACTGTTTGCAAGGGGGTCTCCGCCAGAAAGAGTAAGCCCTGAAAGATAGGGACGCTTTGTTAGTTCTGCATTAAGATTGCTGACCAGCTCATCCGTCAGGGGATCGCCGTATTCTCTTTTTTGTGCCTCTGGGTTATGGCATTCCGGGCAATGATGAGGGCAACCGCTCAGAAAGATGGTTGCTCTCAGTCCTTCGCCGTCTACAAGGGACTCAGGAGTGAAGCCTGCCAGACGCAGGTTATAGTAGTTAGAGGCGTTGGGGCTGCTTTTGGAAGCAGCGGGAGTGGATTTCTTCATGCTTTCTCCTGTTCATGTTCATAGAGAGAGTGCTTTACGCGGTCATTGGTTTCCGCGATTTTACCTGCATTGAAGTTGCGATAGTCCGAGGTTAGATACGTTTGTTACCCTGCGAGCTTTTTATCTCGCAGTTCTTACAGTTTCCCGCAAGTCCAGCATATATTTTTACCCCGTAGGGTATGGGGCACTCGTGGAGGGATTATTGCTCTCTTAGCGCTCACCCTCTATGCGTTACGGTGACGAGTGATGGTCTCGTTTACCTCGGTATTGGCGTGCTGCCTTTGCAGTTTAGCTTTCACCGATTTTGCCCCATGAAACCCGGCCAGTTACCCAGCCGGTCGGCTATTGTGTTAACCCGTTACCCGGCGCAGATGCCGGATGTCGTGACTTTCGCATTCAGGACAGGTGTCGTTGATCTCGTCTTCATACCCACAGGACATACACTCATCAATGGGAAAATTGAAGGCGAGATAGGGGATGTTCAGCGCATCAAAAGCGTAGTGGATAATGTCGTCTACGGCCTTGGTGTTCTGAACGAACGTGGATTCCAGCTCGATATAAGTGATGGTGCCGCCAGTGGCGAACTTGGTAAAAGGTGCTTCCAGCGACAACTTTTCATGGATGCTGACCTTCTCCCAGACCGGAACGTGGTGAGAATTGGTCAGGTATTCCCGGTCAGTCACACCGGGAATGATGCCATACTGAGCTTTCAGATTATCAAGCGCCGTGTGGCACAGCGATTCTGCCGGAGTGGCATATGCGGAGAAATTCAAGTCGTTCCGCTCACTGGCTTCTTTCGCGAAGGAGTTAATACGCTCAACGACTTTGTAGAGGAAATTATAGGCTTCACGACTGTGAGCCTGATTAGCGCCAAAAAGCGCCTGGCACATTTCAGCGCCACCCAGATAGCCGATGGCCAGTGTGTTATGGCGGAGAGTATTATAAATTTTATGTTCTTTGACCGAAAGCTCCGTGTCTTGAGCCGATCCGTTGCCGTACATAAAGGGCGCGGATTCAGGAGACTGCTGGCACATATAAGCGAAGCGTTCCAGCAGAGCGCGTTCGGTCAATTTAAGCGTATCTTCAAAGGCACCCCAGAAGCCTTCCAGATCAGGAGTCTGGCGCTTGCCCTGGCAAATGCCGTATTGGATGCCCAGCTTGGGGAGGATAATGGTGATAGGGACATTATTGCCACGACCAACGCGCTTGTAGCCAAGGCCATGCCGGTCGTAGCCGATGAGGGTTCTACACGTTTGCTCCCATGTCGCCACGGGAACTGACTATATCATCACTCTTACGAGCGCCTTCCGCTTCGGTTTTCAGATGCTTCGTTTCCTAAAACATCGTCGGTGCTTATCTCCGACCCTACTCCCATACATTCATCAGGGATAGTCGATACACTTTCTGCATTGCAATATTCAAACTTATAGCGCTTCTTATAAAGCGGAGCGCCATGCCCGCTTAGGTGCTTTTGTATGGATGTTTTCCCGCTTTTTATACCAAAATGTCGGGCACATCCTATGATAGAATCAAAAACCGCTTCTTCGCCTATTAAAACGTCTGTCGCTTTGATTTGACGAGCGTTTGGGTTCTTCCCGCCCATCTTTGCTTCGCGTATTTTTTCTCTAATTTTGGATAGTTCTTGGGGTGTTTTGCTTTTATATGTATTTCCGCCGCATTTAGAAATAGCGTCTGTTTCATTATAGCCGCAGTCAACCGCATTGTATTTGCGAATCCAAAACTGCTCTAAAGAAGTAAGATCTTCTTGATTTGTAGCGGAGTCAATAATGCCAATATGAAAGTGCTTTTTACCATATTTCCGAATTGCTCTGGCGAAGTGTGTGTCCAACTTGCCGTTAACGGCATCGTTGATGTGCCGGTCAAAACGTTCTCTTACCGGCCTAATTGTTTGACCAATATAGCATTTTCCATTAACATCGTTTATAATTCTGTATATCCACACATTCCCTCCTTTCACTATTAAGTTGAATACTGCATGCAATTTAGCACGGTCTCATCTGCATAGCAGACCTAACCGTTAGCAGGGACTTGCCCCACACCCGCGAGCGCGGTTCAAAAGGTTTTACATGGGCTGTAGTTTACACCCACCCATGGTAGCGAACGTCGTATCAGGATCGCCGGGATCTTCATGAGCCTCAGACCAATCGCCGTTCGCCAGATTCGGATAAATTCGTTTGGAAAGAGATTTCAGTGCAAGCTGATAGAGATCATAATTGGGGTCGTCAGGATTGAAGTTGACGCCCTTTTTAACACTAAAAATACCAATGGGGAAAATGCTGGTGGTGTGATGTTCGCCAATGCCTGCAAGGCTGGCTTCCAGCATCCAGCGAGTGACCATGCGGCCTTCGGGGGAAGTATCGCGGCCATAATTAAGGGAGGAGAAGGGAAGTTGTCCCAGTGTTGTTATCGCGCAGGCTCTTTATCCTGCGCTTCTTTGGCTTTCACCAAAGCTCGGAGTACATATTCTTCCTGACCAGAAGCAGGAAGGAGAACACTCGTGGGGGCATTATATTCCATATGCGGGTTCAGCCCCTACTCTCTACGGTGCCAAGAGTTTTTTGCCGCTCTTGATTACCTCGGTATTTCCATGCTGCCGGAGGCAGTTTAGGATTCACCGATTTTGCTCTCTGATAATATGAAACGTTACCGTTTCACACGGCCTGACAAATTTGACCGCCACGGCTTTGGAGGCTATTCAGGTTGTGATACAGCCCTTCGACCGCCTGTTTTCCTTCTCGTTCCAACATTTCAATCGCATATTGATAAGCGCCGGGGAAATGCTCCTTCACTTCGCCGCCAATGATATTAGTCTCACCGTACATATCAAAGTCCTGCGCGATTTTTGTATCAGACATCCTCTCAATATACTTCATACCGTCTTTCAAGTGACGAGTGAAGCTCATGTGAACGTAAGGAGCCAGATCCCGATCAATGTGAGCGGACGCTACGCCACCGAACTGCTCCAAACTCTGTAGCTGCATAAACACGGCTACCAGCTGGCAAGCGGTTGCAAAACTGTGTGGAGGCCGGAGGTCACAGTTACGGAGCTTAATGCCGTTCTCGAAAAGACGCTTAAAATCAATGAACAGGCAGTTATGCTGGCCAGTGAGGAAGCTGTCCAGATCATGCTGATAAATCAGCCCCTGCCGATGGGCTTCAGCCACTTCCTTGCTCATGAGTTTGTCCAGCGCCAGTTCCTTCTGAACGACGGAGCCAGCTTCGCTCTTACGTCCGCTGAACGTTTTCTCATCGCAGTTGGCGTTAGAGTTTACCACGCCTTTGCCAACGGAACGCTCCCAGACCTTATCAAGGATCGCCTGATTGTGTTCACGGGTTTTAGTATGTTCGTCACGATAAAGAATGTACCGTTTAGCCGCATCAAAGCAATTCTGAGCCATAAGCATCCGTTCCACGGTGTCCTGAATGCTCTCCACATCACAGGGGAGCATTTCGGCTTCACAGGCGTTCTCAATCGTATTGGCAATCAGAATAGAAACTTCATCGTTTACTCCGTGTGTGGTCTCGGCCATAGCGGCTTCCACCGCATCAACAATTTTCTGCTTGTTAAAGGGTTCCATGCGTCCGTCGCGCTTTTTAATGTCCATAGATCGCTCCTTTCAATTATGCGTTGGTAGGCTGTTGTTCCAGATATTTGAGCAGCCGCTGCAAGTACCAGATAGATTTTTTGACATCTTCCGCAGGCTTGGCCTTTTTCTTCCAGCGCCACATGTATTTGATGGCGTTGCCAGTGCAGACGCCCTCGAAGCCATCCAGTCCAATACAGGCGGACTCAATGGCGTCAATGCACTCAATTTTGCCCTCGTTGTAATGCTGAGGGCGGTCTACCGGGTCAAAGTTCTTGTTTGTGGTCATCCCGTTTCTCCTCCTTTTTAATGCGTTCGTATGCCTTGTAGACATCAGCTTTGCGAGGATGTCTACCGCAGGTCTGCCGCTTGCTTTCGGGGCACATGGGAGCGTTTTTATCACGTTCGCATTTGGGCTTCAGCATATCGGCAAAAGCGTTGTCCGTAGCAACGTTCACCTCATCCGCCATCTTTCGAACCAGTTCGCGGATCTCCCACTGAGCTCTGACGCACAGGCGTTCATTACACAAATGGATGAACTCACGGAGATTCATGGTGCAGGTCAGGCTGGTGGTGCAGGAGTTTTGCAAAACATAGCGGGCATCCTCATTGGGGATTCCAAGCTCCTGCAAGTCGGAATAGGCTTGGGCACAGGCACTCATGCTTTCAAAGAACAGATGGAGCGCCTGCGGGTTTTTGGAGATCGTAGGCGGGATAACGGCAGTGCCGTTCTTCATGTCACAGTAGCGCTGACTCTGCACGCTGAAACTGACGAAACGATGCCGTGTCAGCTGTGCCAGAAGAGCGCGGGACACGCCGCTGATCTCCCACGTGAAGGACGCATGCTCCAACACGCTCTCATGCCCGGATGCATAACATTGCTTCATGATGCGTCCATCGGGAGCTGGCTCGGACTGATAACACTGGCTTGCTGCCTGCTCAATAGCCTGAACCGGGGAAGAAGTAAAACGGGTTAAAGTTACTTGAATGGGAATCACCTCTTTCAATATATTGTGGGTAAGGTACTACGCAAGATAACAGGCAAGATGTTGTGAAATATTTTTCTTGCTTTGAAATATGAAGTTGTCAAGTTTCAAAACGAGAACTAATGTTCGCACAATTATTGTAACTCCAGATGGAGTGAGGGTCAATAAGAAAAGCTCATGTTTTAGGCAACATGAGCTTCGGAACTTGACTTTTCTCCACAAAGGATCGGCAAAGGATGAAAAACTGCGTGTATTTTTATGCATTTGTGATTTTGGTAGAGTAGGGGAAAAAGTAGGCTCGAAAATGCTGCTCAAACCCTTATGTATCAAAGCTTACAAGAAATGCCAGTAGGCTAAAAAGTAGGGAAAAACAGTATACATTCAGATTTTAGAGTATTTTCAGCCGACTTTTTGAACAAAACAAAAATCCCGGAAACCCTTATCAATCAAGGCTTCCGGGAAGTGGTGGGATTAGTAGGGCTCGAACCTATGACCTCCACGATGTCAACGCAGAATATTATGCATATATACTAGCTATTTATGTATATAGCATTCATTCTTTCAAGATCATCGCGCCGCTTTTGGATCCCCTCTTCTCTTGTCCTTGCGTAAACAGTTTCAACCATTCGCGTATCAGCGTGGCCCATAAGGTCTGCGACTTGCGCACTGGTTAACCCCATTTCTTTAAGTTGAGTTCCAAAAGTAGTTCTAAAGTCATGATTGTTAAACCCGGAAATGCCCAACAATTTTTTGCCTTGACGATAATGGCGTGCCAGAGTGGAATAGCACCATGGAGATTCGCCGCCAAATAAGAAGCCGCTTGACTTTGCCAGAGGCTGCATGATTTGAACAAGTGATACCGGGAGTAAAACAGGACGGATTGATCGTACTGTTTTGGCCCCTTCTTGAATCTCCGGGGTGTTGCACCCTGGATAAGTAACGGTGCAGCGGACATATGCTGTTCCGCTTTTGAGATCAACGTTTTCCCACCGGAGGCCCATGATTTCTTCTCTCCGCATACCCGTATAGACCAGCAGAGCGAAATACAGGCGGATTTCGGGGTTCTTGATGGAGGGAAGCTCCGTTTTTATTCTGCTTACCTCTGCATCAGGCAGTGCTACGTGGTGCCCGCTTTTTTGCGCTTTGATTTGCAGAAGTTTGTTTTTGAACGGAGTGTCTTCAACGATCTTCATTTCCTTGGCTACTTCGAAAATTCTGGAAAACAACCCACGAACTCTTTTAATTGTAGCCTCATTCCGCCCCTTGCGCTCAGGCGTGTCGGTCGCCATCCAATCATAGAAGCTCTGAATGTCTGCCACTGAAATCTGATCCATTTTTTTGGAACCAAAGTAGGGCAGAATGTTCAACTTCAAATAGTGTTCATAACTAATCTGAGTAGTGGCCTTCAAACCACGAATGAAAGAAGGCCGGTAAGTTTGGTCTACGAACTCTTGCAAGGTAGGGATGTTTTTGTTTGGCTGTGCAGGTTTATCATTGTACAAACAGCCGTACCTTTTGGCAAAATTGGAAAAAACCTCGGAAACAGAAAAACCTGAAACCCATACCGACTGTCCAGTAGGTAAAGTGATTTTGAATTGCTGCTTGGATGCCATATTTTCTTCTCTCCTTTGCGGCAATTCATCCATCCAATCTGTGGAGTTTTCAAGTTGCGACGCGCCAAAGAAGGAGGCCAGCGCCCGCTGAGCACCAGCGAACGCCGCCTGTTCAATCATCTTTGACTGCGTGGCTTCAGTATAAGAATCCTGTGGACTGAAGTCAAGGCTCATCTTTCGCAAATTCCTCCTGCAACATACCCCGGAGCATGGTCTGTTTATAAGGCACATGAGAGGTGGCGATGGCGTAACGGATTGCTTTGTCCTCCCCGCAGACCACGCAGTATTTCTTGGCGCGGGTGATGGCCGTATACAGCCACTCCTTGGTGAGCAGAACTCTGGCGGCCATGTCCAACCCAACGATCACGTAGGGAGCCTCCGAACCTTGCAGCTTGTGGCAGCTGAGAGCGTAGCCAAGCTCGATCTTGGAGAAATCCGCACGCTTGATGACAATATCGCCCCACATATCGAAAGTGACGATGAGGCTTGTGGGAGTGATTTCTTTAATGATGCCCCGATCCCCATTGAACACGGGGCAGATTTCAGGAGATTCCTGATCTGCCGCCATGGGGCGCTCCGCCTGATACATGTTTTTGGTGCAGATCACCCGGTCGCGTTCTCGCAGCGTATATTTAGCGGACGGATCTTTGGCGTTGAGACTGACCACGACCTCGTGACGGCCAAAGAGTGGAGGATTGACCAGCGCCTGCACGCGGTTGTTGAGGGCGCGGGTGGCCAGCAGCCCCCGCTGTTTCATGGGCACGACGATCTGAATATCCTGATAATCCACGCCCTGATCGTAGAGCTTCCGGTACTCCTCCATCACACAATCCTGTGAAAGAATGGGGTTCTGATACACACG
>ERZ1026772.118-NODE-118-length-60330-cov-10.654052_pt1 | contig 60330 bp, 56 predicted proteins | sample MGYA00380124_ERZ1026772 | MGnify/ENA primary metagenome ERZ1026772 (study PRJEB33269, sample SAMEA4719760) | human gut metagenome | biome: human-associated habitat; feature: organic feature; material: feces | place: Cameroon | collected 2013-10 ...
ACAAAAGTAGGGAACCATTGAAAACACGTCAATACGTAACCGCGGAGACGCTTACCCGCTGGCCACGATGTGCCATCCTCAAGTCTCGCCGGACTCCGACCGTACTTGACGTCCGCTGGCCACGCTACAGGATGACGCCGTCGGCAGTAATCCTGATTTTCACCTCAGACTCACCCTTCTCCAGTTCGATTACGAACCACTCGCCGGAAGGTGTTTCCTGAAACTCTGCATCATCGATCTTCCAGGACGGATAGGCAGCATTGACCTGAGTCAGGACGGCAGCCGGAAGTTCGCTCTTGCGGACATCCCACTCGGTACGCAGCCACTCATTGTTCCTGCTGAAATACACGTCCTTGCCGCGACCGTCGTGGATGATTTCCACCTCGATTTCGCCGTCATCATATTCGGAATCCACGATTACCGCACCAGGATACCTGTCATTGATGAAACTCTCGAGCACGGACTGGATGTCAGACGGAAGATAATCCTCATAATCGTAGTCGGAATCATAACCGGAAGTCGCCTTGATGAGGACGCCCTCAGCCGAATAGTAAAGCTCCTCCTCCTTTTCAATGTTGCCGGATTTGGTCTCGACCTCAATGACATAGAACGTCTCCATGCCGATTCTCTCGACCTTGTCAATGTCATCGATTTCCCATCCTGCGTACTCGCTTGCCTCGAAAGTCGTCCTTACTGCAAGAGGAAGCGCATCATAAGTCACCTCACTTTCAGTCATGCACCACTCGCCGGAACGTGTGAACCATACGGAAAAATCATATCCGGAATTGTGGGCGCGTGTCGCAAGCCTGTTGAACTTGGCGATGGAATAACCATTCTTGGAAACCCACTTCACGTTCACTGCGTCAGGGTAGCGTTCAGCCAATTCAGCTTTCGCTTTGGCATTGTCAGTATAATTGTCTGCCGAGGCTTTATTGCAGCCTGCAAGTGCTATCAAGCTGATGCACATTGCTGTAATAAACAAATTTTTCATTGCACTATAATTTGTTGGATATTAATTACTTAAGTAAGCGTTAAACTCTGTCTTTATCTGTCAAGACCCGTCAGGTTGAAAGACTTGTCGAATTTCAGTTCCAGACCGTTGTCCAGTTCCAATTCCAGATCTTTGTCATCATACTCGGCCTTGGTAATGACAGAATTCGGATAAAGTTCATTGACCTTGGCCGCAGCCTCTTCAGGGACAATCCCTTCCGGAATGCTGACACGGTGTCTTTTTATCTCCTTCCAGTCTCCGTTGCGTCGGAACTCCAGCTTGGTCCCGTCAGTGAGCACAACCTCGTAAGTCAGCTTGAACAAGTCCCTGTCCTCCTTGGCGAAAGCTATCTTCTCATCCTGAAAATGCTCCGAGATGAAAGTCAATACCTTTTCAGGCAGCGCTTCGGGACTGGTGGCCCTGTCACGTGCAAGATTCGCAAGGTAATAGCCCAGTGCACCGGCGGCTATGAGCGAAATGACAACTAAAATAATCTTCTTCAACATGATAAGCTTTTGTTTGTATTGCGAAGTTATAGTACAATTCTGGAGTGAATCTGTAATGGACGGCAAAAACTGAAAAAATCAGAATCCGATGCGGAAAAGATGCATGCCATTCTCGTAAGAATAGGTAAGGCGGAGCCCGTTTCTGTCGGCAATGGTCTTGGCAAGAGCCAGTCCGAGCCCGGTGGAACCGTCTTTCTTCGCGCCCTGATAGAACCTGTCGAAAATGCGGCTCTGATCCAAAGGAGAATCCCCGCTGTTCGAGACGACCAGTTCGTTTTCTGTCAATGTCAATGCTACTGTACCGCCCTCAGGGCTGTGCACAAACGCGTTCTTGATGATGTTAGTGACCAGAATCGAGGCAAGAGTCTCATTCATCCTGATAATGACCGGCTCATCCGGAACCTGTACCGAACAGCTGATTCTCTTGCTGCTGAAAATCTCCTCATACAACTCCTTCTGGGACAGAACCATAGAGGAAAGGTTTACATCAGTCTGGTCAGGGAACTGGTCATTGTCAATCTTGGTAAGCAGAAGAAGAGTCTTGTTGAGTCTCACGATATGGCCGAGTTCACGCTTCATCTGGACAAGTTCACCCACACTTTCCTCTCCCAGAGAATCATTGTCCAGCATCCAGTCAATCCGTCCTCCGAGTACGGCAAGCGGTGTCTGCAACTCATGCGACGCATTCCCGATGAACTGTTTCTGCTTTTCAAAAGCCTTGTCGGAACGGTCTGTCGCCTCTGTTGTGACTTTCTCCAGCTGGCGGAATTCATGGATGTCTGTATCTATGGACAGGCGGCTGTGGGATTTGCCAGGAGTATAGGCGTTCAGCCAGTCAAGAATCTTGTAAAGAGGACGCATACTCTTCTGGAGCACGACAAGTGCGATTACGACAACTGTCAGAAGCAGAATCAGATACAATGCCAGTATCCACCAGAGAATGGTGCCTATCAAGTCGTCTTTCTCGAACGTCGGAGTCGCTACAATGAGTTCGAAACAGCGTCCTTCGCGATCCCTGAAAATGGTCTTGAGAAACCTGGCCGGCTCATTTTCGTCAGTTTCGCTGATATAGAAATCGGAATCATAATACTCCATGCCGGCCTGGGAATCAGCATACGACTCCGTGACCTGGGAAATGCTGTAATGCCCGTCCGTCATGATGTTGGTAACAGGCAATTCCTTCCCCGACAACTTCCTCACCATCAGCTGCTCAGCATAACTCTCCAGCAGGTCGTCAGCCTCATCATTGATTTCATCTACGATGACGAAATAGAAGACCATGGCCCAGAGTCCGATGACCGGGAGCAATGCTACGGACAGCCGTACGGCAATATTGTGAATCAGTTTCATTGACCTTCCTTAGAAATGAGTTTGTATCCGAATCCGTAAACCGACTTGATTTCGATATTTGCGCCAGCTTCTTCAAGTTTCCTGCGCAGATTCTTTACCTGCGAGTATATGAAATCGAAATTGTCCGCCAGATAGATGTCGTCACCCCACACGGCCTCAGCCAGAACCGCCTTATCTACCATATGCCCGGTCCTCAGCAGAAAATACTGCAGGATATCGTATTCTTTCTTCACCAAGGTCAATGTCTTTCCTTTGACCTCCACGACCCTGCTGTCAGGGTTCAGCCTGACATTGCCGAAAGCAATCCCGTTCCGTCCGTTTCCGCCGCTCCTTCTCGTAACGCTTTTTATTCTCGCCAGAAGTTCTGCCGTGTGGAATGGCTTCGGAAGATAGTCGTCAGCCCCTTCTTCAAGTCCTGTGACCTTGTCTTCCAATGAATTGCGCGCGGAAATGATGATGACGTTCAATGCCTTTCCTTCTTCCTTGAAGGTCTTGAGAAGATCCAGTCCGTTTCCGTCAGGAAGCATTATGTCCAGCAGGACGCAATCGTAGGAAAACATGTTCAGCTTCTCCCACGCCTCGTTATACGTCGAAGCAACCTCCACGACATATTGCTCCTTCAGCAATGCCCGGGCAATCAGTTCCCGCAGGGAGTTCTCATCTTCAATAACCAATATTTTCATTGTCTTGTCAATGACTATCTTGTCAAACCATGGCGAAAATACAAATAAAAACTGGAAAGAAACTGAAATTTTTGAACAGAAACTTGAACTTAGTAATCCTTAAAAAATAACTTGGTAATCTTTGCTCGTCTTTTCGGTCTATATTCCTTTTTTCATCAGTCGTGTACGTCCAGTACACTCCTTCTTCGAAAAGGAATCTATCCTCGAAAATCCATCACAAATCTTTACCAACTTATTTTTTTATGCTTACTTATTGTAACTTTGCCGTATGAAAAACGAGACAGAAGAAAAATATATAAAGATGACGACAAAGCCGGTGGGGCACCTGGTAGGGGAGTTCGCGATGCCGTCCATCGTCAGCATGCTCATCACGAGCATATACAGCCTGGTCGATACCTATTTCGTAGGTAACATTGACACGCAATCCACAGCGGCGCTTGGAATCGTGTTTTCATATATGGCTCTGGTTCAGGCTGTTTCATTCTTTTTCGGACACGGGTCGGGGAACTATATCTCCAGAGCATTGGGCTCGCGCAACACAGAAGGGGCCGGCACAATGGCAGCCTGCGGATTCTATACGTCAATATTGACAGGATGCGCCTTTGCGGTTCTTGGCTTCCTGTTCACACGCCCGATATTGCGCTTTCTCGGAGCCACCGAAACCATCATGCCTGCCGCAGTCGGCTACTTCCGCTACATTCTCCTCGGAACCCCGTTCATCGTCGGAACTTTTGTTCTGAACAACCAGATGAGGCTCCAGGGCAATGCGTTCATGTCAATGATAGGGATTTCGATAGGAGCCGTCCTCAATGTCATTCTCGACCCGATTTTCATTTTTGCACTGGATATGGGTGTTTCTGGAGCCGGTCTTGCGACCGCCATTTCGGAAGCGGTCAGTTTCTTTATCATGCTGAGTATGACCGGAATGCGGGGCGGAATCAAAATCCGTTTGAGGAATTTCAGACCATCAATGCCACAGTATCGTGAAATCGTGGCAGGCGGATTGCCATCGCTTGCAAGACAGGGACTGGGCTGTATAGCTGCCATCTGTCTGAACCAGCTGGCAGGAAATTATGGTGACTCCGCCATTGCAGCCTTCTCTATCGTGAACCGTGTCATCATTTTCGTATCCTCCGCCCTCATCGGTTTCGGGCAGGGATTCCAGCCGGTATGCGGCTTCAATTTCGGTGCGGAAAAATATGACAGGGTCCGTAAGGCATTCTGGTTCAGCGCTTCAGTGATGACCGTATACTGTGTGGTATTTGCCGTGACAGGAATACTGTTCGCACCTGAAATCGTGTCGATATTCCGTGCCGATGACGCCGAAGTCATTAGATACGGGTCAATGGCATTGAGGTGGCAATGTGCCGCGTTCCCGCTGGTCGGCATCATTGTCCTTTCCAATATGTACCTGCAGAACATCCGCCGCGTCATCCCTGCAGTAGTCGTGGCGATGTCCCGCCAAGGCATCTTCTTCATTCCGCTGCTTTTCATTTTGGAAAGCCTGGCCGGCATTGACGGACTCCTTGTCGCACAGCCGATATCAGATGTGATTTCATTCGCATTGGCCCTGCCTCTTTCGATAGCAGCATTGAAGTCAATGGGAGTGAAGGCTTCAGGCTCTGTGTCCCTATAACTCCAGAATTACTCTTCAGTCCTGAGTGTCACTATCTTACATGTATGTCCCGTTGCCGGAATGATCTTGTCCAGCAGATCCGTCATCTTTATTTTCAATGTTGCCGTATTGATGCACGGGTGGCACCCCAGATATTCTGATTTCATCAGGTCATTGTCAATGACAAGCATGACTTTCAGTTCTTTGTCATTGATAAGTCCCATCACCGACACCGAACCCGGATGGATTCCGAGCAGTTCGGTCATTTTGCTTTCGTCCGCGAATGACAGCCTGGCGCAGCCGAGTTCCGAAGACAGGAATTTTGTCTTGAAGTGCTTGTCTCCCGGGAGCATTAGAAGATAGAACTGAGTCTGCTGGCGGTTGCAGAGGAAAAGGTTCTTGCAGATCGGAACCCCGAGCGTCTTCTCGATTTCCTGGCACTGCTCCATAGTGAATGCCGCCTCGTGGCATACCGTTTCGTATTGAATACCAAGCGAATCCAGAAAATCATAAGTTCTGATTTCCACCTCGCTCCTTCCCTCGTTGCTGTCGGGCCTGCCATTATAATGTGTAATCATAGTCACTTTTGTATTTTGTCAGTGCGAAATTACGCCGAAATATCATTTCTGCAAAACAAAAAGGGCAGTTCCGCCGAACATCGGAACTGCCTGTTGGCTATTATTTGGTCGCCAGTTATTCAAGTTTCCTTATTGATAAACTAAAGTTAAGTACCTTTTATTGTGAGCCCGTATGGGCAATTGTAAGTCATTGGGTTGTGAAACTTGAATCAGTTAAAGTTAGTTGGTATTATTATTCCACATTTGCTGTTTTCATTCCAGAGGTAGCATTTGGAATTGTCGGTCTTGATGCATTTGAATACATCGCTGACATTGCCTGAGTCGATACCTGTGAATGAAATTGTAGTCTCGATATCTTTGCCGTTTGACGGGGCGGCGGAGAATTTGCATTCTGCTACCTTGGCAAGATTGTCACTTTGGATTCTGAAAAGAGTTCCTGCAGCATTCCTGGAAATCTGCTGGCTGTACTTGTCGAATGTAATGACAGCTTTTCCGTCTTTGTATATTCCGATTTCAGTCTGTGCGGAAAACAGAGTCTGTTGTCCTTCAGCCTTCTCTTCGGTCTTGGTACATCCTGCAACGAAAAACGTCAGCAGGATACCGGATATGAGTATTATGATATTCTTTTTCATGATTGGATGTTATTCTATGACAGTGACATATTTGGTTATGATTTCTTCGCCTTCTCCGCCCTTGATGAACAGTTCTATTTTGTGTTCAGGTCCGGAAACAGGAAATTCGATATCCTCGACTTTATTGCCGTCAACTTCCCAGCGGATGGTTACGCCATCAGGAATGTTTCCTGCCTTGAGGAGGATGACATCGCCCTTTTCGTACATTGAATGTACGAGGATGACTGGGTAAACCGAGGTCTGCCTGGTGGTCTTGAATACGACTTTTCTGAAGTTGTTTTCAATGACATCGTCCATCTCTGCCACGCTCACAGTATAGGAAGTCTCCCTCTTGAGTCCCTCGATATTGATCTTCGGAATCGTTGTCATCTGGGTCTTGACATCGCCTGGCTTGTCGGTAGGGTAGTATTTGACAATCCACTGTGTGGCCTTGGAACCTGGCCATGCCAGGAATGCGGAAGTCTCATATTCGTTGAGGGAGAGATTGAATGCGCCTGTGCCTGCTTCCATTTCTTCTTTACTGAATAGAACGATGTCACAGAGAGATGCACCCTTCATGATGTTGAGGCCCTTGTCCTGTGCAGGGTATTCAGACTGGGCGGTCTTGAGACTGTACAATCCCTCGGCAAGGCCGGAGATTTCGATTATGCCCTTGCTGTTCGACTCGGCAGTGTAGTTCTGCTTGCCGTTGGAGACAGTCACTTTTATTCCGGAGACAGGGAACTTGGATGTGTTTACGGTTCTAGCTCTGAATATCTGTCCGTCAATGACTTTCAGCTGCTTTTCATCGGTGTAGCCACCGTCTTCAGTGGTGACTTTGATGGTGGTAGTACCTTCCTTGACCGCTTTTGCCAATCCGTTCTCATCGATGGTTGCGACTGAAGGATTTGAAGATTCCCATTTGACATTCTTGTTGTATGCTTTGTCAGGAGTAATGATTGCGCGGAACTGGACAGTGTCGTTTACAATCATGCTGTTTCTGCCGCCGATTTCGACAGACTCCACATTTATGCGCTCTTCGTTGGAAGTAACCACACGGAATGTAATCTTTCCGTTTTCTTCAGTGATGTTGTATAATTCGGCATCTAAGTGAGCGCCGCTCCATGAAGAGTTTTCGGGGTTGCTCAGAGCTGTGAATTCTCTGTTATTACTCGCACCGGGAAAAGGCATGTATGCCTGGTAGCCGTCACCGGAATTCGGTCTGGCCGTGATGATTCTGTAGCACTGGTGACTGGCTACGCAGTTTGGGGTGTTCCAGTCCCATCTGTCAATTGCGGGAACGCCTGAGACCAGTCTTTCGGAACGGTCAACGTGAAAGATCATGAGACCATGTCCCTTCAGATATTTGTCCCAGCCTGAGGTGTTCTGTCTGTTTTCCAGCATGAAGTATTCACCTTCAGTGTCAGTCCTGATGATATATGCCTTGTTGGATTTCTCCAGAGATTCCAATGTGTAATTTCCTGTGTAATATAGTTCTTCCGGCTCCAGCCAGCCTACCATATATCTTGCAGTGGCGCTGACTGCCGGAGGGGTTCTTCCCTGGTTGTTGTAGGAACCGCTGCACATGATTGACCAGTCCCATACGCCTTCGCAGTTTCCGTTTGCGGCTCCATCGGTGTCATATACGTCGGCCCATCCGAGAACGTGGCCGAATTCGTGGCAGAATGTTCCGATGCCGGCCATTTTGGGGGAGTATCCCGCGAGGTTGATTTCGGAAGAGCAGGCATAGACGCATACTCTTTTGCCGTCCAGTACGAGTTCTTCTGAAATCTCGGACCTGTGAGGCCAAATCTTGTCGGCTCCGCCGCCTTCGGCTTCGTTGTTGCCGGCATAGAATACGAATACGTTATCGACTATGCCGTCATTGTTGAGGTCGTAGTTCGCGAAATTGACGCCCAGGTTGTCGTGGGCAAGTCGGCATGCCTCAGCAATCATTTCTTCAGCCCTGCTGTCAATGCCGTATTTGTCATTCTCCCCATAGTATTTGGTGTCATGTGAGAGTGTCACAGGACCATATACGTCAAATGTAGGATTGAACTGATAGTTTGAATTCTGGAGGTAATAGTCCTTGGCGCTGCCGGTTGCTCCGTTTTGGGAGTACCCTTCCTCGTTCAGCAGGTTGTGGAAATCCTGCTGTGCGGTCTCGCTCTCGAAAGACTTGTCCTTGAAATTTACCAGCAATACAAGTGTGCGTATCTCTCCTTTTGTAGGGAAGCCTGTGTTCAGTCCCTGTCCGAGCGGCAATGGCTTGTAGCTGCTGGAGAGGCGGGCAATCGCTGATTCCTTGAACTGCTGTGGTATTCCTTTGGATTTGAAGAACAGAAGGTCAGATTCCGCTCCGCTTCTTTTCGACGGGTCATTTGCTTTGATATCTGTAACTCGTAATCCGGAGGCATCAGCAGTGGCATGATAATACACACCATTCTTCTGTACGACCAGGTAGCCGTCGCTGGTGGTGGTGTAATGAAATTTCTCGTCTCCGTGTATTTGGATAGTAATAGTACTCCCATCTGACTGCTTGACAGTAATCAGTCTAGGGAGTGCAGGCACCGCGTACGCGGAGATTTGCATCGTAGCTGCCATCAGCAAAGCTGCGGCTGCCTTCAATATAGATTTCTTCATTTCCGATACTGTTTATTGACCGTATAACAATATCAGAACTGCTGCTCTCGCAAATATAGAACGTTTTTCTTAAAAATGCTATATCGCCCTTAATCTTTTTGACGGAAATTTATTATTTTTGTTAACGGTAACCTTGGGGCAGAGGACCAAGCTGCAGAATCTGAGGTTTTGAATTGTTTATGATCCGATTCAAGAGACTCCTCGAGTCCTATATTATATATGTATTTTGTATTCTTTCCGCCCTTGCCCTATGCAGTTGCGGGAAGGAGTATGATTCTTTTCTGCAGGAGGCCAATGAAATCATTACTGTGGATCCAGACAGCGCATTGACCATTTTGAAGACTAGACCTATCAGAAGTTTTTCCAAAGAGCGGGACCGCGCCTATTATGCCTTGCTTGTCACGAGAGCGAAACACAATATGGGAATGTATTACGGGGATTCTCTGATGAGGATCGCCGAGAAGTACTATGAAAAGAATGGCTCTGACCGGGAAAAGTTCCAGATATTGTATAATGTGGGCAACAGTTATAGCACCCAGGACAGTTTCCCTATGGCTGCGGAATATTATTCCAAGGCAGAAATATACGCCAAGAATCTCGGTGACGACCATCTGGTGGCTGCCATAAACAATGCTTTGGGTTACTGCTATGCTTTCCAGCAGGATTTCGAAGATGCCCTTGAGAGGTTTACCATAGCAGTGGACTTGCTGAAGGGAAGTGGTGAATCTTCCCAATATCTGATACCCAAATATCAGCAAATCAATATGTTGATGCAGCTTGGCCGTAATGAAGAGGCCCTTTCTGCTATATATGAGGCCATGCCTGTCGCCAAGCAGGTGAATGATACTGCATCAGTATTGAAGTTGTCAAGTTCGGAGTCAATGCTGCTTTACGAAGTTGATTCGACCCGCAGCCAAGAGGCTCTTGACCGGCTGAAGCAGATATATGACAAATACTGTGGCGGTAACGTGCCTATTTCACATTATAATGTATTGGGTGTCGCCTACTACAGGTGCGGAAAAGATGACAAGGCTGCCTACTGGCTGAACAAGTCCATCCAGAGTCATCCTCCTCTTAAAATCCGACTCGGAGTGTACTACACACTTTCCCGTATCTATGAAAGAAACGGCAAATATGCACAGGCACTTGCCAATGAAAGAAAATTCTCCGCTCTGGAGGATTCGCTTTTCATCGAAACGAAGAGTTCTCTCATCCAGGCTGCTGAAATGAAGTATAAGAACGAGTATCTTCAGGACTCCTATGACATTCTGGCGATCAGGCATCAGAACCAGCGTCTTCTTTTCCTTGTGGTTATCATGATTTTTATCCTTCTTGCAGGCTTGGGATACATCATATTCAGAAAGAGGCTCAAGGACCAGGTCAGAAGACAGGAAGAGGCCATGAAGTACGTGGATTCTGTACGTGAAGGGTATTCGGAGATCAGCGAGAAATACGAATCTCTCAAGCGGGAACTTGGACAGAAAGCCGGAATGAGTGGCGAAATGTCCAGACTTCTGGGCAAGCGAATGGACGGACTCAAGGACTTGATTGAAATGGCTTCTCTGTATGAAGGACGTCCAAGTCAATTCTACGAGAAGTTCAAGGAGTATGTCAAGGTTAGTCCGGTTACCAATATCAAGTGGGAAGAGGACATAATATCCATTACAGACCTGTTTACCCATAATCTTATCAGTGATTTGCATAATGAACATCCGGATCTGTCCAGACATGAAATGTGCTACTGCAGTTTGATTTGTCTGGGCTTCTCCCAGCAGTCGATCCGCATGCTTTATGACCATACCAATATGAACAGTATCTATTCCCTGCGTACCAGAATCAGGTCGAAACTTGGTATCAACAGCAGCGGGAAGAGTCTGGACAACTACTTCAATGAACTCATGGAAAGCCGTGGAATTGTACGTTCCGGCCAATGACTTCATTCGTTTTGATCATTGCAGTGTCCTGATATGGGAGGTATTAGAAAATTTTTTCAGTAAGCATTGAAAATCAAATAGTTACAAAATGTGGTATTAGATGGAAATAGGGCGTGAAAGCCCTATTTTCTGTTTTATTTCTCATATATTTGTAGCGACCGGAATCCGGAAACGGATTGAAAATTATTAACTAAAAACAGAGGCTGATAACATTTGTCGGAACTTGCTGCTAGGCTTTTTATTATGACAAACGTTTACTGCAATGTACGCTAAAACAAAACAAGAAAATAGACGTGGCAAATCAATATCTCTGTATTGTGCTGCCACATTTGCAGCATTTCTTACATTATTGTCTTGTACAGGCAATTCTGATAGAGATGAAATGCCGGAGGGGAAACTGGCCATCAGCATTGAGCCTTCCTCACTGGCATTGACAAAAGCGGGGACTTCTTTTGACGAGTGGGACATGATAGGTCTTTCTGTGGTCGGCTGGCTCGATGGAAAAGAGCAGGACCTGACCGGAATCAGAAATGAGGACAATGTCTGCTATATGTGCTCAAGCGGTTCTTTTATTCCTGACTCTTCACCTGCGTATTACCCGGACAGATCTACAAAATGTACTTTTTACTCTTATTATCCGCACAAGAGCAAGGGCTTCGAAAAAGACTCGAACAATCTTCTTGTGGAGGTGAAAAGTGATCAGAACTCATATTATGACTATAAGGGTTCTGACTATATGGTTGCAATCGAAAGGAATATTGTCCCTACTACTGCACCGGTGCCTATGAAGTTCTCTCACATTCTCAGCAGGGTGACTATCAATCTGATAGCTGGAGAGGGATGTACTGTTCCGGAACTTAAGAAAATGGAAGTTACTCTTAAATCGCTCTTTTCCAAGGCTGTATATGACGTGGAAAAGAAGAGTTTCTCCGATCTTTCTGTGAAATCTGACATCAAGGCGAATACAATCAGTTCTCATTCTATTTCAAATGGACTCGGCGGCATCTCTGCCATTGTAATTCCTCAGACATTCAGGGCAGGCGAGTCCCTGTTCTATCTCGGAATTTATGACAAGACATTGGCATACAAGCCTTCCGGCGAACTGGTTTTCGAATCCGGCAAGGACAATGTGTTCAATGTTACCGTTACCATTACAAATATGGGCCCTTCTGTAAGTGTTTCTTCCGAGATCAAGGATTGGGCTGACGGCGGCACAATCACCGGAATGGCTGAAGAGGAAAGTAAAGTCAAGGGTACTGTCAATGATATTGAGGGGCATACATATCCTTACGTTGAGATTGATGGTATTTACTGGTTTGCAAAGAACCTTTATACGACTAAACTGAATGACGGTACTGCGATTGAGTTCCGTGAAGGAGGAAATGCAGACTGGATGAAACTGGAGACTCCTGCTTATACATATTTCAAGAATATTCCTGAAAACCTTACCAAGCTCGGGGCTCTGTATAACTATAAGGTGGTGGAGACTGGCAAGCTTTGTCCTGAGGGATGGAGAGTTCCTACCAAAGCAGAGTTGGCTGCGCTCGTAGATGAGGAAAACGGATATGGAACAGTGGATGTGCCGACTCTCATTTCTCCTGAGTGGACCGGAATGAAGTCGACCAATGAGACTGGTTTCTCCGCTATGCCTGGCGGTATGGCCATGGAGGACTGGATGATGAATGAGTGTTATCTGTGGTCTTCTACGGTAGATGAGACAGTTACCAGCAATATGAAATACGGATATCTGTACCTTTCCAATTATCCTTGGACAGACTTCCACATGCCTCAGGTCGGTATGGCCGTGAGATGTGTCAGGGATAAGTAGAATTGTCCAATATGAAAATCTGTTTGAAAGTATGAAAAAGACTTTATATATAGCAATCGCCGCGATGTTCGGGGCGGTGGCATTGACAGGATGCCAGAAGCAAAATTCTTCTACGGATTCTCCTGCGAGACCGGAAGGAGATGAGATGAGCCTGCAAATCAATGGCTTGTCTTGGGACAGTTCCCAGTCTGAGATAGGCGCATATCTGAATGCCGGTGTGTTTGCCGTGCCTGTGACCGGAACTCTTACTGATGAGAGGTATGTTGACAATGCCGAGTTTGTGAAGAAGGGGGACAAATTCTATGGCCGCGTGCCTGTGATGTATCCTGATGCAAGCTGTAAGGTTATCGCCTACATCCCCTATGGTATCCTGAACTTGCCGACAGGAAAGACAACTGCGGAGGTTTCCGTGAAGACGGACCAGTCCAATGTTACTGATTATGTTGCTTCCGACTTCATGACATCTTATGATTTCGTAAAGAAAGGAACAGCCGGACCTGCTTCATTGACAATGAAGAGGATGTTCTCCAAAATTAATCTTGAATTCACTTCGACCAACATTTCTGCTGAAGACCTTGTAAATTCATTTGCCGAGATGACATTGAATATGACAGCTGTTGCGGATCTCTCAGCTGAAATTGTGTCGTCTGCTTCGAATCGCGGAAATATCATTCCGAAAGGAAGATTGTCGGATAAGGACGGCGTATGTTCAGGATTGACTTTCATCACTGTGCCTCAGCAGATATCAGCGGAGGACAAATGCCTGCATCTTACCGTGAACGGTCAGACTTCTGATTATGCTCTTGGAGAAGACAAGACCCTCGAATCAGGTATGGAATATACCTTCTCGCTGGTTGTCAACAAGATAGGTAACAAATATGCCCTTGAAGTCATCATTTCTGAAAAGCCTTGGAAATCAGGTCTCGACGTTAATTTCGATGTAAATCAGGAAATTGATGAGATCAAGCCGGTTACTGACATTGACGGAAACGTTTATCAGGTAGTGAAGGTGGGTGCGCAGTACTGGACTACATCCAATCTTCATGTTACAAGGTACAACGACGGTACTTCTATCGACTTCATTTCTGCAAAAGACAAGTGGGGACAGGTTGCCGAAACCAAGCAGGGTGCATATTGCGTGTACAATGATGATCTCAACAATGAAGATGACTACGGTTTCCTGTATAACTGGCATGCGGTGAATACTGACAAACTTTGTCCTGAGGGATGGAAGGTTCCTACACTTTCAGAGTTCATGATGTTTGTCAATGAACTTGGAGGAGAAGGCCTTGCGGGCAACTTGATGAAATCCACTTCCGGATGGGTGGGATACAGAAAGGATGAACTTCCTGACTATCAGGGTACCAATGGTTCCGGATTTGATGCGAGACCTGGCGGATACCGTAATGATGCAGGAGCATTCTTCAATGTCAGCAAATATGGATACTGGTGGTGCTCATCTACTCAGAATGGTGCAAGTGGTGATGCGATCTATGTGTACTTCAACAGTCCTGGTGTATTCAAGACTTCTGCACTCTTCCGTACAGGTTATTCTGTAAGGTGTATCAAATATTAATGTAAATGTTGAAATCATGAACAGAGTTCTTAAAATAGCGATATTGCCTCTGGCTGTATTGGCATGTGCATGCAATACTGAAAAGGATATGCCTGGCATCATTGACAGGACACCTTTGAGCGTTCCGGCGAGAGTGGGTGCTTTTTCAGAAGGCGACAACATCGGTCTTTATATGACGACTTCCCCTGTGCAGGGGACTAGGGCCCTTGCAGGGGAAAGATATTGCGACAATGTGAAATTCACATTGGTAGGCAGCAGTTTCCTGTCCAATCCTCAGACTTTCTTCCCGAAGGATGAGAATTCGTACAATAACATATATGTCTATGCTCCTTATATTGACGGGTTTATAGCGCCTGGCAAGACTGCAGGTGAGATATCTTTGCCGGAGGACCAGTCTGCAAATAAGGTTATGGACTTGAGATATGCTTCTGTTATGGACTTCAGACCTGCTGACGGGCAGCCGAAATTCGAAATGGAACATGCTTTCTCGAAGGTTAACATCAGGCTTACTCCAGGAGGATATTACGATAACCTTGAGGAGATTCCTGCCAAGAGGAAGATTGTGATAAAGGGCGTTTGTCTTTCTGGCGCCTTCGACATGGAAAACCAGACCTTTATCTGTGATTCCAAAAAATCCGAGGTGATCCCTTCCGGAAGATTCAAGGCTACAGGTTCATACCTTTCAGGCGTTTCTTTCATAATGCCTGCGCAGACAATCCCTGCGGATGAGGTATTCATCGAGATAGTGGCGGGTGATGATGTGTTCATTCTCAAACCGTCCCAGCCTCTGGAATTCGCCGCCGGTACGGAGAGTACTATTACAATCAAATTGAATGCTGACTTCGCAGGTGTCATTCTGAATACCGACATAGTTGTGGACAAGTGGACACCAGGCGAGGATATCGACATGGACAGAGACGAGATTCTGCCTCCGGAAGACAAGACCGTCAAGGACTTCGATGGTAACGAATATCCTGTTGTCCGTATCGGAAAGCAGTTCTGGATGGCGGCCAACCTGAGGACTTCTCACCTCAATGACGGTAATTCCATTCATAAGAATGAGGATAAGTCAGAATGGATAAAGAATATCGATGAGGCTGCTTATTCGGCTTACAATGATGACTTTACTGCGGAGACTGTCGAAAAGATGGGATACCTCTACAATAGAAACGCCGTGGAGAGCAACAGGCTTTGTCCTGAAGGATGGCATATTCCAACTGCCACTGACTGGGATGCATTGGGAAAAGCGCTCGGCGGAGAAAGCACTGCAGTAGGAAGCTGGAAGGGAATCGGATTCTCAATGATGTCCACTGAGGGTTGGAACAAGAAGAATGGTACCAATGAGAGTGGTTTCAATGCTTATCCTGCCGGTTATATCTACTATATGGAGGACGAGAATGGAAAGGGCAAGACCAACTATTTCAAGAAAGGTGAAACTGCCAGATTCTGGAGTTATACTACGTTCTTCGGCGAGCCGTTCGTGCGTTCTCTCGATTCTTCATATCCGGATGAGTTCAACCGCTTCTTGGGTGCACTTGATTGCGGATTCTCTGTAAGATGCGTACACGATTTTTAGAATTTTGAATCGAATAAATAAATTATGATATTATGAAAAAGATATTCGGTTATTTGATTCTGGCGGCGCTTTTGGCCAGCTGTGAGGGGGAGGCTTTAAATCAGAAGGGCCAGAATGAAGATATTCCAATAAATATGGTTGTTTCCGTCGATACAAAGACTCGTGCTACGGATGCCGGTCTTTCAGACGGAGACAAGATAGGTCTGTATGCTTTCAGGCATAAGAATAGTCAGGAAGAGGCATTCATGGGCGTGAGACATATGGAAAATCTTCCATTGACCATTTATGGCGGAAAAGCTCAGGCTGATATGCCTATTTACTTCCCGAAATATGAAGATAAGACTGATTTCTATATGTACTATCCTTATGGTGAGGATGTTATAGAATCATCGAGCACAGTTGCGACTTCGGTCTTCTATAAGGACCAGAGTAGCGATGAGAATTACAGCCTTTCTGACAAGATGCTGGGAGTTACTCTCAATGTCGAGAAATCACCTTCTCCTGTCCATTTCCAGATGAAGAGGCTCATGAGCCGCATTTCGTTCAGGCTGAAGCCTGGAAAGGGTTTTGGCGATTTCAATGAAATCCTTTCGGCAGAAGTGCTTCTCAAGAACGTCAAGAACTCTGGCGGTATTGATTTCGTAAAAGGAAAGATCGGCAATCCGTTCGCTCCGGATGATATTATTCCTCATGGCTCTTTTACCAGAAATTATACTGCCAATGTTGCTGAAGGTGTGGATGCTCTCATTATCCCGCAGAAGGCGTATAAGGGAAGCGTACTATTCGTAGTAAGTGTTGGTGACCGCAAGTTCAACGGTGTTATGGACAAGGATGTTGACTTCCAGCCGGGAAAACATTATACGTTCACGATGACTATCAACAGGGTGATCAATGGTGACGAGATTGCCATCGCTCCTGAAATTACCGAGTGGAACGAGGGTATTGTCGCTGACGGTGGTGTAGTCGAGGTGGATCCTGGCAATGATGCCAATTACGTCACTGACATTGACGGTAATGAATACAGAATCATTACAATGGGTGCACAGAGATGGATGGGCGAGAACCTGAAGGTTACCAGATTCAATGACGGTACGCCTATAAAGAATATCGTTGACCAGACTGAATGGGATTCGACTGAGCAGGGTGAGGTTGCAGGTTACTGCTATTATGACAATGACCCTAAGAATGGCAAGAAATACGGTGCTCTCTACAACTGGTATTCAGTCATGCCTGGAAAACTCTGTCCTGAGGGATGGCATGTTCCTACTGTCAATGACTTCAAGAACCTGATTCTTTATTTGGGTGAGAATCCTGGTACCAAGATCAAGTCCAAAGAAGGATGGCAGGACGTAGAGTATGAAACCAAGCCTGAATATCAGGGTACCGACGAGTTCGGTTTCAATGCCTTGCCTGGCGGAAACAGAAAGTATCAGGAGGGCTTCATGAGAATCGGAATGTACGGAGAATGGTGGACTTCCGAGGTTCAGGATACTTATACCACATCAGCATATATGTTCTACGTTTATGCCAAATATGCTGATATCAGGACTCTCTACCATCTTAAGGAGACCGGACATGCTGTCAGATGTATTAAAGACTAAATTTCGTGGCAATTATGAAAATGAATAAATACGTATTGGCATTGGCTTTTGCCTCAATGGCATTGGTCGGATGCGATAAAGTAGAATCTCTTCCTTCGGAGGAACCTGGCGTCATCAGTCTCAGGACTTCTGTGGGTGAGTACACCAAGGCGTCAGGACTGGATTTCAATGTCGGTGATGTTTTCGGTCTTTATATCCTGGAAAGGAAGGGCACGTCGGCTCCTTCCTTCGGCGGCGAGTATTACGCTGAAAATCTGATGTGTACCAAGACTGATAGTGGCATTGACATGGTCAGGACTTATTATTCTGAGAATAAGCTGGATTTCTATGCGTACTATCCTTATTCTGACAATGGTACTGTTTACAGTGCTCCTGAGTGCATTTCCCATAACATCAGTTCGGATCAGAATGAGAAAGTTTATTTCGATAAATGTGATTTCATGAAGGCTTCGGTCAAAGAGGTGGTTGCTTCTGACCAGCCTGTGAAACTCGAGTTCTCTCACATGATGGCTCTTGGCGAGGTTCAGCTTCTTCCTGGAACCGGAATGACAGTGAACGACCTCAAGTTCGCGACACTACTGGTGAAGAAGGTTCCACTTTCATGTAAGGTCAATCTTGTTACCGGTGCTGTCAAGCGCGGTATGATATCAGGCAATATCACTCCTTATGGAAACCGAGTTTCCATCCAGGGCGACAAGGTGTCCCAGATGTCGTTCATTTCTGTCCCGACCAAGATAAAGAAGGGCGCGGAACTGTTCGAGATTACCATCAAGGAGCGCAAGTTCCATTATTACCTCGACAACGAGCTCGAACTGAAGTCTGGCTACAAATACAAGTTTGAAATTACTCTCAATGCAGCCCAGGCACCGGCCAGCGTCCGTGTCCTGGAAATGCCAAGATAACGGTTCCCGACCGGATTATAATTGAAAGCAGCGCCTCCCGGAATCCCCGGAAGGCGCTGCCGTTTCAGCTGGTCGTTAAAATTAACGGAAATGAGTTGTCCGGAAAATACTATTTCAGTTTGGAGTAGTAGAGAATGGCATCATTAATGAATTTGCATTTGTTGCTGCCTAGAGCTGAAAGAATCTCGTCTACTTCCGGCGTAGATCGAAAGTTGTAGGCCTTGCCGTGAGGAACTGCCTTGCGTCCTGCACCTGAGCGGGCACCACCCCAGTTCTTAGAATCGGTTGAAGATAAATCTTTGTCTTCCATATTTTTTTTGCAATTTACTGATTATTCGATTCAAAATAAAACTCATTTTGATTTTTCAGGTATTATATGAATGATTTGTACGGGAGTTTACGGGTAAGCACCCAGAGAGTTTTGCTGTCGGGCGTACTGTGCGTTTCCGCACCGGGAGGCTGTACAATGACAGAAGTATCTTCGTGACGGGCGGCGCCGATATGGACGGAAAGCTTACGTTCGCTCATACGGATTATGAGCGCTTTCTTGATTTGCGCCGTTTGAGACATGGCACAAAGACCTCGAAGAGCAACAAGAAGATTAATAACCGCTACGTGTTCGGCGTATATTCATCCATCGCGTCGCGGCTGATGTATGATCTGACTGATGATGTGGCGGAATGTATCCGTAAGCAGATGGAAGGGGGCGTCTAACATTTGTTGTAACATTTGTTGTAACATTTGTTAGTCGTTAAATCGCTGAAATGCATAGTGTAGCGCAAATTTTGCTGTCTGAAAAATTAATCATATTTTTGCAGATAATTAAGTTTATGACTATGACTGGGTTTCAGCAGCAGACATTGATAGAGGTAGTTCTTTACGTTCTGAACAAGACCAAAGGCGTCGATTTCTATCATCTTTTTAAAATTCTTTATTTTGCAAATAAGGCGTTTCTGGCAAAATGGGGAATTCGTATCATTGCAGATGACTTTTGTGCGTTGGATTATGGTCCTGTGCCGACAAATCTGTATAATGCGGTGAAAAATGATCGTAACTCGGCCTGTGCAGGATTGATTCCTATCTATAATAAGGCAGTAGAGAAGGCAGGAGAAGACGCGCCGAATGTCCTTATTGCCAAACGTCCAGAGAATATGGACTATATATCTCAGTCTGTAAAGGAGGAACTGGATAAATCTATCTACGAAAATCTCAATCTCTCCTTTTCCCAATTGAAAGACAAATCCCACGATTCAGCTTGGGCAAAGGCGTATAACGGAAACGGGCGTAGAGTTATGGACGATTATTCCATAGCGTTGGCTGCTGGGGCTGATGAAAGTACCTTACGCTATATCCTTGAGCAGGAAGAACTATGTAAAGCACTTGCGTAATGGCTCTTTCTGATTTCTTGTCTTCGGAAATACTGAAGAAATTGGCAGATGCCTCCATCGAAAAGGGTAATGTTTATCGTATTGAGATGGATGAATCCAATGGGATTACGCCCAAGCATTCTGGAGACACTTCAAGACATAAGTATTTCATTGTACTCGGGTTTGACAATGCAGGTAATGTGTATGGAGGTGTGATAATGAACTCCGAGATTAACAAGTTTATGCCTCCAGCTATTGTGCAGTTACAGATACCGGTGCAGAGGGTTCGATATCCGTTTCTGATGCACGATTCCTATGTCAATTGTGCAGAGATTAAGGAAGTGAACATATCGAAATTTTCGGAATGGAAATACCTTGGAAAGATAGAAAGAATAGACTTTGACATCATTTGTGAAGCCGTGCGCAAGTCACCTGTAGTGACGAAGGCGAACCTTCAGAGGTTCGGTCTGTAATAGATGGTTTTAGTCGCTCCTTTTGTGTTGCTTTACAAATTCATCAAGTGCCAAGCTATTGGTAAAGAAGTTTGTTATGGCGTCGATGATGTGCCGTCAGTAAGAGAATATCAAGCACGGGAAGAAAAATGGAATGAAAAAGTTCACAATTTTATTTTCGAAATGGCATGTTTTTATGCGCTATTTTCGATACTGCTTTTAATTTTAATTCTCGTTTTTCCCGATTTGTGCATGAGGTCAAGTGCGATAGGTCTTGACTTGTTGCCTATTCCATTCTCAGCGTTGTTTACGATTGTACACCATTCGTTAAAAGATTGAATGAAGTTGCTGTGTCATTTATTATCTCTCTTCGGAGTGCTATTTTTGTGCCATGAATCATAACATTATGGCAGGAAGATACAGGAAATATATTTCAACTTCTACATTTCAGCCAAGTTCCACACGCCCTGTTAACACGTTTCCGTCACAATCAGCGTTTTAGTAAAGTCCGGCGGAGGTGTGGCCGTGGGAGGCATGGCCGCCCATGGCCTTGTGAATGGGATGTCGGGCGCGAGCCCGACAGGGATGAGCGAAGCGAACCTCCCACGGCTACACCTCCGATCGGACTCGTTAAAAAAAACAGTGTAAGCGTCTCCCGCCGTTGCATATTACGGGACGGTGCCACATCTGTTTTTGCAATGACTTGATTCATAGGGGATTATGAAATCACATGTGGATTAGTGGCCAAAAAATCTTCGGAAATCCACGCTTAAAATAAACGGTACTTGATTATCAATGTGTTACAAGGACAGCCGTGGCATCGTCCCGACTGCCTTTGATTAGAATACGTCTGGTTCAGACCGATTTGTTTTAGGAATGGCCGTGGCATCGTCCCGCATGGCGTCAGAACATTTTTTTTTCTTTGCACAACTCCACAAGGGTGTCATACAAGGAAAAAAATTGTCCCGTTTTTGTCCCGTTTGAGAGACTCAAACACTGTAAAATATTGGCAATCAGCCCATTATGGACTTTTAGTGGAGATGGGCGGATTCCCCCATTTGGTTTAGAATTTTTTAAGTCTTTGTCTTTCATTTGCTTAAAAATTTTATAAAATCGTTTTATATGAGAATTCTGTCCCGTTTGCGTCCCGGCATAGTGGAGAATAAAGTGTTCTCCACTAATTATTTAGCGCCTTATTGGACAGAACTTTCACTCCAAATCTTCTAACATTTGTTAGATTTTTTAAGCAGATTTATATCGACATCGAGGAAAAAATTTGCTCCAAATCAGATATGGTTTTGGGACGTGAATACGGCTTCAGTGTTATCTCTTTGGTTCCGCTTTTCTGTGTTCTGGAAACTGCGAGATACATCTGCCGGAGGTCATCGGACATATTCGAGACGGAAACATTGATGCCACTTTCAGAAGCTTATTCCAGACAATGAAATATCCTGGTCTTCGGACACGGAAATCTCGTGGCAGAATTTGACGGCGGATAAGAATCCTCTGGAAAGTTTGTCGTCACGAACATTTATGATTGGGCGTATGGTCATAACTATTTCTGACTCAATATTGATAAAAGTTTATTGATCTGAGCGTCTTTTTCTTTGATCTGAGCGTCTTTTTCTTTGATGCGTTCATCCAGAATCTCTATCTGGGCCTTCAGGACGTCAGGGGAGTCGGAATAATATTGGCGGTTGTCGATAGGAGAATTATTGTTTTCGCCATTAATCATTACTCCTGAATTATTTCCTCCTACTTTTTGTGACATATCTCCGCGCAGCATAGTGCCTTCACCTGTCATCAGCCATCCAGGACTAATGGTGGGAAAGTTATGAACAATGCTCTCTAATTTCTCAGGAGAAATAGATCTTCTCATATTTCTAACATATCCTGTAGATAGCCCGCAAGCTTTTTCAAACCTATTAATACTGATTTTCTGAGAATTAATAAATTCTATAAGTCTTTGTCTAATAGCGTTTTCCATAATCAATGATAAAATACTTTGAAAAATGTTCATAATTTTCTTGTTAAATATGAACAATGTTCTTACATTTGCATCGGGTTCTAACAAATGTTAGAAGAAATGTTATAACAAATGTTAGATAATCGCGGTAAATATAATGAAAAATTATGAGACAGACGCAGAGGAAAGAGCGGGACAAGGTTATCAAGTCCGAGTACAGGGAAATGGTTCGGCGCGGTTCTCCGATTTGGGAGGCCAAGGAACAGCTGGCTGCGAAATACGGAATGTGTTCCCAGTCGATACATAGAATAGTCAATAGCAGAAGAGCCAAAAACAGGCAAGTCAAGAATAGTTAAGTTTTATGTGTTAAGAGCCATGATGATGCAAGTGAACTTTACACTTCAGAACTCTCCGATGATGGAGAAACTGCTAGCCATTCCAGATTTGGTGGCCGGGAATTTATGCCCGACGCTTCCTGTGTGTATGAATAGAATCGATGTTGGCAGCAAGGTGGAGTATGATAGCATTGTGAATGACAGCGCGGTCCTTCATCTGTCGTACAGGGTGACGAAAGTGGAAAAGGGTTGCATCGCATGGCTTGATTTAGAAAATTTCAAAATTTGTTGATATATGGAATGTCGTAGGATTATAGAATGGCTGGTACTGCTTTTAGGTATTGTCATTCTCGTCATTGATGAAAGACATTGTGACGCATCGAGATTCGTGTTGTTTTGTTTTTGCCTCATGATGGGGCTTCCTTTAGCGGAGAAAAAAGGAGTAAAGAGCAAGGCTGTCCAAACCCGTGAGGGCAAGGGTAAGTAAGGAGCCGCCGGAGTGAACCTGGATAGGCGTCCGGCGGACAAGACGGAGGAAGGTGCGGATATGGAGTGCCGCACAGGGTTGTCTGATAAGCATTAAAGGTCTCGCGTCAGAGAAGCCCGGGGCCACAGGGAGGTTCGATTCCTCTCCCTCCGGCAACCGCAGCGATGCGTTGTATGTTTCTAATTATCTAGCAAATCGTACAGGAGGGGTAGTTCCGCGGGTGGCGCGGTGCAAGCGGTCGAAATCAGAAACGGCGCGGCTGCAAGGGACGGTTCGAGTCCGCCCTACCCTGCGAATCAAAACACATGAATTATGACAGTAAAAGATTTGAAAGACTATCTCCGTCATTATCACGAGGATGACGAACTCTATGTCGTTACAGATTGGTCGGCAAAGAGGGATGGCGTAATAACAGCGCTCAAGCCTCTTAAGGACGTAACATTTCAGTCGGTCCGCTCGGATTGCGACGAAGTTCATCAGGTTCTGCTTGGATTTTAATGCAAAAGCCCGGCGGACCGGGCTTTTCAAGAGTTATTTCTGAAGTTTCGAATAGTAGAGGATGGCGTCGTTGATGTATTTGCATTTGTTGCTGCCAAGTGCTGAAAGGATCTCGTCAACTTCTGGCGTGGAGCGAAAGTTATAGGCCTTGCCATGAGGGATTGCTTTCCTGCCGGCACCGGAGCGGGCGCCTCCCCAGTTTTTAGAATCGGTCGAAGATGAATTTTTGTTTTCCATATTGTTTTGTAAATTTGTGTCACCTACCAGAGGGGAGGCTGAATCTCTCAGCCTCCGTTGGTAAATTAGATTGCGATTTCTATCGTGAATCTGATTTTCCAAATCTTAAAAATGAATTTCGCGGTCATTTCTGTAAGACTTTGGTAGGTTTTTCTTACTCCCTTTCAAGCGTTTCAGATTTCTCTTTTGCGATTCTGTTCCTCAGAACCGCAATACAAATATACGCATTTATCTTGAATTAACAAAGAAAAATCAAGATTATTTTCGATTATTTCCCGTCAAAATCAATAAAATATGAAACTTTATAATTATGCATCCTTGTACAGGGATATGAGATTGTTCCGCGCTGTTATGTTTCAGGATGATGCCTCCGCTAAGTTGGAGTGCTTCAATTTCACAATGAATGACGACGTCCCGGATAGAGAGGAAGACTGGTCTGCGTGGCAAAATGCCGTAATTGAGAATATTGACAGAATTGACGTGCTCGAACAGGGTGAAGATACGTCCATTACCATCAGGGAAGACGGAAGAAAGATGAGGATAGCTCTCATCAGACGCTTGAAATGACACATTATGTACACTGACATTGATAAAACCGGGCGCGTGTCGGTTTTCGAGCTGGACCCGGTCGAGGTGAAGATTCTGACGGAAAGCATCGGACATTTCATCGATGCGGCCACCTCGGTAAGATCCATCGAGGGAGGACAAGAAACCACCATCCGGATGGCTGAAACAATGCTACGGAAAATTAGAAGTTGTCAACTATGATCAAGAAAGAAGACATATTCGATGCGACGGACGGAGGCAAGGCGGTAATCACGTATTACTATCCTCAGAGCTCCGCCTGCTTCCGCGGTTCCGGAAGCAAGAACTTCCGTATCAGGGAGGATGACAAGAACCCGTCTGCCACAGTATTCTGCAAGGACGGAATCTGGTTCGTCCAGGACAAGGGCGGTTCTGACAACAAGGCCAGGACTGCCATCCAGATTGTCCAGGAGGCTGAAGGCCTCGGTTTCCCGCAGGCGATAGAATGGATTGCGCGCAAATTCGCGCCCGCGCTGCTGGAGGACAAGGGGGCTTATGACAACAGCAAGCCACAGCCGGACATCGAGGAGGTCCCAGGGCAGCCGTCCATTACTATACAGGTGAGGAAGTCCGGAGAGTTTACACAAAAGGAACTGGACAGGCTTGGTTACAGGATCACGAAAGACCTCTGCGACCAGCTTTGCCTCAAACCTCTCGATTATTACATCACGGCGGCCAACAAGAAAGGCAAGAGCTACAAGATATCGGGCAATGACAATTATCCGATGTATTTCTACGACTATGGCAAGACCGGAGCCGACGGCCACACTTGGGGAAAGATATATCAGCCGCTGGGCGATGTGCGTTTTCTTTATTTCGGACAGAAGCCGGAAGACTTCTTTTTCGGAGACCGGGACTTTCTGGCCGCTTATGCCAAGGCGAAGAAGGGTATATATCCCGGACAGGTGGAAGCTGATGACGAAGGCGGGGAAGAGGTGCAGATGAAATGGAAGCAGCTCATCATCTGTTCCGGTCCTTCCGATGCGCTGAACGTGAGAGGCGCTGATGCGGGCTATCATGTCTGCTGGCCGAATAGTGAGACGGCCGAACTGACGGAGTATCAGATGGGGCTTCTCAGCCAGTTGGCCGAGAATATCTATATCCTGTATGATATCGACGATACTGGCATTGCGAACATGTACAAGACCGCGCTGCGTTATCTCGATCTCAAGATCATACAGCTGCCGAATGAACTGAAGAGCTACCGGGACCGCAAAGGGAAGCCGTGCAAGGACGCCAAGGATTTCTTCGTGCATTTCCGCCGTCCGGAGAACCAGAATCCGTACAAGCTCTTCAGCGATCTGGTGAAACTTTCCGGCTCCCTGAAGTTCTGGACTGTGAAACCGGCGAAGACCGGCTTCATGTTTGACATAAACAACGAGCAGCTGTATTCGTTCCTACAGGCCGGAGGCTTCTACCGCATCGCGTCCTCGGCCAATGCCAAGGGCTACACGTTCTGCCACATTCACGACAATGTCGTCACTCTGATAGATGAACAGGCAATCGCATCGACGGTCTCAAGCTATTTGCTGGAGTATCTGAAGACGCATCCGAAATACTACTCCCAGACGCTGGCGAATACGATATACAGGAGCAATCAGATCCGTCTGGCCAGTCTTGAGAAACTGAAGGTTATCGAGCCGAATTTCAAGAGCTGGAATGAGACGTCTGACCATTTCTTCTTCCGCAACGGTATCTTCCGTGTGTCTGCCGATGGGCTGAAGGAAGTGAAGCCGTCGGACTGTCCGTGCATGGTGTATAAGAACAAGATCCTGGAGCATGACTTCAAGGTGGAGTCTCCGTTCTTCGATATCGAATATACGCCTGAATATGCGGCCCTGCTGGCACAGCTGAAAGCCGCCGTCCCCCAATCCCCCGAATTTTTTTTTATAAGAAGTCAATTGACGCTTTAGGGGATGCAGGCAAGTATCGTCTCAAGATTCTGCGAAATGACCTGAATTTCATGCAGTATGTGTACAATACCGGCAGGACATACTGGAGGAAGGAGGAAATCGGTATCCCCCTCAGTGAGGATGAGAAGGCTGAACATGACTTGAACTTCATCAACAAGGTCATGGCGCTGGGCTTTCTGATGGCCAAGCACAAGAATGCCGGCCAGCCTTATGCGGTATTCTGCATGGAGACTGAACAAAGCGATGAAGGTACGCATCTGGGAGGCACCGGCAAGTCCCTGTATGCGTCCAGTCTGGAGCAGATGAGGAAGCAGCTGTTCATCGACGGCCAGAACCTCCAGCCGGGCAAATATGACTTCCTCCTGCAGGGTGTGGAGAAAGGAATCACGGACAACGTCTTCATCGATGACCTGAACAACAGCGTGGATCTTCACAAGTTCATGCCGATGATCACGGGCAAGATGGTGGTCAATGCAAAATATGTTGCGTCCTATACCATTGACTTCAAGGATTCTCCGAAAGTGGTGTTCACGTCGAACCATGCTATCAGGAATTTCGACGCGTCGCTGCGGCGCCGTACCTGGTTTGTGGCGTTCACGGACTACTATCATGCGGATGATCCGCAGAGAGGCCTGAAGGAGCGCAGTCCGCTGACGGAGTTCGGCACCAACCTGATTTCGGACTATTCTCCTGAGGATATGAACAAGTTCTACAACTTCATGCTGAACTGCATATCGGTATGGATGAAGCTTCAGGTCAGGATACAGCCGCCGATGCGGGATATCGAGAAGAGAATTCTCCAGAAGTCGCTGTCAGACGAGTTCCTGTTCTGGGCTGAGGACTGGTTCACTGAAGAGCGCCTGAACACACTCGTGAAAAAGGATGACGCTTTCGAGGCTTACAAGGCTACCTTGCCACCGAAGTATGCGCTGCTGATGAAGATGAAGTCCTTCAAGACGAAGCTCATTCAGTACTGCACATATAAGGATTGGGATTTCAATCCGGAGTCGCTCATGACGACGCAGTCGGAGCGGGAGCGTAACGACATCCGGCGCAAGGTGAACTATGAGGACGTGTATTTCTTCTATATAGACACCAGGAAGAACGGACATGTCTCCGATAGTGCGTCAGAGAGTCAGAACGTGGCGACGGTGTCTGATGAATCCTTGGGGAAGCCGCCTTTTTAGGCCGGGTCCCCGCGGATTTCCAGAGGTCTTTTCGACCTCTTTTTTTGGACCCGATGAGACAAGGAATCGTCTCATATACTTTTTGTCTTTTTTCTTTGACCATCTGACGCACTAAAAGGAAGAGAGGGGATAAATGATTGAAATAGAAATAGTTCCAGTGCGTCAGTTTAGTGCGTCAGATTAGGTCATTTTGGTTTTGTTGACGCAATAAGGTCGGAAATGGCGATTTGTGCTGAAATCTTCTGACGCACTTAATAATCAATGAGTTAGGCCGTTTTGGGCTATTTTGGGCGTCAAAGTGCGTCAGATTGATTTGACACACAAAACGCATTAATAATCAGATATTTATATTTAGTGCGTCAGTGCGTCAGATTATTTCGAAAAAAAAGTGCGTCAGAAGTAGAATTTTGGTAAAACACTATAAAACTATGGCTAAGAGTGAAATTATAGATGGTTTGAGAATTGCCTACAACGGGCGTTCTTTTCCGGTATGGAAGTATGACGAAGTGCCGGCGGAAATGAGGCCGGCGACGCCGCGCGATCTGTGGTATGGCAGGCCTGTGCTCTTCCAGCTTCAGTTGGGTGCGGATGCCGAGAAATATTGCACCGGCATCGTGAGATCTTCGACGATCGACGTGCTGCGCGGATATATTGATACAGGCGTGCCGGTTTATGTGAAAGATTGACCGGCAAAGCATTGACAATGTGAAGAAAATTTCGTATATTGTATTGGATTTTAATTGTTTACGAGTATGGTAGATGTCGAGTTGAAAGTGAGTTCACAGATGTTGGCTGACTTCCTGACGTTCCTGTATCCTCCGGAGGAAGATGGGATTCTGGCGGTCAAGTCTGACGTGTTCGGAAAACTGCTCGTGGCTCATCTCAGAGGCAGCGACATCCCGGTTACCGCCAGGTCCGGCGATTTCATGGTGAAACTGAGGATGCCCATTAACGACATCACCAGGCACTTCGAGAAACTGTGGCCGTATTATAATGAAGCCGATGAGACGTCATTGAACATGGCATTGGCGGCAGTGTTCGACATGGATTTCGCCGGCTATTACAGGAAGGGAGAGTCTCTTGGCTATCAGAAGAAGGACATTGTCGATGCCTTCATAGCTTCCAGGAAGCTGTTCTCTACAGACTGCTTCGATGCGTTGCACAAAAGGGTATACCGCAAAGGGCAGGCTTCTTTCGAGGCCATCAAGCAGCGTCTGATCCGGAAAGCGTATTACATCGATGAGTCTATAGATTATAAAGGTTTGGGAAAATGATACGAATAGTTGACCAGTTGGTGGCATTGAGCCTTGATGAGGACAATGCCGAGGAGATGAAGCTTCCGTTGGTGCCGGCAACAGCATCTGTGACTATTGAGGATACGGCTGAGACTGAAGGAGTGCTCAGGACCATATCCCTTGCGGCCGTGCTGTCATCGCCTGTGAGGATATTGAACCACAGGCTGGTTCTTAAAGTGTTCTACTGTGACGGAGGAAAAGATGTTCTCGGATCTGAGGACCTTCCGTTGCGTCTGGATGTGAAGACGTCTGACCAGATCAGGATTACTGCAAAATACAAGACACGGGAATATTGAAAGCCCGTGTCCTTTCTATAGAGGGGGTATTCTCTACTTTTGCATCAGGTAAGATATATCTGTATGAAAAAGGTGAATACTTTCGAACTTGCCCGTGATATAATGCGTAGTCTCTGGTTCGTTTCCGAGCCGGAGAAATTGATGCGTGTCGCACGCGAGTTCCTTGCAAAGTCGCCGATAGTCATGGATGCGGCCGGTCCGGAACTGATGGAATATTCGGGGGCCAAGATGTCAGCAGCTTCAGGCGACAAGAAATCAAATCGTAAAAGAGTCATGATTGTGCCTATTCATGGCACTATGACAAAATATGATACGTGCGTATCGTATGGTGCCCAGACGCTGGCTGAAATCATGGAAGGCTATGTTGACGATGCCAGTGTTGCCGGTGTTGTCATTGACATTGACAGTGGCGGTGGTTCCGGCAATGCCGTGCCTCCGTTGGTCGCTGCGATCAAGAAACTTCAGGATGCCGGGAAGCCGGTATATGTCCATTGCGACCTCTGCGGTTCTGCTGCATATTGGGTTGCGTCCCAGTGTGATGCAATCTATATGGACAACAAGACTTCTGAAGTCGGTTCCATCGGCGCGTATTATCTGTTCTGTGATGATTCTGCGCAGAATCCCATGACTGGTGAAAAGTGGATATCTATCTACGCACAGGAGTCTGAGGACAAAAACTATGCGTATCGCCAGGCTCTGGAGGGCAATGTCAAGCCGGCTCAGGAAGAGCTGGCTGTGTATGTGAAGATGTTCCAGGATGACGTGATGTCCGGAAGGCCGGGAATCTTGAAGGACGAGAAGGGCGTCCTGACCGGAAAGATGTTCATCACCTCTGATGCTATACGTCTGGGGATGGCGGATGCCTGCAAGTCATTGAAGGAAACTGCCGAGGTCGTGATGGCGTTGGCCGGTCTCTAATCTGAAAACCAAATTCTCTAAAAAATGAATAAGAAATCATTATCAAATTCCAAGATGGGCCAGCTTGTTGCCCGTCTTCTCGGAAAGCCTCAGCTGGAGGTCAAGGATGGCAAGGTTTCCCTCTCGGAAGAGGAGAAGAAGACCATCCGCGACACTTACGGTGAGCCTTTCCTGGCAAAACTGGAAAGTGTGGACATCGAGGATGACAGCGAGTCCGCGCTGGATCTTTTCAATGCGGCTGTTGAAGCGAAGACCGCGGAGGTTACTGCGGCATTGGCGGCTCGTGTCAAGGAGCTTCAGGCCGATGTCCTGGCTCTGACTAATGAACCGGAACCGAAGCCTGCACCGGTTGCAGGTGTTCCTGCAGGTTCACCGGTGTTTGCCATCGACATGAAGGCAAAGCACAACAGAGTGGTGGCAGAGGCTCTCAACTCCGCTAACCCTCTTACATTCGGTGTGGTTGCCGCTTCCGGCATTGACATCACTGATCTCAATACGGAGTTCAGCATGGTGATGCCTCCGAAGGCAAAACTGGAGCTTCTTACCAAGAGAATCTACAACGGATTCCCTGACTCTAAGTATATGACACGCATCCAGGCGAATAGTGATTATATCGCGTCTGCCGCGATAATGTCTGAGGTGTCACAGCAGTTCACACCTAAATGGACTCCTAAAGGTAAGGTGAATTTCACTCCTGTCAGGATTCCGTACAGAAGGCATAAGATCAATGTCCTTATCCAGCCTGCCGAGATTCTGAAGAGCTGGCTGTTGTTCCTGTACGAGCAGGGCAAGACAATGGCTGAGATGCCTATCACCAGATATATCATCGAGAACCACATCTTGCCGAAGGTGCTTGATGACATTACATTGTCGATGATCGCGAAAGGCAAGTTCGTGGATGCCGGTAATGTTTCCGACGGTGATGAGGGCAAAGCTGCCAAGAATTCAATGGACGGCTTCGAGACTATCCTTGTAGAAGGCAAGAAGGACGCAAAGTGTAAGATCAACTTCTACAAGAATGCCAAGAACCCGATGACTCTTGGAGACCAGGAAGTCCTTGATTACATCAATGGCTTCGTGGATGCAATCTCCGGCATGTTTGCAAATGTGGTGACGGTATTCTGCTCCGAGCAGCTGCTGACAAAGTACAAGAGGGCGGATTTTGCCATCAACGGCAAATATACAGGTGTCGAGACCGACGGAGTCATCCGCTTCACAAACTTCCATCTCGTGCCTCTCAGGTCGATGTATAACTCCCAGATCATCTTTGCGACACCGCAGGAGAATTTTGTGGAGCTCGTGGATTACAGCAAGGCGGAGAGCTGCATCAACAAAATCGAGGAGAGCAACTACGACGTGAAGGTTTTCGGCGAGTATTCTCTTTCTACAGGATTCAAGATTGCGGAGGCCGTGTTCGCTTCAGTTCCTGACGGATACGATCCGGCGTCGACCATCGCATCCGGTGAAGCCGAGCTTGGTGACAAGTGGGTGAACGGCTCGGCCGTCGCACAGGCCGAGGAGGACCCTGGCCAGGAGACTGCCTAATGTGAAATTCGGGGGACTCCCTGCGGGTTCCCCGGTAATAATAAAAGAGTATGTACACGAAAGTAAGTATTCCTAAGAATGGAGACGGAGCAGGTTGCCCTGTTTCCAGATCATCAAACATCATCATCATCGACGTGGATGACATCAAGGTGGAGCCGACCAGAGAGGTTGGCAATACTGCCTTGAAAGGAGACCTTGAGCTCGTAGAGGGCGCAAAGGCTGTTGCAATCTATGCGACACCCACTACCATTACTGAGACTGAGGAGTTTTCCGGCGACGCCGATGCGCGCGGTGTAAAGCAGGGAGTTGAATACGAACACCCAGGCAATAGCGCGGAAATCAAAGGCTTTTCCGAGGCTTTCATGAATAGGGGCGTTGTCATTCTCGTGACCGACTGTGACGGAACTGCCGCCGGCAGGACTCAGATGTTCGGCCGCAAGTGCAATCCGTTATTCATGAGTGTCGAAAGAACCGGAAACAACGAGGCCAACAAGCGCAAGTTCACTTTCAAGCAGGAACTGAACGACAAGTTCCTTCCTGGTGACTACACTGGTACAATGCCGGCAACTGCCGATGCGGCAAAACCTACCGGCGAAACCGTCTAGCCATGAGCGAGAAGAAAAGCAAGACTGAGGCTCCCGAACAGGAGGCTCAGTCTCCTGAAGTAGCGCAGGCGGCTCAGGGGGCCGATGTGAACAAGGAACCAGCTGCTGTTGCGGAGCAGGAAGATGTTCAGGCTGCTGTCGTCGTGCTCGCATACAAGGGCACTGAAGAGCAGGTGAAAAGAGTATGGGAGAAGATGGCCGTACTGCCGATGGTTGTTCTGGCATATTCTGACGAGGAGAAACTACAAGACGTATTGGCTAAGATTGTCGCGGATGAAAGCATTGCCGATGACTTCATCTTCGTTCCGGCCAACGTGATCCCATGCAAGCCTGTAAACTTGGAGGAGCTGTCGGTGCCATACGTTTACACGACGTCGCGCGGTGAAAGAATCTACAACAGCAGGGTGCCGATGGCGTTCGGAAAGTCGAAACTGGTGGAACTCCTGGCATCTTCAGACGTAAAGGACGATGAGGAGTTTATCCGCTCGTATTACGGGCGCTACAGGCACTATCCTGTCGAAGTCGGATTCACGTTCGGAAACTTCATTACACCAGTTACCAGGGCAAATCCTTGCGAGCATGGAGTGATGGAAGCTTTGGTCAGAAAACGCTTCATATCTGCAAGCGCTGAAGGATATAAGGCAATCAGCTCCCTTATCGAGAAAACATTGCTGAGTTAGTATGAATGACATAGACAGATGGATTCGTCAGGGAGCCGAGGTCAATGAAGGACTTCGGCTTCTTGGTATATACGCGCCGAACAGATGGCTTGACGAGCTCGTCCGGAAGGCTCCGCGCTTCAGGTATCTCCTGGAAGAGAAGTTGAAGGCATTTGCCGATTGCACTGCCCAGAATAACAGTCTGTCATCATTGTCGCTCAGCCAGGAGTATGGCAACAACTTCAGAAAGAAGTGGCCGTTTCTTGGTGATGCTGATTGCCCTGCAGAATTGAAGATCCTTGCGGCCGACATGATAACCGCATGGCATGATTTCGTCGATGAGCATGAGAATCTGTATTCCTGCACGACACCCGAAACTTGCTATGACACAGCGGAAAGAGTGGTAAAAAGTTTTACGCAAAATCGGAATATCCGTTCCGAATTTGCGTATTACAAAGAACACCATTCTGTGCTGGGAAAGCACCCGATTTTCGGAGCGGTGAAGAGGCGCGAAGCCTTGCAGAAGATGACGGTTTCGGAGTTGTTCAGGAGGCAGAAGAATCTCATCGGCGCGATATGGCGCGTGAAGTCCGAGATGAAAAAGAACGACCGTCCGGATCTGAAAATTCAGAGGGAAGAGAGATTGCGGATGAAGGAGAATGAACTTGAGGAAGTAAACAGGATAATCGAAAGTTATAATGGAAGAAAACAATGACATCAAGCAGCACATGTCCGATTCGGAGAAGGTGAGCTGGCTTGCGGCTTGCGGCTGGACGGAGGAAGATATAGCAAAGTCTTTGGGCATGTCCCATAGGGCTTTTATGAGTAGGGTCGAAGATCCTGCGGATGAACTTTTCGACAGTGTGGTACGGGGACGTCTCCAGAAGCGGGCGGAGGTGGAAATCAATATCGCGCGCTTCGCAGCTGCCGGCGATACTGACTCCATCAAGCAGTTCTCGGAGATTGTCCGTGACAGGTCGTTCTCTATCTCCAAACTGGATCTGTTCGGTGGTGCGGAAAAAGAGGGCGCCTTCCAGCGTATTCAGGACTATATCGCGTCCGGTTCCAAAAGTACGCTGAGCGAGAAAGAGCAGATGTATTTGGATATCCTCACACTTATCTATTCTCTCGACGGGCAGTATGGAAAACGCAGGACTATAAAATTCCTGACGGCCGCACCATTCAACTTCAGTTATGATCATGCTTCTGACATGTACAGCGAGGCCACCGAGATGTTCTATTGTAACAGGAAAATTTCCAAGGAAGCGCTGCGGAACAAAATTGCAGACCAGTTCGACGCTCTCTATATTGCCGCCAGAGATGCGGCGCAGACTTCCAGGGATTACGAGGTGGCCGCCAATATCCTTGCGAACAAGGCTAGGGCTTTGCAGCTGGACAAGGATGATCCTGTAAAGCTTCCGGCGGAGATGTATGTCAAACCGTTCCGCGTATTGTCATTGACTCCGGAATCGATTGGTCTGCCGGCGGTGAACAGGCAGGAGCTCGGCCGTCAGATAGAGGGACTTGTCGCGCCTGAGATGGTGAAGAAGCGTCTGAAGATGGAGGCCGGTGTCACAGATATGAACGTGGAAGAGATATTGAGCAATGGGGTACAGGAAGAAAGTTAATACGTCGAGGACCGAGTCCGCATCGGTTCAGTATCAGAACAAGTTCGCACAGGTTACGTCTTTGGTCTCGGCTTGCCAGTGCGTGGCTGTTCTTGGCCGTGGCGCCGCAAAGACTACGGACATTCAGGCAGAGAGATTGTTTGATGTGATTTATGAGTTGCCCGGAGCGCCGTGCGTCTGGGTGGCTGATACTTTCAACAACCTTTCTTCCAATATCCTTCCGGCAGTTCTTGAAGGCCTGGAGCGGAAGGGACTGAAAGAGGGCATTCATTATGTCGTCGAGAAGGAGCCTCCCCAGTTCTCAGAGGCGGAGAAATCGGATCTTCCGTCTTGGCTGAAGCCTCATTTTTGGAAGCCGTTCAATAAGCTGGTGTCGTATAAACGCACGATTGTTTTCTATACGGGCACCAATATCCGCTTCGGTTCGCTCGACCGGCCATCCACATTGGCCGGAGCTTCCTATGTGTACGTTTTCGGGGATGAGGTCAAATATTTCAAAGAGGAGAAGATTTCCAATCTTCTGAAGGCTGTTCGTGGCTATCGTGCCGAGTATGGGCACAGCGTGTATTACCGCGGGTTCTCGTTTACGACGGACATGCCGGATACCTCACATGTCGGTGAATATGATTGGGTCCTGAAATATGCGGCCAGCATGAATGTGCCGGCGATACTCCTTGTAATCCGTGCGGGTCTTGTATATAATGAATCTCTGCAGGAGTGTGTGGCCGCAAGGGACAAGTGGGTGAAGACTGGCTCGCAGGAAGATTATAATGAGTTCAGGAACAAGTGCCGTACTGCCGATCTGTGGCGCTCCAGATGGCAGGAACTTCGGATGAGACCGGAGGCAAGAACCTTCTTCATCCAGGCATCCAGTTATATCAATGCCGATATCCTTACAGAGGAGTGGTTCTCTGATGCGATTGCCGCGCAGCTGCCTGACCTCAAGACCGCCATACTGTCGATGAAGCCGACGCTTGATTCCGGAGACAGGTTCTACACAGCATTGGCCGAAAGGCATTTCTATTATGACGGAATCAATGAGTCTGCATACGACGACATGAACATGATGGATGCGGAAGACTGCCGCGTCCTGAAGTATGTGGATGTGGACAAGCCGCTGATGGCGGGCGTTGACTTCGGCAATATGTGCTCAATGTCTGTTGCCCAGAACTGCAAGGAGGGAACAAGGGATTGCATCCGCGTGATCAAGTTCCTGCACACGCTGCCTCCTGCTTATGTCCCAGAGCTCGGAGAAAAGTTCAGGCGCTACTTCGAGCCGATGCGGTCCCGCATTCTGAAACTTTATTATGACCGTGCCGGCAATGCCTACAAGTCTGTAGGAGAAGACCAGGTCAGCAAACTGAAGCGTGCCATCGAGTATGACGGGAACAAGCGCACCGGCTGGACGGTCCAGCTCATGTCCATCAACCAGGGCAACATTCCACAGCCTGAAGAATATGCGTTTATGCAGGAACTGTTCTCGGAGACGAATCCTAGACTTCCGGTAGTCCGCATCGATGCTTCGGCTGCCAAGTATCTGAAGCTGTCACTGGAAAATGCGAGGACAAAAGTGAAGTCCGGGATTGTGTTCAAGGACAAGAGTACTGAGAGGCTGCCTGTGGATTTGCTTCCTACGCGGTCAACCAATCCGTCCGACTCTTTCAAGTATCTTACTATGACCAAGCAACTTAGGCAGATAGCGAAAGGCCGTGTGCCTGCCTCATCCGCTTCCTCTGATCCTCAATGCCGTTAGCGTCATTCTGTCATGGCGTCGCCATATATCACTCCGGATGCGGTTTGCAATCGCATCCGTTCCGGAGCGCGGTCGGGCTCTTCTGTGACGAGAAATAGATGTTTTGTCGGGGAAATTCAGCCAAGTGCTGCATTTTTAGCGGATTGCGCGTAAAAAGGTGCCGCGTCAATGCTGTTTTACGTTGTTTCTGACATTGAAAATGGCAGTTCTTCGTGTAGCGTCAGCTGGCGCGGTGTCCTTTATTGGGGCGCCGCCAAGGCTTACCTTTGTGTCATGAATGTTTATGAAGCCATTGAAAAGATGAGGAAGCTTTCTGCTGCTGGCGAGAGCTTCAGTTTTACGTTCATGTCATACAACAGCAGTGCAGGCAAAAGTAATGGCGTTGTCGAAGTCCGGCATGGTATGCTGAGAGCCAGGCAAAGCACTGATTATAACAAGAATGCCGAGTATATGGAATCTTACATTGACTTGGATACTGGTGAGTACAGGCAGTTCTGGCAGCCACTGCTGATGACTTTTGAGGGAGAAAAAACAATATTGATATGAAGAAGAAAATTTCAGATCATACCTGGATAAAGGTTCTGGATGACGGGCGGGCGTTCACGTTGTCTAATAAGAGAGACAGCGGGCTTGACACTATCCTGTGGCAGGCCCAGGAACGGAATTGGGAGTATATGCCGGCAACCGTCTGTGGACAAAAGATAATTCCTTACGGCTCAGACAATATGCTGCCGTCGCGGTTGCGCGATGTGCTTGACGGGAACAATCTCGGACCAGGCATCTTGGAGCGCCAGATGGGGCTTCTCTTTGGACAAGGGGTGTTTTTGTCGCGTCTGGCCTTCGAGGATGGCAAAATTATCCATCAATGGCTGGAAGACAAAGAGATACAATCGTGGCTGGATGACTGGGATTATATTGCTTATATCAAGGGATGCATGACAGATTATTTGCATCTTAAAGGCTTCTTTGACGCCAGATACCTGACGCGCGGGCACAGGATTGGAGGAGAGAAGCGGATATCGCATCTGGAACACATTCCGGCTAAAAATGCGCGGCTCGAATGGACCGACACCCGCAATATTGCGGATGTGAAGCATATTGTAGTCGGGGACTTCGAACATTCTTGCATTGGAACAGGAGTACGGGTTTATCCTGTGTATGACAGGCGCGATCCTGGCAAGTATGCCGCTTCTGCGTCATATAATCATACATATTCGTTCTCGCGAGACTTTTATTCCGTTCCGTCGTATTGGGGAGCGCTCCGCTGGATTATCCGCGGGTCTGAAATCCCATCGATATTCAAATATGTAACTGATAACGGAATTAACCTGGCATATCATATCCAGGCGCCGAAAGAGTATTGGGATGAGAAGCGGAATTCGTTGAGAATGGAGCATCCTGAATGGTCGGATGCTGAGATTGAGGGTAAAATCAGCGACCTTACCAGTAGCCTTCTCGATAGCGTCACCGAGGTTCTTTCCGGCAAGGAGAATGCCGGTAAGTTCTTCTACACGGTCGATGTTCCGTCGGAGTCCGGTTCTGAGAGGGCCCAGTGGAAGATTGCAGCGGTGGATCAGAAGATTAAGGATTTCGTGGAGAGCCAGCTGAAGATCTCTGAAGCTTCGACTTCAGCTATCACGTCGGGAATGGGCCTGCATCCGTCACTTTCAAATGTTATGGTGAACGGAAAACTGGCATCCGGCTCGGAACTGCTGTACGCATTTAAGCTGTTTCTGCTGTCGGACACGGAGATTGCATCGAGTGCTATACTTGAACCTATAAATCAGGCGATATCGTTTAATTTCCCTGGCAAAGGGCTTAAACTGGCGTTCTATCATAAACAATTGGAGGCGGAGGATGCGCTTACATCATCTGCACGGATAAAAAATCAATGATTATGCGACTTTTCAACAAAGACGACAGAGGCTCGATAGAGTTGGAAGATCTGACAGGCCAATGGTATGCTTCGTCTCCTTATCGGGCCATCAGCACGGAAATAGATTTTGCTGTGCGCGAAGTCCAGAACCGCGTTGGAATGGAGGTGATGAACCTTGCGGCGGAAGCTTACCAGAAGGGAGAGGATATGGAACTGGCCAATGCCGTCCGTATGCCTGTAGCCTTTCTTGCAATCATGCGTTATGCTGCATTGTCAACAGTCTCCCATGAATCGACAGGGCGGAAGGTGAAGATGGACGACAACGAGAAAATGCCGTTCGAGTGGATGGTTGACCGCGACGACAGGGCTATGAGAGAGCGCTATTATCGCGCCATGGACGCATTGTATTCATATCTTGAGGACAACAATGTTCCGGAGTGGATGAACTCGGATGTGCGCGGTAGCGTCAGAAGGTCCATTGTGAGGTCTCTTAAAGATTTCGAGGCGGTCTATCCTATCGAGGGAAGTTACTATGTTTATTATATGCTCCAGAATCTTGTGATAGAGGAGCAGGACAATGAACTTGAACAGTATCTCGGCGGCTATTGGGAGGATATCCTTGCCGGCAGCTGCGAACAGCCTCTTCAATCATTGGCAGTGAGGGCGGCCGTGCTCTCTTCAGTTGTGATGGCAGGTGAAAGATGGTCATTGACAGTCTTTCCGCTGGAGATTGCGAAGCGTTTTTCTCCTACATATCAGGGAAATAAGGCTTCAGAAAAGGCTTCTGCGGCCGAAGTTGACTGGTATCTGGACAAATTGAGAAAGCAGAAAGCAGAGGTGATGAACAAGATCCGGGTTATACTCAGCAGAGGCGGCGGGCCTGTAGGCCGTCTTTTGCCGAAGAATGATCCGAAAAAGAAATATTGTACGACCGTATGACGTCTATCGAGATATTTGAGACCGGACGCACGGCGGAAATACCGGCTTCGTGGGACGAAATGACTCCGACTCAGATTTGCCGGGTGTTTCAGATGTTCGAGGAGTGTGTTGCAGCAGGGAAGTCTCCGTTGGAGTTCAATGTCAGAGTTCTATATTATTTTCTCGGGCTGGAAGTCAATGCCTGGGAGATTGGAGCAGCAGCTGCCGATAGGGAGTCTTTCACAAAGCGCGACGAGAATATCTTCAGGCTCTGTGACGGTTGTCTAGGCTTTCTTTTCGACGATGACACGCATCATCTGGCGTTCTCCTCCGTCAGGAATCCTTTACCGGAGGTCAATGTCGGTTTTACCCGCTTGATGGGGCCTGGTGACATGCTTCAGGATCTGACTTTCGGTGAATTCCGGCACGCGTCTTCGGCATTGAACTCGTTCTTCCGGAGCCGCGAAGAGAACGACCTGGACGAATGTATAGCATTTTTATACAGGAGGGCTTCTTTGCGGGAGAACAGGGCCGGGCGTCGGGTCCGTCCCGTATTGTCAGGTAAGTTTGCCGATGATATACGGGTCGTTTCTGGAATGGCATCATGGCAGAAAAACCTCATAATGATGTGGTTTGCCGCGTGTCTGAAGTACCTTCAGGAGGAGAAAATCAGCATTGACGGGGAACTGATTGATATGAGGCTGCTGTTCTCAGGAGATGGCGAGTCGTCCGGGCCGGCATTCGGGTGGAATGATCTTCTGGTGGAGATTGCAAAGGAGCAAAGCGTGGGGACTATGGAACAGGTGGAAGAACAGCCGTTATTTACGATAATCAGCATCATGTGGCATAATTACAAGGAGAGAAAACGCTATGAGCAGAATGTCAAAAATCATAAGACTAGATAAGTATCTGTCCGGATTGGTCTTGCGGATGGAATATCAGGATGGCAGTTTTCGCCAGTACAAGGCCATAATGACGACGGCGCAGGCTGATGCTACGTCCAAATTGTCGCGTCTTTCCGGGTCTCAAATCGTCGCTGCAAGAACGGAGTGCAAGCAGTCTGGAGATTCGGACGGTTATTCGTCAATCTTGAGTACGGTGATATTCGTGTTGGATAAAGGGCTAGGGACCAGCAGGACAGAGGAACTTGAGAACAAACAGTATCAGGCGTTGGCAGGTTTGGCCGACGCTGTTCTGACGCGTATCGCTGACGATGCCACTTCAGGTATATGCAATCTGCTGTCGGGGCTGAAGCTTGATTCTGTGGATATAACGCCGGAGAGTTCAATCTTTGGCGGGTGGAGCGGCTACAGCATTGAAATATCGTTTATCTGTTAGTGTATGGGAGTGAAAGACAGGTTTGTCCGTAATGTCCTGGAAGAGGAGGGGCGCAGGATGCTGAGTTCTCAGAGTGCTGCCATCGGGCGTGCCGTGCGCTTCCGATCGGGAAGGCTGTTCAATGACAGAAGCATCTCTGTGTCCGGAGGTGCTGACCTGGATGGTAAGCTGACGTTCACTCATACGGATTATGAGCGTTTTCTTGATTTGCGCCGGCTGAGACATGGCACAAAGACTTCAAAGAGCAACAAGAAGATTCATAACCGCTACGTGTTCGGCGCATATTCATCCATCGCGTCGCGGCTGATGTATGATCTGACTGATGATGTGGCGGAGAATATCCGCAAGCAGATGGAAGGAGGCTTCTAACATTTGTTGTAACATTTGTTAGTTGTTAAATCGCTGAAAGGTAAAGTTTAGCGTAAATTTTGCAATCTGAAAAATAAATCATATTTTTGCAGATAATTGTGGTGGCTACTATGACAGAATTTCAGCGACAGACATTGATAGAGATAGTTCTTTATGTCCTGAATAAGACTAAAGGCGTCGATTTCTATCATCTTTTTAAAATTCTTTATTTTGCGAATAAGGCGTTTTTAGCAAAATGGGGAACCCGTATTATCGCGGATGACTTTTGTGCGTTGGAGTATGGTCCTGTGCCGACAAATCTGTACAATGCGGTGAAAAATGATCGTTATTCGGCTTGCGCAGGATTGATTCCTATCTATAATATGGCAGTAGAGAAGGCAGGAGAAGACGCACCGAATGTCCTTATCGCCAAACGTCCAGAGAATATGGACTATATATCTCAGTCTGTAAAGGAGGAACTGGATAAATCTATCGACGAAAATCTCAATCTCTCCTTTTCCCAGTTGAAAGATAAATCGCACGATTCTGCTTGGAAAAAGGCGTACAACGGGGCAGGCCTTAAGGTTATGGATGATTATTCTATAGCGTTGGCTGCTGGAGCCGATGAAAGCACCTTGCGCTATATCCTTGAACAGGAAGAACTATGTAAAGCGCTTGCGTAATGGCTCTTTCTGATTTCTTGTTTTCGGAAATACTGAAGAAGTTGGCAGATGCCTCCATCGAAAAAGGTAATGTTTATCGTATTGAGATGGATGAATCCAATGGGATTACGCCCAAGCATTCTGGAGACACTTCAAGGCATAAGTATTTCATTGTACTCGGGTTTGACAATGCCGGTAATGTGTATGGAGGTGTGATAATGAACTCCGACATAAACAAGTTTACGCCTCCGGCTATTGTGCAGTTACAGATACCGGTGCAGAGGATTCGATATCCTTTTCTGATGCACGATTCCTATGTTAATTGTGCGGAGATTAAGGAAGTGAACATATCGAAATTTTCGGAATGGAAATATCTTGGCAAGATAGAAAGAATAGACTTAGACATCATCTGTGAAGCCGTGCGCAAGTCACCTGTAGTGACGAAGGCGAATCTTCAGAGGTTCGGTCTGTGATGGATGGTTTTATAAAGTGGTAACTATGGGTGAATTCTTTGGATTGGTTTCATCATTTTTCGGAAGTGTGTTTTCAGGCGTAGGGGCTATTGTTGCGGCTCTGGCGGCTATTCCACTATTGTTGCTGCTTAGTCCTCTGATAAGTTTCATCTTTTTTTTGTTTTTTGCTCATGGCTTATTTCCATTACGGAAAAGAGACCTGAGCAAATACTCTAAGGAGATGCAGGAGTCGTTATCTGAGTACTATCGTAAAAAAGAAGAGAAAAGGCGTAGCGAAGTTCCAGTAACAGTGGTTCTGACAATTCTTTTTCTAGTCCTGACTATAGGCTGCACTTTGGGTGTGATACTTTATTTCCAATCGAACTGACGCTTCATACTGTCCTTTATTAGCTCTCTTCGGAGGGCTATTTTTGTGCCATAAATCAAACGTTATGGCAGGAAAGATAAGAAACGAGGATTTGCAGCTGAACATCATCGTGAATGGTGATGCTGGCCGCAAGCGTATATTGGAGTTGGAGCAGACGATGCGAGATACAGAATCGTCGATAAAGGCCACCAACCAGCAACTTCAGGCAATGTCTGCCGCTGGCAAGAACGGAACGAAAGAGTACAAGGCTTTGAACCAGACTCTTAAAGACCAAAAGAAATCGCTGGAAGAAAGCCGCAAGCAATTTGACAAACTTCAGAGCGGGGTATCTCTTGAGAACAAGACCATTTCAGAACTCCGAAACCAGATAAAACTCACTAATGCGGCTTTGTCAAAGGCCGTTCCGGGAACCGTTACATGGAATGCCTTGAACAGAACGCTCCAACAGACAAAGACTAGACTGAAGGAACTTACGGATCAATCCAAAGCCGTCCATTACACAACTTGCGAATTGTCAGATAAACTTAGCAAGTATGTTGTAAGTTTATATGGCGCAATAGGTGCAATCCAGAATGTGTTTAACAGGTTCACAGGCGCTCGTGACGCTTTTCTCTCGTATGATGAAGCGTTGACAGATGCGATGAAGACCACGAATCTGACGAAAGACGAGATCCTGGATCTGAGCGCCAGCCTGAAGCAGATTGATACGAAAACGCCTCAGAATGAACTTTTAGCACTTGTTCGTGCTGGTGGTAAACTCGGCATAACAGGACAGGAGGATCTTCTCGGCTTTGCAAGGGCCGCTGATAAAATCAATGTCGCATTGTCCGAGGATCTTGGAGGCAATGCCGAAGCTGCTATCACAGCCATTGGCAAGATGACAGACATTTTTAGCCTTACCGACGAGTATGGTATAGAGCAGGCTATGCTGAAAGTCGGTTCTGCTATCAATGAACTCGGCATGGCTTCTACGGCCAATGAGGGCTATATCGTGGACTTCTCCAAACGCCTTGCAGGTATTGCTCCAAATGCAGATATCAGCATTGACAAGATATTAGGTCTTGCCGCTACTCTCGACAAATATGGTCAGCAGTCTGAGACTTCCTCTACAGCTATCGGCCAGACGATTATGGCGATGTTCAAGCGAACTGAGACCTTTGCACAGATAGCCGGCATTCCGCTGGAGGAGTTCTCTGAACTCTTGAAGAAAGACGTGAATGAAGCCCTATTGAAAGTTCTGGAAGGGATGCAGCGCGGCGAGGGTGGCCTTGCATCCGTGACCGCAGCAATGGAAGAAATGCACTTGAACGGACAGAGGGCTGCCACGGTTCTCGGCTCTCTGTCAAAGCATACGGACGAACTGCGTTCACAGCAGGAAATCGCCAACAAGGCTTTTACTGCCGGCACTTCATTGACGGATGAGTTCTCTGTTAAGAACAACTCGCTTACTGCAGAGCTGGAGAAACAAAGAAAGGCAATCTTGGAGAATGTCGTGAGCCTTGGCGAGAAACTTAACCCGGCTATGTCGGAAGGGTTGACGATTGCAAACAAGGGGCTTACAGTGTTCTCTGGGCTAATAAGCGTCATAGCATATTTACGTGAAGCCATTGTGCTTTGGACTGCTGCATATCTGGCAAATGTTACAGCCAAGAAATTAGCAGTCTTTTGGTCCAAGGCCCATCGTGCAGAACTTGTTAAGGAACTGTATTCTTTGCGCACAGCCAAAACTGGGACTCTTGCATTGGCAGTTGTTCATAATCTTTTAGCAGGGAGTGTAAAGGGAGCTGCTGTCGCATTTAAGATGATGGGTAGGGCTGTAAAAGCAAATCCTGTAGGGTTAATAGTAGGCGCTTTTAGCGCAGTGGCGGGTATTTCCGTTTCGGTTGTTAGACGATTTAATGAAATTTCCAAGGCTCAGCGTGAACTCAATAAAGCTTATACTGAGACCATCGACAAGATCGGGCGGGAACGTAGCGCCCTGGATAGGATGGGAAAGGCGGTGACCGATGCAAAGATTGGCTCGCAGGAACGTGCTGATGCTATCAAAAAACTTAACGAGCGTTTCGGGGATTATCTCCCTCATTTGTTGACGGAGAAATCTTCGAATGAGGAGGTAGCAGCGGCATTGAAATTGGCGAACACTGAGCTTGAGCGGAAAATAAAGTTGCAGGCGATGGAAGAGGCGCAGACTAAGATCTTCAATTCGTTGACAGATGCTGCCAGCAAGGCGACTGATTCTGTGATAGGCTTCTTGGAGAGGTGGAATCAGACAAAACTGACTACTTCTCAAATAGAGGCGGTTACTAAGGCTGTGGTAGATTATAGAGAGGCTATGAAGGCGGCGGAAGCCGAGCAGGATCCTCTCAAGAAATCGGCAGCTTTGTCGCTTGCCAAATCGAATCTGGCTGGGAAAGTGACAGCAGCGGGACTTAATTATCCTGATATGTCGCGTGCACAGAATGCTCAGGAGGCATATTATATGCGTCCATTGGTGGAGAGTTTCGATAAGATTCTTGACGGCTTGAGAGTGGCGGCCGCTGCGGCAGTGCAGGATGAAGCGAAGCTCAATGGCCTATATGGGATGGCTTCATCTGGCTCAGTCGATGAAAGCAGCCCAGACTTCATCGGACCGACATTAAAGAAGACCACGTCTGCAGCTTCTTCTTCTCCATCTGTGACAGACGGCACCACATCATCTGGAGGCAAGTGGTCACTTGGTTCGGACAGCCAGTATCTCCAGGCTGCTTATGACCTGAAAGAGCAATATAGACAGGGCGACATTAAATCAGAGGACGAATATCAGAAGAAGATTCTTGAACTGGAGATACAGACGCTTCAGGAGAGGATTGCTTCCGGCAAGGAGTCCGGAGATCAGTTGCTTGTCCTAAAATCACAGTTGGCGGATAAGCAAATCAAACTCCAGAAAGACGAATCCGATGCGGAAAAGGCTCAGGCGGCAGAGGACGCAGCTGAGAGAAAGAAGCAGATTGACGATGATATCAGTCTTCTCGAAAAGCAGTATCGTCTTGAAAAAACGGCTATGGAGGCAAAAAATGCTGAGGAGCTGGCTGCAAGTAAGGCAACAGGGGATGAACTGGCACAGCTGAAAGAAGAACAGACGAAGAGACTTGCCGGCATTGACCTAAAGTATCTTGGAGAGTTAAAGGCGGAACTCGAGAAGATTATAGAATCTAGCGACAGTGCCGATTTCATGAAACTCGATGGCGGGGACCTGGATGCCATAAAACTGAAGCTTCAGGAAATACGGAAGACAATTGCCGAACTGACAGGGGCTCAGGGCTCGGAGGGCGAATCGGCTGAAACGGCAACTGTGTCGAAATCAGGAGGAACACTGTTCGGAGTTGGCCAGGAGGAATGGAACCAGCTTTTCCAGAATATCGCAGACGGAAAATACGGGCTCGAAGATCTGACAAATACCGTAACTGCGCTAGAGGGGGCTTTTAGTCAAATGTTTAGCCTGTGGTCTCAGGCGTCCGAGCTCCAGGCTGCGAGGGATAAGAGTGATTTTAAAAACTACGAAAAACAGAATAACAAGAAGAAAAAGTCTCTGGAAAAGAGGCTGAATGCCGGGCTTATAAGCGAAACCCAATACAATGCGGAAATTGAGTCCCTGGAGAAAGAGAAGGATACTTATCAGGAGCAGATGGAACTGAAGCAGGCTAAGAGGCAGAAGGCCCAGAAACTTACACAGGCTATTATCAATACCGCTCTTGGCGTTACAAAGACATTGGCAGAATGGGGAATTCCTTGGGGCATTGCCCCCGCAGCAATTATGGGCGCAATGGGCGCGGCTGAAGCTGCGATGATTGCTGCCACTCCGATTACGACAGGCGCTGAAGATGGTGGATTGTTCAATACAAAAAGGGCACAGGATGGAAAGACGTTCAAGGCGAGGTTGTCTCCGGATAAGAGGGGATTCGTCTCTTCTCCTACAGTCCTGGTGGGAGAGAATGGCGGGGAATATATAATTCCAGCGGCAGGTCTTGCGAATCCGACACTGCAACCGTTCTTGGCCACATTGGAAACTGCAAGACGGAATGGCACGCTCAAGGATCTGAATTTTGATGCCGTGTATCCTCTGTCGGCAACGATGGCCAGGGCTGAAGGTGGAAATACGCAAGCCGGCAGTACATCTCAGGTTGTCATCCGGGAGTCTCAAGACACCAGCAGGCTTATAGATGTTATAGAGGCATTGAACAAACGCCTCAGCCATCCAATCCGGGCTGACGTGTCGATGCTGGGGAAAAATGGAATTGTAGAGCAGACTGAAAAGTATAATAGATATAAGACTAGAGGTAGATTATGATTAGAATATTGACAAGTGATGGAGCATCTTTGGATCTTGAGCCATCTGCCGAGTTTGAACTGGAGTATGAAAATCCGGTGTTGGACGACAGCCACATACCGGTACCATTCAGCACTTCGATAGCATTTCTTTCTACGCCCGTAAACTGTAAAGTCTTCGGGTATTTGTCGGCAATGATGCTGGAGCCTTCGGTTAAGAAGCTGTCAGCCGTCATAGAGGTCGGAGGCATTCCTTTGTTCTATGGGGCTTTGTTGTTCGATTCTATAGAAGAAAAACACCTTAATTATACTTTTGCCGGGCGCGATATACAGGTTGAATGGTCTAAAAAACTTTGGCAGTTGAACATTCGGAAATTTAAGGGTCGCGAAGCAGGGTATACCGCATACGAAGTTTCAGAAGGACGTGAGGTTGGAATCTATGCGCCACCGTTAATTAATCCTGAATATGTTGCAAAATCAATATATCAAGATGATGCGGGCAAGATTGAACGAGTCAAAGCCATAGATAAGTATATGAACTGTCCAGTTTATGTCTTGAAGGGAGGAACTTCAGGCATGAAATTATTTTTTAGAGAAACCTTTACGCCTGTAATATCCGTCGATAGAATTCTGGCTGCAATTCCTGATGCATGGTCAGAAAAGCCATCTTTTTCGACGCTATCAATTATTGGCAGATATTCTTCGGTTTTGCAGTATTATAATACCGCTTGGGGAGCCTCTATTAAGAATGGAAATGACGGAGATGTGGCCACTTTTGACGAAACGGAATTTGATTTGGCGGGAACATTGCCGGACATTACTGTTTTTGAGCTGATCAAGAATCTTTCGCGTATGAGATGTGCGGCGGTATATTATGATGGTAGCAAACTTAAATTTTCACTTTTTAATGATATCGTGAAAGCTGCGCCTTTGGAATGGGATGATAAGATTTCGGATATATACTCCAGCTCGAAAGAGCCTTCCTGCAAATATGTCTTTGGGTTCTCCGATGATAGCTCGGGGAAGTTGTCATCATCTGACATGTCTCACAATGTTTCAAAAAATAAAATCATGATTGCAGCCGGTTTTATTGATGCGTTGACTATGATGGAGGGGGAGGAATATACCCCAGTTGAAAACTATAATACCGGCGATGTTTATTCTGGGAAATCATATTTGTTTCAAAAGCACAGGGCATATTTGGTGGACAGCATTTACCATAATGCCCGGAAGCGCGAAATTGGTGGCGACGAGGGCTCTTCTTTTGATTCATCCGTTGATTTTATGCCTGTTTGCGCGATTCCGGACGTCATTTATTACGAGAAGTCTGATAACGTTCTTTCTCCGTTTTATCTGGCCGCGCCTATAATTCCCCCTATGACCTCAAACGAAGAACGAGATTCGAAGGTGTATATGGGATATATGTTTGATGGACAAATGACAGACTCGGGCTTCACAGTGGGAGAAGAAGGTAAAGAACATTATATGGGCGTTCAGTTTACAAAAATGCCTGAATCTACTAGACCGCATCTGATGTCGGTGGATAGATTATTGGATGAATATCATGAGGCTTTTGCAAATTGGATTTCCTCCGAGAGACAATGCGTGACGGCAGATTTGAACCTGTCGCTGTTTGATATCTGTAATTTCAGAATGTATCGGCTCGTCTATTTCAATGCGAGACGATGGGTTGTCCGAAAACTTACATTGACATTCAATGTCAACTCTGATTCGGTTTCGGCAAGAGGTGAGTTCCTTTCGTATGATTCTCAGAGGTGACTCTGCGTGTCCTTTCTAGCGGCCGTCATTTGCCTACTTTTGTGACAGAAAATAGGCAATATGACCATTAATGATACATACGGCAAATATGAAATAGTTTTCAGCAGGAGTGCGTCGGATCTGCGGGTGAGCGATGCCGGCACTTCGGCTGTACCTGTTTCGGTTATGGTGGACACTGAGGAGGTGGCTGCGTTTTCAGTGATGCCTTATAATAAGGAAATTGTTCTGAATTTGTCCGGAATATTGGAGTCTTGTGCTGCAGGCAACCTGCCAGGTCTCTCATCGGCATATATTGTAAGGAGCATAAAAATTACTGTGGGTAGTCAGAAATGGGAGCATCTTGTCCTGTTTGGGGTAAAGCCTGCCAAACTGAGTGTTGACAAGTATGATATCCTGACGCGTCGGCCGTCACGTGTGATGACATTCAGGGACAGTGTTGAATATGTGTCTTTAAAGTGGGAGTTCTACCCGGCTCCGGGCACTGGCTCGGAACTGCTGGCGGAAGTATATTTTATGACACATCCTCCGGTGAAGGTTACGCTTCCGGGCCCGGTGTTGTTGACTTCACATACCGGTATGGCGCGGATTGACTGCTCTTTCGCTGTAGTCAGTGCTGCCGCAGCTTCTGCCGGATATGGGGATGAAGTTATACTCGGCTGGAAAGTATGGGCAAGGGATGTGAAACTTAGCACTTCTGGCCCGGCTGTTGAAACGCTAGGGGCTCCACAAGAATTCTACTTGCTGCCGTCCCGCAGGCATTGCTCATATCTGTTCAGAAACTGTTATGGCTTCTTTGATACTATCCACGCTACCGGCCCGAAGTCTTTGTCATCTGATGGTGAAGTATCGACTTTCATCAATGGTGGGCTGGAGAGTGAGCTTGATAATTCGGCAAGGCTATACTTTGAGCAGGGCACCGGTTATATTGCGACTAAGGACGAGGCTTCTTTTTGGATGGACTTTATGCGCAGCTCGGAACGATACGTCATTGAGAATGGCACCGCCAAGAAGATTATCATTGACGAAGGCGATGCGAAGACAACGATTGAGGAATTGTCTTCCTTTAAGTTCAAATGGCATTACGCTGACAGAAACAACGATTACAATATATGAAGAGACAACATTACAGAAGTGACCTTACATTGAATGTCAAGATCACGAGGCCTGCCAATTCCGACGGTGGTGGCGGGCAGGTGGCTATTCCGGAGCATGTCAGGCTGGAGTATTTTGTTCCTGACGGGCGCACGTCAATTGTCGCCGAGCGAAATGGAAAGGATACGACTTTATGCAAGCTTTCAGAAGACGGAATGTCTCTGGAGGTGTTCTTGCCGTTGTCAAGGAGGCAGCTTGGTGTCGGAAATCTTATAGTGGTAATCACTGAATACTCTCCGGCGGCTGGGTTCCCTGATGAGATCAAGGAAATACATAATCCGTCAGAAACGGGCATACAGCTTTGGAGGGGCGCGTCTGATGGCGATGGGACAATTACAACTGAAGCGGAATTGGTGGCGTGGAGATATGGCTACAGCGCGTATGAATTGGCGAAAATACATGGCTTTGAGGGGACTGAGGAAGAGTTCATCACCTGGTTGCGTCAGCCGGCTGTGGATGCTTCAAGTAAAGCCGATAGTGCTGAATTGGAGAGAGCTAAAGCGGAGACTGGAAGAGAGTCTGCGGAACGCGGCAGGGTGTCGGCCGAGGATGACAGGAACGAAGCGGAGAAGGGGCGCGTCAATGCCGAGAGTTCTCGCGCAACAGCGGAAAATTCCCGCGTTAAGGCCGAGCAAGAACGTGTTGACGAGTTCGGCCGGCTGAAAACTGAATCGCAGACTGCAACAAAGAATGCACAGGACGCGGCGAACATCGCAGCAGTGAACATTCTTGCGATTGACGTCAACGCAGAATCGGGTGTGATTACAGCCTACACTGGTGGTGACAGTTCAGCTTTTGCGTCTGGCGGAGTTAATCAAGAGACTGGGGATATCGAGTTAAACTTTAATTATAATTAATAAAAATTATGGCAACGCAATCTAAGATTATAGGCCGCGTACCTGTCTCAAGGCAGGAGTATGTTCAGGGAGCGACCTACTACAAGGGCAACATCGTGGTGTACTATGGTTCTGCATTTCAGTGTACCGTGGACGGCACGACGACTCCTCCGGCCACACTCGACGCTTCAGGCAGGGTGACGCTCGGTGAAGGGTGGATTTTCTTCGTGGATGCGTCGGCAACGCTCATGTTTAAAGGCTCGCTTGACAGGCTGACTACCCTACTCGGCTACTGCGAGAAGCGGACAGTCGTCAATCTCGAACAGGGAGTGAGCGGCAAATACGTGCAGTGTGAATCACGTTCAGCGGTGGCGAATGCGGCGTTTGCAATCAGCAAGCCGTTCGATGTGGATGCTTGCAGCGAGCTGCTCATCAAGACAGGCTTCAATCCTTCAGATGCGTCGCACAAGGGTCTCGACCTTTCCGTCATCGCCATCTACGAGCAGATTGAGAGGCAGCGCACGGTACAGAAGAAGAACCCTGACGGGCAGCTACTCTATTACGTGGTCACGACCGACGCGGAGACGGGCAACCAGACGGTAACACAGGATGAGACCACGGAGGACACTGGCTATCCTGTATATACGGTCGAGACATACACAGAGACGAGATACCTGCCGAACAACGAGGACAGGTTTGTGGCCATTCCAGACAGCGGGTATTACGTTGCGAACATTCCTCAGTCCTGCAAGGTGGTCATCTCGTACAAGCCGGGAATCAGTGACACGGCGGTGATAGTCGAGAAGCACGGCGCGATTGCGAACCTCATCTCCCAGGTCTTCGGCATTTACGAGCACAGGACAATGGTCGAGTGTATGGTCAGCCTCGAAGAGAAAATCAAGGCTATCGAGCAGAGCCGCGGTCTCCTCGGCAATGCGACTGCCGGCACGCTCGACGTGAGTGAACTTACGAAGTGCAAGTATCCGATGACGCTATTCGGACACGGAGTTCCGGCGGAGGCTACCAAGCCTACGAATCTTCCGGAAGGCTTGCCGTGGGACGGCTGCCCTATGTTCAAGGGACAGATGTACATCAATCTCGACGCTGCGTCTGGCGGCTTGTACTATGCTGTTTCAGTGGATTCGGTAAATGGTTGGAGACAGGCTTAAAAATGATTGGATATGATAAAGTATTATGAGAATGAAGCGGCTTACGAGGCCGCAGTAAAGAGCGCATTTGAGAGTCAGGTTTCCCTCATCGGCGCCAGCAACGAGTGTAAGTATGATGGCCGGAATGTGGTGGTGGGTTTGAACTCAGCCACTACCGGAAGTATTGCTGTTCTCGATGGTCTGCACGCATTGAGGTTCATAGCGCCTCAGACGTTCAGCTCGAAGAGTTTTATGAGCAACTACGAAATCGTGGGTGTGGTGGCCATCGGTGTGGATCATCCGGACTTCAGAGGCGAAGTGGCCGTAATGAGCCACCAGTTCGCTGGTGCCGCATTGTCCACCAGATACTACTTCAAGCTGTCAGGTTATACGCTTGACGGAGCAGAGCACACGGGAGTTCTGAGCATCAGAAGCGCTTCTGACAATTGGGCAGCCAATCAGGACTACACGATTACGTACAAGGCGGACAATATCGTCGCCCTGGTATCGCAGCTCAATGCCTATTTCAAGTCAAACGAGCCGTTCGTCGCACAAGACTGGGTTGCGATAGCAGACACCAATGGCGATGTTCTTCTGCATTTCAAGTACACGACCTGGCAGCAGGCTGCGTATAACACGGCCAAGTCCGGTTTCTCTGTCGTATCAGCGACTGCTCCACAGTGGAAGTCCACGTCAAGAATGTTCAGAATGAATGGCCAAAGAAATGGCGAGGGAACCATCACGAATATGCCGCGAGCTCTGGCATACTTCAGGGAGGACAATTCTACTACGGCTTATAACCCGGCCACAGACGTTACTACGGCCAAGTTGTCATATCCGATATGCCTGCCTGGTTATCTCGGCAAGTCAAAATACCAAAGCGACCACTGCGCATACCTGAGAGGAATCTATGGTGAGGGCGAAGAAGGATGGCTCAAGTTTATGCAGAGCTTTCTTCCTGTGCTTCCGTCGGAGTATGGGATATTTGACGACAGCACATACGGCACGGAGAAGCAGAACACCTACTATCTGGCCAGCCTCAAGTATGTCGGACAAGACGGCGTAGAAAAGTATGTCAGCCCGGCTGCGAGGTTGGCGGCGGAACGTGGTTTCGGCCACGAACTGCTCAAGCGCGGCGAATGGGTAATCGGCAAGATGTCACGCATATTCAGCATCGTAGGCCAGTTGCGTTATCCGACGACACCGGACAAATTCGCGGACAAGGTAAATGCAGCCCTCGCGGCAATAGGCGCACCTGCCCTCGGTAATAACAGCAACGTTTGGTCTTGTTCCCGGTGCGGCGAGGGCAGCGGTTGGATCGCGGATGGCAGCAGCGGTTTTGCCGGCAACTACTACTTGTACAACTCGTACCTGGCTGTTCCCCTCGTGCTTTTGAAAGTTACCGCGTAAAGCGTGGCTTAGTCTTAATCTTTCGGGCGAGGAGCGTCCCCGCTCCCGCCCCTGCAAATTACAAGTGAGTTATGCCAAAGTCAGAATATTACGAACCGAAAAAGTTGCCCGGAGAAAGGCCTTATCCTCAGATTCTCAACGATGCGGAGGAATTGTACGGACTTCTGCTCACAGCCGAGACTATGATGACAAAAGTTGACAAAATCAGGTACAACAATAGGGCTGTAGACCAGATTCTTGACGTAATCAAGGAGTTCGTTCTTGCTTACGACTTCGAGGACGACAGGGAGATTCATCTGAAGAGGATGTGCGCGAATGTGACAGTATTTATCAGGACAATGAGGCTCATCAATGACCGCAATGTCATACACGTCTTCAATCCTCTCGAAACCGAGAAGCCGGACTCCGTCAAGATGAAGATAATGGAGCATCTCGGCAAACTTGACGAAGGTGCGACCCGCTGGAAAAATTCAATTATCAACTCAAGGAACAAGGGCACGTCCGGCATTGCGAAGCAATGAACCGGCAGTCCCGAAAAATCATAAAGGAGGCCCTCCTTCCGCGTAGCGGCAGGTAAGAGTAAGGTATGGGCCTCGAACAGCAACGTTTGGTCTTGTTCCCGGTACAACGAGAACAACGGTTGGATCGCGAATGGCAACAACGGTTTTGCCAACAACAACAACTTGTACAACTCGAACCTGGCTGTTCCCCTCGTGAATTATGGTTGTACGAAATGGAACTCGAGACTCTAAAAGATGACTACTACGGCTGTCGCTCCAACAAGAAGCGAAGTTTGGACAGCATTCATTTTTCGCTGCATTGGGAGAGAGACCTGATGCGGCTGCTTAGGGATTTCGAGGACCGCTCCCTTGTTCCTTTTTTATATGGATTCATCAATCCCAATCCAAGAGACAGAGAAGTCATAGCGTGCCTGATGGAGATGAAGACGCTCCAGTATCACTTCGATTTGCACGTGCGTCCGCTCGTCGAGGAAAGACTGACTGACAGCACGTTCAACAACCGCATAGGCTTCGGATGCGACAGGGCTATACTGAAGGTCCGTGACGACATCAGGAAGGTCTCGAAGAACTACACAAGGGATTGCTACATAATAAAGAGAGACATCAAGTCGTACTTTCCGTCAACGGATCTGGACCGCTCCTACGAGAGCTATCGTGCCCTCATAGAAGAGTGCATCGAGGACAAGGACGAGAAGGACGACTTGTTGTATATTCTTCAAAGAGTCAATTATGCCTACCCTCAGGAGCACGCACGTCTGAGGTCTCCGCGATTCAGATGGGATGACATCATAGCCGCCGGGAAAAGCGTTATCTTCAATAACGACCCGAAACACGGAGCCTGCCTCGGCAACCAGTTCTGGCAGGTGGAGAAAAACTATGCGCTTGCGGAGTTTGACAGGTTTCAGGTGGACACCTGCGGACTTCATTACACGAGATTTGTGGATGATATGGTATGGGTGGTGGAGAATCTCCAGGCCGGGCTTGCCCACGTCGCCATCAGCGAAAAGATGCTGCTGGAGGAGTTCGGCTATCAGATGCACCCTCGCAAGAGGTATCAGCAGCACTATAGCAAGGGCGTCACTTTCCTGGGCGCGAAAATCAAGTTCAACAGAATCTATGCAAGCGACAGGGCCGTAAGGAACTGCAAGATGGCCATCCGGAAATGGAACAGGCTTGTGTATCCGTCAATGCTCGGCCACTTCCTGGACAGCATCAACAGCTATCTGGGAAACTTCAAGCACAGGAACGCCTATGGCATCATCAGAGACCTTGTCGATGAGGTCAGTCCGAAATGGGAGAAATACTGCCATTATAACGATGACCGCAGATGCTTCGAAGCGAATGAGGGCTATAAGCACAATGACATACTGAAGAGGAAATATCATTTCAAGTTCAATAAAGACAAAAGGAGTAAAAATGACAAGACAAGAAATCGAGGACAGAAAGAACGTCCTGTTCTCCCTCATTTTGGACAGGGAGGCGAAGCTTAGGGAAACCGACTATGTTGCCGCCAAGATTGGAGAGGGCTCGGCTGCTCCGGAGGAGTACGCCGAGGTCCTCGTAAAGAGACAGCAGGACCGGACGGACATCAATGCCGCACAGGCTGAGCTGGAGAAGCTTGACAAGGAGGAACCGGAAGACAAGGAGGAGAGAGTATGGATGAGATAATCACAACATTCAATCTCCCTGACGGCCTGAGCCGAGGGATAATGATAGCGTTCCTGCTCTGCGTGCTCGTTTGTGCTGCTGCGCTGATTGATATGTGGACCGGAATTGACGCGGCAAAAACGAACAAGGAAAAGATTATGAGCCACGGACTGCGCAAGACAGTGAGGAAGATTATAGACTATCTGAGAATAGTTTATTTCTTCCTGCTCATTGACATACTCGGAGCGATTTTCGAGTGGTATAATCTGCCTTATTGTGCGATTTTAGCGACTTTAGGCGTACTGCTTATCGAGGGGCGTTCCGTTATCGAGAACTCCAAGAAAAAGAAGAGCGCGGCAGGCAGAGTGGCGGACGTCGTTCAGGAGATTATAGCTTGCGTGGACAACGAGAAGGCGCAAAAGGTCATCGAGATGATTAAGGAAGAGCCGAAGCACGGCATCAAAGGAGAATGAGATGGGAACGATAAGCAAAGACTTCAGTTATCGGGAGTTCGAGAGGAGTGAGGTCGCAGACGCAAAGCACATCTGCAACGTCATCACTTCTTTCGAGGTCCGCGGCAGCATCCTGGCATTGACGGAGAATGTCCTGCAGCCGCTGCGCGATGCGTGGGGTAAGCCGTTGAAAGTCAACTCCGGATACAGGTGCAAGGCGCTCAATGCTGCCGTCGGCGGAGTGCCTACGAGCCAGCACGTGAAAGGCGAAGCGGCCGACATAGCGGCAGGTGATCCGGTGAAGCTCGCAAGGCTTGCGGTGAAGTTGGGGCTGCCTTTCGACCAGATGATACTCTACCCCACTTTCGTCCATTTCAGTCACAAACTGAATGGCGAACAAAGAGGGCAAATTTGCTACAACTGGCGCTATACGGGAGAAAAGGTATGAGAAGGGTGCTAATATGGGCGGCTACGGGTGGAGGTATCGAGGCCGCGGACTGATTCAAATTAGAAGGCAATGAAAATACAACTGGTGGCATTTCTTTCCGAACTGGTGGCAATGTCACTACTTGCCGTGCTTGTGACATCGTGCGGGGCACTTCGAAAGCAAGTAGAGACCATCTATGTTCGAGACACCACTTACATCAGTAAGGTGCAGGTGGATTCAGTATTCAAGCGAGATTCAATCTTCATGAAGGAGAAGAATGATACCGTTTACGTGTATAAAGAGAAGGTGCGCGACAGATTCCGAATGCTTCACGATACTGTTTATCGGCACGTGGTGGATTCTGTCTATGTGGATAGGGTGCGCGAGGTCCAGGTCGAAAAGCCGTTGACGGCTTGGCAGCGCTTCAGGCTCCGCGGCTTCTGGGTGATTGCGGCTATGGCTGGAGGATATGTCGTTTGGCGAAATAGAAAGTGGCTATTACATTTGCTCGCGAAATTGATTTCGTGAGCAAAATGAGCTTGTATCATATCACGTGTTCCGGCTACGCAGCGATGTGTGGCCGTTTTTTAGTCCAGGATATCCACATTCTTCAGGTCTTCTTCTGCCTTCTTTCTGTTTTTCCCTACATAAATTGATGTCATAGCGACTGAACTATGATCTGCCTGCTGCTGTACTGATGTCAGCGGGACTCCAGAACTTACCATGTTGGTAATTCCGGTGTCCTTCAGCGAATAGAACTGCAGTTCCATAGGGAATCCGCAACCTGGACGCACGTATTCCTCCCAATAATTCGATATCTTTCTGGACCATATCGGTTTCGGTCCGGGAGAAAAGTCATATCCGCGTCTATGGGAAAACAAAAAGTAATCCGGGTTGGATAAGTCCAATTCTCTTACATACTTCATCATGGAATCCGGAATTGTCCTGTAGGACTCATTGTCATTCTTTGCAATTTCTCCACGAATATGCACCAGCTGCTTTCCTAAGGAGATGTCCTCGCATTTGAGCAGGGCAATCTCTTTAGGACGTATGAAACAACAGTAGCATAGCATTACCATCACCAGATACGGGATATTTTCTTTCTCTAGATATCCTATCAGCTTGTCCATCTCCTCTTGCGTGAAAGTTCTTCTGGTCTTTGCCGTGAGGCGCTTCGGCTTTCTTCTGAGTTTGTTGAAAGGGTTCTCTGCTATATATTGCCTTTCAGCCATCCAATTAAACAATGAGCGATAGAACCGGAGGTAGTTGTTATATGTGGTTGCAGACAACTTACTTTCCATATCGTCCAGAAAGTCTATCGCATCCGTTTGCGTGAAAGAACTTGTATAGTAATTGTTGACATACCCTTTCTTTTTTAGCCATCCTTTGAACGTCTTGATGAACGAGTTATAACTTCTCATTGAGTTGGCCTCGCTCTCTTTTGATTTGATGTCAATGAATTTGTCAAGCACGTCGCTCATAAGGGCGAAGCCTTTAGGCATAGCCTCCTCAATAAACGGATTCCATCCGAGTTTGAGCTTGAGATCCAGGGATGCGATTACGGCGCGCGCTTCCTTCTTCCGCTCGCTCAGTGAATCGCCTCGATTGAACTTTATTCTGACGCGCTTCATCTTGCCTGTGGCAGGATGTTTACAACTGAAAGAGATATACCAAATTTTGCCCTGCGTCAGTTTGGGCGGTATATAATCAATGTGCGGGAGAGGCGACGAAAAGAACATTTTTTTTTCTTTGCACAACTCCACAAGGGCGTCATACAAGGAAAAATTTTGTCCCGTTTTTGTCCCGTTTGAGAGACTCAAACACTGTAAAATATTGGCAATCAGCCCATTATGGACTTTTAGTGGAGATGGGCGGAGTCGAACCGCCGTCCAAACATCGCACCAGATAGCTTTCTACACGTTTATCCATCCTTTGATTGTCGGCTCCGGCCTGCCGAATGGCGGGCTAACCGGGGCTTATCCTTTAAGTCTTGGCGGAGTTTAAAGGAGTCCCTCCGTGCATCCGGTTTGGATGATACCCCGAACTCAGAACATAACCGGCCTAAAGTCTGCGGGATACTCGTCAGAGCCGCAACCTTGGCGGCCCGATTAAGGTGATCAACCTAGTTGATTACGCAGCGAGTGCATAGTTGTTGTTAGCAACTGAATTTACGGCCGCTGAGATTAACGAGCAAACGTACCATACGCTCGACGTGCTTACCACCCGACATCAATGCTGTCAAAACCAGAACATCCCCGGATAGTATATACGACAAAGGTAAATAAATTCTTGCAAATGTCAAATTCGCGCAGACTATTCCTTCAGTTTCGAGTCAATGATAATCGTAACCGGACCGTCATTGACCAATGCCACCTTCATGTCCGCACCGAACACACCACGGCCGACCGGCTTGCCCAGAGCCTCGGCCAGCGAATCGCAATACTTCTCATAAAGCGGAACGGCCAGTTCGTGACCGGCAGCGCGGATATATGACGGACGGTTGCCCCTCCTCGTGGACGCCATCAATGTGAACTGCGACACGGCAAGAGCCTCACCGTCAATGTCCTGGACACTCCTGTTCATCACCCCGTTCTCATCATCGAAAATCCTGAGACCGGCAGTCTTGCCCACCAGCCACTTGACATCATCCTCAGTATCACCGGTCTCCACACCGACCAGAACCAGCAGCCCCTTGCCGATGGCCGACACCTTTTCTCCGTCAATGCTGACAGACGCCTCTTTCACTCTTTGTATTACAAGTCTCATCTAATTATCCCTTATATTAATCCGAATCAGTATATGCCATGCTCGCTATCCTATGAAAAACCGCAAATTGTCCCACGAAGCCTTCAGTTCTCCGTTCTCGATGCCGTGAATAATCCCCACCACCTTGTCGTTGCATGGGGTCGGCACACCAGCCTTGCGTCCCTGGGCACATACCGCACCATTGATGGAATCCACCTCAGTCTTCTTGCCACGCTCGATATCCTGCAACATGCTAGCCTTCAGACGTGCATGCTTGCGAATTGCTATCGGTATGATAAAGAACGAGATAGCCTTCTTGAACGCATTGTGGTAATCCAGAAGTCTCACCACATCCTTGCCCTGGATCGGCTCGATTCTGATGCCCGAGGCAGCGCAAACATCGATGCACTCCTTTATAAGTTTTTGGACGATTCTGCGTGACTCCTTATCCTTGGCCGCCTCGCCGAAAGTGCATCCGAGAACGGCGCTCATTCCGGAAAACGAAGCATTGATAAGAAGCTTGCTCCAACGCGTACCGATGAAATTCTCGTCCACCTCCACAGGTCCCATCATCTCCAGCATTGACTTTACATCCTCGAAATGATGACCTCTTTCCTTATAGATGCTGCCCAATGAAAATGTCAGGCTGTCAGGAGAACTGGTCAGTTCGCATACTCCTGGACCCGTCATCGTCGCGCCCCATGCCACAGTGCACCCGAGCACCCTCCGCTCCCCGACAATCTCCGCAATCTGCGGCTCCGGAAGACCGTTCTGGAGAGTGACGATGACGCCGTCCTCCGCCAGAAAACCTTTCAGGAAATTGACAGTGTCAATGTTGCCCTGCTGCTTGGTCATAAGGAAAATGATATCATAAAGTCCCGTCATCTCCTTGTCTGTCAATGCATTGACCTTCTGAACGAAATCCATTGTCCCCGTGACGTGCGCCCCGTTTCTGCGGAGAGCCTCCACATGCTTCTCATTATGATTGATAAGGTCGATCTGACCTCCTTTCTTGCTTATGAAGGCGCCCAAAATAGTTCCCAATGAACCTGCGCCATAAATTGCTGTTCTCATTATGTTCGTCTTTTTAGCTACGCAAAGATAGTGTATGTAAAGTAAATTTACAGGAATGTAAAGTTTTTTTACAATATTTAAATGGAATATCCAATGTAACGTGCAGAAAAACAGCGCGTTATAAATAATGGCACAGGAGTGGCAACTCTGACCTCTGACCGGTTGACGAAATGTCAATGCCGAAGGATTCGGCGATTGGCATTGATGGAATCTCCGGGACAGAACAGATGAACATTTTCAATTACATTGTCACAGCAGTCAGGACATTGCCGATGAAAGGGCGCAGGAACGTCCTGAAAATCATGACTTTGGGCGTTGGCCTTGCAGTCGGCCTCGTGCTGGCATCCAAGGTCTGCTTCGAAAAGACATTCGACGACTTCTACAAGGACGCCGACAGGATATATTATCTGAACGAAGCCATGGAACTTAACGGCATATACCGGGTCTATCCCCAAGTCGCCGGCGGAGTCGCCCCGAAGATGAAGGAATACTTTCCGCAGATAGAGGAGGCCACCAGGTTTACGTATATATTCGAGACCGCCTCCTTGTTAATGCCGGAATCGGACAAACGCGTGGATGCCGGACTGACCTGTCTAAGCGATACGTCATTTTTCAAGGTCCTTGACCGGAAATGCCTTGCCGGAAACCTGACCGAACCACTTGGCATTGAAGCGAATGTGGTGATTTCATCCAAGTTGGCGACCAAGATGGCAGCAGCATTGACATCGGGCA
>ERZ1026772.119-NODE-119-length-59926-cov-7.547277_pt1 | contig 59926 bp, 43 predicted proteins | sample MGYA00380124_ERZ1026772 | MGnify/ENA primary metagenome ERZ1026772 (study PRJEB33269, sample SAMEA4719760) | human gut metagenome | biome: human-associated habitat; feature: organic feature; material: feces | place: Cameroon | collected 2013-10 ...
ACACGATATTTCTGTCTTACAAACCAGTATCCGGAATAGCCGGCATTGTCCAGAAGCGAACTGACTATGGCCAATGATCCCGTTTCACAGATTGCTCTTACTTTTGTGGACTTCCTGCATTCGATTTCAATCGCCCTGGTCGATTGTTCCAGCAAATTATCCAATGTGTCCAATTTGGCGAGAAACTTCCGGTAATCTTGACTGAGCCGCGTGGATTTCAATGGGTTCTCCTTTTCCCACCATCTGCGGAGATTCTGTTTTTCCCTGATAACAAGGCCTTTGAAATTGATTTCTTCCCCAGTATTGATCTTATACTCGATGATCGGACGGATCTCTTTAATTGCGGCCCGAAGCCATATCTTCTCGTTGAATTCCATAAATGTAATCGAGATTGGCGAATGGGCCTTTAGTTACTGCTACAGTTTACAATCAATAACAATCGTAACTCAAGAGAAAGATCCTGACCAGTCTCGTGAAAGGATAGAATACTTATTGCAGTCATTATTGGAATACCCAAAAGAATTCTATCTTAAAGTCCCTATCGGCTGTGATGATGCCTATAGACACCATCCTGCGTTTAAAGGCAAGTTCGTTGAAATCATCGCTGACATTGATGCCTGACGAATACCATGAAGAGCACGTGCGACGTGAATATGACTCAAGTCGCACATACCCACAAAGCGGGAAGCTAGTAACTTCTTAATTTTTGAACATATCAATGTGCATGATAATTGATTATATTTGTCGCTCAATAACACTTGAATTATGACATCTATATCAACCATCAAACATGCCCCTTCTGTTACTTACGAGGACTTTGTCGATTCATTGACAACAAGACCTCAGTATTTTAAGTTCTTCTTGGATAAGGCGTGCGGTATTGCTGCCAATATCGGAATCAGATATGATGACGAGAAAGAGGATCTTGCCCTTGAGGCTATCGTACATCTATGGAGAAATCTTGACAAGTACGATGCGTCTAAGGCAGAATTCAGTTCGTTTTTCAATGTTTGTGTCGGGAACAAGATTCGAGAACAGATCAGATCATCAAATTCCGATAAAGTTTTTGGATTGAACAAAACTCTTCGTGATGATTTGGAGGGATGTGGCGGATCGTTATTGTATGAGGAAAAAGACAGGGCTCGCAAAAACAAGGAATTTACCGACAAACTGATTATAGAATTCAGAAAATTCATTGATGCCCTGTCTCCTGGGGAGCAAATGATGATTTGCGGATCTGAATTTGGTAGACTTGCGGTGGGAGATAATACTTCGGACAAGAATTACGCTGATCTGATTGCCGCGCGGACCGGCCGTACTGCTGCAGCGGTAAGAAAGATTGCTGAGAGGCTGAAGAAAAGAGCGATAGCCTCTGCCGGGCAAAGCGGACTTGATTATGGCGCATATCGTGAGTATGTCGAATTTCTTACAACCACGCCTACGGAAGACAAGGTGGACTTTTCTGTCCTGGACTGGAATTCGCTTTCCGATGTTCAGCGATTGAAATTGCGTATGTATCTTTATGAGAAGTCGCTGGAAGATGGAATAATTTCGGATGAATAAAAAAGTCAAGAATTGATGTCACAATATAGGATAGTTCTCGTATTAAAGGATGAGAGATTAAAAATATCTAAATTATGGATGCAAGAATAAAAAGGATTTTATGTGAATCAGCCAAAGAAAAGTGGACGTTTATTTGTGAAGATGGAGGTGTCGAATATTATACGAGTGGCAAGGGCTTGTTTAGTGCTTCAGAGGAACAGTTGCGGACAGGGAAAGGCGAGGCGTTCGCTCTTATTACAAGTAAATACTGCGGCAAGGATATCCATTCTGTGTTTAAAGCGGATGACGCTTTCAATGATATGGAGTGGACGGTTGTGGGAGTATGCAGTAATGTGAAAGCACCTACGCGAGGAGAACATAGAGAGAAAACGATCGTCCGGTTACCTTCTACGGTTGAGTACATTGCTATGGACGGCAAGTATGGTTGTTACAATTTCTTATTTGATGTAGATAAAGATAATTCACACTATAAGAGTGACATATATTCGTCTTATCCTGCTTGCGGAGCGGTTTTTTCAAAGGATGGTACTGAACTGCTGTGCTGTGAATCGAAAACCCCTGATTATGGATATCTTAGGGGTGTAAATAAAATCGGGGATATCTCGATTACAGGGGAGTGTGACGAATTTAATATCCCGTCATCTATAAAATCTATCAATTCTGCACATCTTAAATGCAATTCCATTAGATTTGAAGGCGACTTGCCTAAACTTGGAGATATATCGGATGTGTATGCGAAGAAGATATATGTCAACTGTCCATTAAAGGATATTCCAAAAGATGCGTTTGAAAAGTTGTCCAATGTGTTGACTGATGTAAAATATCGTGGCGAGTTCAGTTTTAATGCAAGGCTGATTACCAAGAAACCTGAATTATCGACAAAAACACCAAACACTCCTGGGTATATCGGGCTTACTAGGGTGGATAATGACGAATATGAATACATCAATCCACGCTATATTGTAAAAATTGAACGTGTGTCGTTTGAAAAATTTGACGGGAATGAAACAGGCACTCGGGTTCTTTATGCCGCTCATGGTACTCAGCAGGCAATTTCCGTCGATTATTATGAAAAGCTCATAGATGTCGATAATAAGATCAAGGACGCCCAGGAGACTCTTGCCAAAAGCATCGGTGGACTTGCTGGACTGCTCGATGTCGTCAAGGATATGTATGAAACAAGTCAAAAGGATATTATACTATGATTGGAAAAGAAGATTTGATCAGGTGCCATATCGCATCCGGAGATGGTGGGTCTGTTGCAACAGCGTATTTGTTTGATTCGGATTATACTGAAGATGAAGCGGTCGCTTTGGAATATGCGGCATTGTCTGAACTGTATGGCTACGCGGGAAGCAATTTTGTGAAACAGGAATTTCTTATGGAGAAGGGTAAATGTTTTGATGCAATAACATTTTATGAAAACGATTGCCAGCGGACGATATATTTTGATATTACTCAGCATTTTGGCAAATAAGGCAACTCTTCTTATTGGTAGAAGAGGCGGAGAAGGTTAGTCCTTTGCGATATGAAGTCTACGAAAAATGGTATGATGATTTTGAGGAATAATAATACTCTATGGATAAGAATTTTTAGACTTGCTCATTAAGATGAATGAGCAGGGAATGATGCTAAAGGGCTATTCTAAAGTGAAGGCCATTGCTTTTGAAGGGAAAGCGGATCTTGAAAGCGATCCGGTTATAAGGAAAATGGAGGCAGATGGCTGGAAAGTAAAGGATGAAAATAAGTTCGGAGAAGGTCTCGATATGGTCGGAACTATTGTGGCTTTCGTGAAAGAAGCTTAAATGAAGCCCTTGAAATACTAGCTTCCAATATGGGAAAAAGTGACTATATGTGAAATGGCTGATATGAAAAGAACTGAACAAGTATCTGTTGCACAGCTCATTGAGGAGCTGAAGAGATTCGAGAAAGATTACCCGGACGTGAATGTTACATGCTGTATTCCTGATGGAACAATATGTTATGCCGTCAGCATTGATCAGGATGGGGAAGGGCAGGTCTGCATTGGCTTTGAAGAGGAAGAGGAAGATAGCGGGTGCCTTGAAGTGGAGATGCTCATCGCGGATCTGGAGATGTATGACCGCAGTGCGATGGTGTGTATGGAGGCATGCGGCCTGTCCATGACTTTCTCCATATTCGACGACGGCAGTTTCTTCGTCTATGATGAAAATGAGGAATGTGTTTGCTGTGACGGGGAAGTAATAGGCGAGTATGAAGAACAGGAATATTGCTCCGGAGGGCGTACGGAAGAGGAAAAGCGGATGCTGGCAGAGAAGGCAGGAGAGGAGAAACGCGAGAGAAGAATTGAATATGGAGCCCTGCTGATCATTACAATTCTCTCATTATGCGGTGTCGCCTACAATGTCTGGGCAGTTGTGGCCGCCTCAGGAGACTCGCTCTGGGAGAATATTCTCTATGGCATAACATGCCTGTTCTGTTTCATGATTGGCCTACTGGCGCTACATTACGATAGGCGATAATTAAGTGTCGGGAAATTTTTCGAGAAAGCGCATTATTTTTTGTCACAGACAACAAGTCTTGTCGTAATATATATTGAAAAGAAAAATTAATTTGATCATGTATATTTCAAAAACAAGATTTATCAACTGGACACGCTGTCCTATGTATTTCGCGATGGATTTGAAACACAATCCGCTCAAGAAAACTGATATCGACGCCGAACGTGAACGCCGCGAGGAGATGCTCGCCGAACTGATGAGCGCGACCGGCTCGTCAGAAGGGGCTGAAGATGAAGAAGAGGTCGATGCGAAACCAAGCGAGGAGCTTGAAGCCATTCTTCCTTATTACAATCAGGTTGAAGACGAGGCCCTGAAGGTGGCGAAGAGATATTTCAATGGCACGTTTGTCGCAGATTCGAAAGATGTCCATAGGCAGAGACTCTTTGAATATGTCCAGCACGGCCATACCTACCGTTGCTATGTGGATATTTTTAACGAGAATGATGATGAAATCAACATCATCGAAGTAAAGGCCACGACCAACAGCAAGTATCTTCTCAAGATGAACAAGGATGGTAAGCTGGACGGCTATTGTTTCTCGGAGAAACGCGGAGCTGAAAAGCACCCTATGTTTGTCAGAGAAGGCAACATCTGGACACTGAACCATGCAGGCTGCAAGGCCAATGCCGATTTGGAGAAGAACTTCGAGCAGAAGAGGAGAGCATTGCTTGACCGCTATTCCGACCTTGGAAAGTATCCGCATGATCTTGCCTTCCAGAAGTATGTGATTGAACATTCTTTACGCAAGGCCGGCGATAACCGTAAGGTGAATTACTATCTTGCCGTACTCAATAGCGAGTATGTTTATGACGGCGCCAAGGATGCTGAAGGCAAGCGCATCTATAACAATATCGGCGGTCAGGAACTCATTGTCTTCCTCGATATGAATGAGACGGTCGAAGACTATCAGCCGATTATTGTCAAAGAAATCGCGACACTGGAGAGCTACATTGCAACTCCTCATGACGTGAATGCCAAGACCCCGGTCGGTCCATGGTGCGCCTGGGGGAAAAACACCGAATGTGTGTTTTGCAGCCACTGCTTCAAGAAGCTCCGTGATGTTCCTGATACCAACAAGTCGAACAACTACATGAATTTCCGCGGCTTCAAGGCTGGAGCTGTCCGCGACAAGTTCCAGCTCATAAACAACGGTTATTACAAACTCGATGATGTGCCTGTTGAGTGGTTGGAGAAAGAGAACCACAAGATTCAGAGGGAATGCTATGACAATGGAATCGAACATATCGATAAAGAAAAGATGTCGGCATGGTTCAGATACCTTGGGGAGGGTCCCATCTATCATTTTGATTTCGAGTCGTTCCCTTGTCCTCTGCCTCGCTTCAAAGGCGAGTCTCCCTATCAGCAGTCGGTGTTCGAGTTCTCGCTCCATATCGAGCGTGCTCCAGGAGTATGCGACAAGAGCTCTGACAATATCATCTTCCTCAATGAAGAATGTGACACCGACGAGCGCGAGGCACTCGTAAAAGCCATCGTGGACAACTTCGAATTCAACGAGGACGGCTCTCTCCATGGCATCATGCTGGCACAGAATACCAGTTTTGAAATCGGTCGTTTCAATGAACTTGCAGCAATTTTCCCCAAATACAGCAAATACCTGCTTGCAATCGCTGACAAGACGGCGGACTTGATTCATCTGCTCAGGACTAACCAGGAATTGTACGAAGCGGAATTCGGGAAGGAATCGGCAGAAACCATAAACTACTACCATCCTGACCTCAGCGGAAGTTATTCCATCAAGAGGACTCTTCCAGTCCTTGTTCCAAGCCTCTCGTATGACGAGATGAAGAAGCATGAAGTAGGCAATGGCGTCCAGGCGTATATAACTTATCTCAATTACAATGAAGGCCCCGGAAAGACACGCGACATGAATACCAAGAAAGAACGCCGCGAAGCCCTCTGCCGCTACTGCCAGCAGGATACCTGGGCGATGGTAGAGATTCTGCGTGCTGTCAGAAAGAAAATAGGTCTTTGATATTGTCATTATGTGACATCGAATCCTCGTTCTGAGTTTTTCCTCCAGCGCCGTGCGTACTAAAACGTTTTCCACTCACGTCACCATGTAAATTGCCCCTGACGTGCGTGAAACGGGGCTTTTTGCGCACGTCAGGGACACACTGAACTTCACAATTATCCCCATGTTCACCCCTGGTGTCGCAATGCCATATCTATGCGAAGCCGGGCTCGCAAGGGGTGAGAAACATTTCCGGGAAACTGGGTGCAGAAAAAATGCGTAACTCCGGAATGATTTGCATATCTTTGCCGCTCATTGCCGGAATAGCCGATAGGGCAGCCGGGACTTCGGCAGCATTGACCGGACCCGAACTCATGACCGAAAACGGCTGTCTCACGGAGCAGGGGAGCGACGTGTTCTGGGACAGGGCGACACTGTATGCGCTCAGGGGCATCTTCTATACCGGTAATCCTGACAAGGCGCTGGAAATTCTTCATAGGCTTTCGCAGCGTCGTCTACTCGGGGATCATGTCCCTTATGCGGTGGAAGCTTGGCCGGAGGGCTCCCAGAGACATCTGTCAGCGGAAAGCGGCCTTTATTGCAGGGTCATAACGGAAGGCCTCTTCGGTATCCGCCCTACTGGATTGCGCAGCTTCATGATGAATGTGAATCTTCCGTCCGGCTGGAACGGGATGTCTCTTCATCATATACGGGCATTCGGCTCTGATTTCGACCTCAAGGTGTTCCGCGATTCAGGGAATGGGCTGAGGGGCACTGTCACGGAGCATACTGTTTCTGGCGATAAAGTCAGGACGCTGACTCCGAAGCAAGGTGAAATTTTTGTAAATTTATAAGCAATGAATATGATATTCAATCGCTTGGCACTCGCGGGTATTGCCCTTGTCGGCATGGCCTGCTGCAGTAATGGCAATACGGAACCGGATGTCCCGGAGCCGGAGGCCGTAGTCCCCGTAAAACCTGTCGCACGTGAGGGTTGGGATATTTATACCGGGCCAAATTACCGTTACGGTCCGTCTATCATCATCAATGACGACAATTCTATCGACATCTGGCTTGCGACCCCTGGAGATTATTATGGAACCAATGTGCTGGTCCCCGTCTCTGACGCCATCACGCCTCTTCAGCTCGGCACGACAGGCGTCTTCGCCCAGAAGTTCACTTCCAATGAGGACTTCGGCATCATTTCTCTCAATTGCCCTTCCTGGAACAGTTCTGCTGAAGGCTTCACCCTGAAGGTCTATAAATGGGTCAATGATTATGAGACGACTGTAAGCGGTGCGGCTGTTGCGTCCAAGACCTTCGTGAATTATGCCGACAATTCTTGGCTGAGCATCTACAAGAGCGACAAGGAAGATTATACAGAGACATTTCCTGCAGGAACTTACCTTTGGGTAATGACCGGCGGTACGGAAAAGTCCGGCATATGGAAATGTCCTGACAATGGCTCAGGCAATTATTTCTGGGACAAGATTACGTGGCGTCATTCGGTGGACGGCGGAAAGACTTGGACCGACGAAGCGGATGCCCTGCTGCCTTCTGACGGCAAACGTGATGCGTTTTCTGTTTGTGACCCCGGTGTGGCCAAATGGGGCGGATGGTACTATATTGCCTACACGTCTACCGAGGAACCTAATGGTTTCGACAATGACTTGTATATAGCCAGGAGCAAGACCCCGACCGGTCCATGGGAAAAATGGAGCGGAAACGGCTGGGGACAGGATCCGCAGCCGGTCATTGATTATAAACCAGTTGCAGGGCATGAAAGTGAGGTCTTCGGCGCAGGAGAACCTTGTATCGTAGTCAAGGATGATGTGGTTTACCTGTATTATTCTTACAATGACTACCTTGTGGAGTCCAACGGGTATTGTACGACTACACGTGTCTCAGTGGCTTCCTCCAAGGATGAAAACTGGCCCGGACATCTTGAATATAAGGGTATTGCACTCGATAAGAGCGACGTCTACAAGCCCGATCATACGGATGTCAAGTACATCTGCAGGAGTCAGAAATTCGTGGCAATCCACGCCGAGCGCCGAGATACCGACAGCAGCCGCATGCGTGTCTGGGAGTCCAATGACGGCATTCATTTCACGAAGGGCGGCCTTATCGAAGGCGAACTCCGACGTGGCATCATCAATGCCGGCATGAGCGGAGATGCGCAAGGCCAGGTCCGCTATGGCGTCCAGCAGTTCCTGTGCTACGCCCACAGCGACGCCCCACGTGTATGGGGACGCTGGCTCACCTGGTTCCAGCCCCTCGACTGGGTCGACGTCGACAAGTAGCAGCGCGCCCCGGCTTCGCGGCCCCATGTCGGGCCTCGTGGACCTGGCGTGCGTGAAAAGGCCGGTTTTACGCACGCGAGTGGCAAATTGAGCCCTGACGTGCGTGGAAAACGTTTTAGTACGCACGGCGCGGAAGAGAGGTGGGCCCTCGGAAGAGAAGAAAGGCCTTCTCTCGAAGAAAAGAGATGTCTCACTGGCGAGCAAACAAAAAAAACAGGCCGGGCACTGCGCCCGACCTGCTTTCATCAGGTTACCGTGGTGAAACTAGCTGTCCAGCCTTTCGCCGCTATCGGTATAAATTTCATTCTGCAGGACACTGAAGTCCAGGACCTCTTCGTGTCTGATCTTGCATTTGTACTTCCTTTTCCATTTCCTCAGGAAAGAATTGAATCCTCTGGAAATGTATGCTCCAAGTACGGGACCGGTCTTGAGAATGAATGACCGGATATTTTTCTCGTTGGTATAGAATGCAATCTTGCGCTCTATTTCTTCATCGATGACAATGCTCGGAGAAATCTTGCCTGTGCCGTGACATACCGGACACACTTCCTCAGTGTTGATCTGTGTCACCGGACGGATTCTCTGTCTGGTTATCTGCATGAGGCCGAACTTCGTGAGCGGCAGCACATTATGCTTGGCCCTGTCCTCCTGCATCAACTCTGACATGAACTTGTAGAGGCCGTTCTTGTGCTCCTGGTTCTCCATGTCTATGAAGTCCACGATGATGATGCCTCCCATATCTCTGAGCCGCAGCTGTCTTGCTATCTCTTCGGCTGCATAGCGGTTCACTTCGTAAGTGTTTTCCTCTTGATCATTGGTCTTGGCCCTGATACCGCTATTGACATCTACCACATTGAGAGCCTCTGTCGATTCTATTACCAGATATGCCCCCTGTTTTATAGGGACCACCTTTCCGAACGAACTCTTGATCTGCCTAGTGACGTCGAACTTGTCGAACAAAGGCTCGTCGCCGTCATAGAATTTCACGATTTTTTCCTTGTCCGGGGAAATCTGAGCGATGTACTTCTTGATTTCCTCATATTCTTTCTGGTCATTGACATAGATGTTCGAGAAAGAATCATTGAAAAGATCGCGGAGAATCGTGGTGGTCTTGCTGTACTCCGTAAAGAGCAGCTGGACATTCTTGGATTTGGACAACTTCGTCCATGAACTCTCCCATTTGCTGATGAGCGACTTCAATTCTGAAACCAGAATTGCCGCGTTCTTTCCTTCAGCGGCAGTGCGGATAATCGCACCGTAATTCGGCGGGAGAATGCTCCTGACAAGTGTCTCAAGTCTCTTTTTCTCTTCCTTGGATGCTATCTTCTGGGATATGCTCACTTTCTTTGCGAAAGGGAGGAGTACAATATTGCGTCCTGCCAATGAAATCTCAGCTGTGAGTCGCGAACCCTTTGTAGAAATCGGCTCCTTTACGATCTGGACGATCACCATCTGTCCCGGCTTGAGATGATTCTCGATCTGCCCCTCCTTTGCGAGGATCGGACCAAGTTCAATGCCGGTGAACAAATCATTGGCGTTGGTGTTAGTATTTGTCTTGCGGACGAATTCGTCGAACGCATTGAAATACAGCCCCAAATCCAGATAGTGGATAAATGCTTCCTTTTCGTCTCCGATGTCTACAAACGCCGCATTCAGAGCGGGCATCACTTTCTTCACCTTGCCGAGGAACACATCCCCGACAGTGAAGCTGTGACCGTTACTGGACTCCTTGTTCAATTCGATGAGACGGTGGTTGTCCAATAAGGCCAACCTTACCTCCTCCTCGCTGACATCTACAATCAGATCTTTGACTGATTCTTTCTCAGACTCCATCAGGATAAATCAATATTAATTAATAGGCAGAAAAGGCAATGCCTCTTCACAAAAAACTAAAGAGGCCGTCCGGACTACCGGTCAGCCTCTCTCTCTTAGCAGACTGCTAAAATGGCAGACACTGAAAAATTACTTCTTCTTATGTCTGTTCTTGCGCAAACGCTTTTTACGTTTGTGCGTTGCCATCTTATGTCTCTTTCTCTTTTTACCGCTTGGCATAGATTAAAAGATTTTTATTGATTATTTCTTAACAGTACATACGAACACCTTTGCTGGCTTGAAAGCCGGAATGTCGTGTGCCGGGATTGTCATGGTCGTGTTCTTGGTGATGTTACGGGCAGCCTTCTCAGCTCTGTGCTTGATGATGAAGCTGCCGAAACCACGAAGATATACCGGATTGCCCTTTGCGAGGGAATCCTTAACGCTCTCCATGAAAGCCTCGACAACAGTCTGTACTGTTGTTTTCTCAAGTCCGGTTGACTTAGCAACCTCGTTTACGATCTCTGCTTTGGTCATGATAACTTATATTTAAAGATTTCAAATCAAATCGGTCAGCAAAGGTACGTTTATTTTTTTTATTAACAAACTTTTATGCAGGAATTTACGTGCGTTTATTTTATTTACTGACTAAATTTCCTCAAATTTGCATTGGCATAAAGATTGACTAATGTAGGTCCGTGAAACAAATACTGCTGTCAATGCCAAATTGGCAGTAGGGTGTAGTAGTGATGATTTATAATATAAGTGTATGATTGACAAATATTCGGATATGTTTTCGCCCGCCGGGGCAGAAGTCAGCATTATTCCTGTCATGAGTGGAGAGATACCGTCACAGACGGAAGATATCGCCATGCCTGACACATTGCCGTTGCTGGCATTGAGAAATGCTGTCATTTTTCCGGGTTCGATTTTCCCGATCACCATCGGCCGCGACAAATCCATAAAACTCATAGAAGATGCCCATAAGTCGAATTCCCTGATCGGCGCCGTTCCGCAGAATGACGTCAGTGTGGAGGATCCGGCTCTGGACGACTTGTTCCCGTTCGGTACGGTAGCCCGCATCATCAAGACATTTGAAATGCCTGATGGTACGATATCGGCTGTGCTACAGGGACTTAAAAGATTCGAAATCGAGGATGTCGTATCTTCTGAGCCGTATCTGCGTGCTCACGTGAGGTATCTGGAAGAGTTCGATGCGAACCCGGAAGACCCTGAAATCAAGGTGATTGCAGATTCTCTGAAAGAAAAGGCGTCCGCCATCATCAAGTCGTCGTCGTTCGCGCCCAAGGAGGCTGCCAATGCCATCAAGTCCATCGAGGATTTCAATTTCCTGGTGAATTTCATCGCCACGACCATTGACGTCGAAAACTTCTTCGACAAGGTCGAACTCCTTAAATATGAGGACCTTAAAGTCAGGGCAATGAAGTTGCTCAATGTTCTTGACACCCAGGTTGAACTCCTGAAGATCAAGCAGGAAATCAACTCCAAGGTGAAGAACGAAATCGACCAGCAGCAGAGGGAGTATTATCTTAACAACCAGCTTCGTACAATCCAGGAAGAACTTGGTATGGACGATGATGAGGAGATAGAGAAACTGCGTGCCGAAGCATCGAAGAAAGACTGGCCTGATTCCGCAAAGGAGATTTTCGAGAAGGAAATTGCCAAACTTGAGAAATACAATCCGTCATCTCCGGATTACAGCATACAATATAATTATATCAAGTTCATGCTTGAACTCCCTTGGAATCATCTTTCCAAGGATAATCTGGACTTGAAGCATGCTCAGAAGGTTCTGGATGACGACCATTACGGGCTGGAGAAGGTGAAGGAAAGAATCATTGAATATCTTGCAGTGCTGAAATTGCGCGGTGACATGAAATCACCTATCCTCTGTCTCTACGGTCCTCCGGGAGTCGGCAAGACGAGTCTCGGCAAGTCCATTGCCAAGGCTATCGGCAGGAAATACGTGCGTATCGCCCTCGGCGGCATGCACGACGAGGCTGAAATCCGTGGACACCGGAAGACATATATCGGCGCATTGCCTGGCCGGATTCTGAACGGCATTTCCAGGGCGGGCACTTCCAATCCTGTAATGGTGCTCGATGAAATCGACAAGCTCAGCAGCGACTTCAAGGGCGACCCGTCTTCCGCATTGCTGGAAGTGCTTGACCCTGAGCAGAATGTGACGTTCCACGACAACTATCTGGACGTGGACTATGACTTGTCCCATGTCCTGTTCATCACGACTGCCAATGACATTTCCACCATTCAGCCTGCACTTCTGGACCGAATGGAACTTATCAATGTCACCGGCTATCTTGCTGAAGAGAAGATGGAAATCGCCAAGAAATTCCTCCTGCCTCGCGAACTTGAAGAGCACGGAATCGGCAAGAAGGAACTCCGCATTGATAAAAGTGCATTGGCCGAAATCATTGACCAGTACACACATGAGTCCGGCGTGCGTGGTCTGGAGAAGCAGATTGCGAAGATTGCGCGCGTGACGGCGAAGAAGATTGCCTTGGACCAGGTTTTCCCGTCCGTCATCAAGAAGGAGCACTTGAAGGAGTACCTCGGTCTTCCTACCGCCTTCCATGACAAGCAGAGCGGAAATGAGGGAGTTGGCGTCGTTACGGGTCTGGCGTGGACCCAGATGGGCGGCGAGATCCTGTTCGTCGAGAGTTCGGTGAGCGTAGGCAAGGGCCAGCTGACAATGACCGGAAATCTCGGCAATGTCATGAAGGAGTCCGCCACGATTGCGTACCAATATATCAAGGCTCATCCTGAACTCGCGAAGATGGATTCCAAGGAGTTCGACGCTCACGACATCCATGTGCATGTCCCTGAGGGCGCGACCCCTAAGGACGGTCCGTCTGCCGGCATAACTCTCGTATGTTCAATGCTTTCCGCACTTAGAAATGAACCTGTAAGGGAAGGCATTGCCATGACGGGCGAGACGACGTTGAGGGGCCGTGTGCTTCCAGTCGGCGGCATCAAGGAGAAGATCCTCGCCGCGAAAAGGGCCGGCGTCACCGCTATTGTCATCTCGGAAGACAACAGGAAGGATATCGAGGATATCAATGAAAAATATATCGAAGGTCTTACGTTCGAGTATGTCAAGACCATTGACGATGTACTAAGATTCGTGTTCCAGAAATGAATGTTCAGATAGAAGAAAGCTGGAAAGAAGCATTGCAGAGCGAGTTCGATAAACCGTATTTCGCTTCCCTGGTGCAATATCTTCACAAGGAAAAGGCTGAAGGACGTCAGGTTTTTCCTCCGGGGAAAGATATTTTCAAGGCATTCGAACTCACTCCGGTAGACAAGGTGAAAGTCGTGATATTGGGTCAGGACCCGTATCATGGCTATGGACAGGCCATGGGCTTGTCCTTTTCCGTTCCTGCCGGTGTCCCTGCGCCTCCTTCATTGAAAAATATCTTCAAGGAGATCGAAAGCGACTTGGGTGTCCGGATGAGCGGCAACCCGGATCTGAGAAAATGGGCCGAGCAGGGAGTGCTGCTTCTGAATGCCGTCCTGACAGTGCGCGCAGGTGAGCCTACGTCGCATAGCGCCATCGGCTGGCAACAGTTTACGGACGCTGTCATAAGCTATGTATCAGAGCATTGCGAAGGTGTGGTCTTCCTTTTGTGGGGAAATTTCGCGCGCAGCAAGAAGGCGCTCATTGATACGTCCAGGCATTTCGTTCTGGAAGCGGCGCACCCATCTCCTCTGGCTCGCGGCGCATTCTTCGGCTGCAGGCATTTTTCCAAGACCAATGAAATCCTCCAGTCGGAAGGAAAAACTCCCATCGACTGGCAGTTGTAATCGTGTTCATATATTTGCGGAACTATAATTATTATCGTAATGAAAATTAAAGCATTGTTTCCGGGATCTTTCGATCCTTTTACGGCGGGACATCTCAATATTCTTAAAAGGGCATTGACAATGTTCGACGAAGTCGTCGTCGCTGTCGGCATCAACCAGGACAAGCGCGGCTTCTTCGACATGGACCAGCGCATTGCCATCATAAGTCAAGCTGTCGAGGGCCTGGAGGGCGTCAGCATCATAAAATATGACAATTTGACAATTGACACTTGCCACGAACTTGGCATACGCCACATCGTGCGTGGAGTCCGCAATATGATTGACTTCGAGACGGAGCGCTCCATCGCTGATGCGAACCGCCGCCTTGCGCCAGATGTGGAGACCATCATAATCCCTACGGCTCAGGAGTTTGCGCATATTTCGTCATCCGCGGTGCGCGACATATTGAAACATCACGGCGACACCTCGCTCTTTCTCCCGGAAGGAGTCGTTCTACCGGAGGCCAAATAAGATGTTCAATGCATTGAAACATATAGCTTTATCGGCGTTTTTCGCGCTTTCGCTCCTTCTGCCCGCACGGGCGCAGGAAGCGGATACGGCCGTGTTCAATGCTTTGGATGCGAAGCTGGCCGGATATGTGAAGGCAATAGAACCGCTGGATGTCGAGGCGCAGAAGGAAGAATGCTCGTTCCTCATTTCCAGCTGTACGGATTCCCTTGTACGCCAGCATGTTGCGCTGTATCTGTACGCCAGCTATGTGAAATCTGCGGTGATGGGAGTCGAGGCCGTGGCCATTGACATTGCCGACAACTGGTTCTTCACCGGGAAGGTCCGCATGAAGAACGACATTGACCTGATGAACGCCCGAATCTTTGCGGATTTCAATCGTCAGTCGCTGGTGGGGGAGAAGGCGCCGGAACTTGTGATGACGGATGACAAAGGGCTGGAAACCAGTCTTTTCGCTCATCCGTCGAAACGTTATTCCGTCTTGTATTTCTATGATACGGGATGCCCTGACTGTCTGGTCCAGACTGTAATGTTGAGGACTTGGCTCAATGCCGTCAGTTATCCGCTCGACGTCGATGCCGTCTATGTCGGTTCGGACAGTCTTGCCTGGAATAAATACCGCGCGGCCCGGCTCGAAGTCAGTTTGCCGCAGGTCAATGTCCGTCATTTCTGGGACCCTGAACTGTCCTCCGATTTCCAGCGGAAATACGGCGTGCTCAAGACCCCGCAGATGTTCCTGATAGGTAAGGACAATGTCATTTCAGGCCGTCGCCTGGATGTGCCCGCTCTCGGTGCAATGCTGCGGAACATCTATTCTTCAGATGATTACGAGTATGGCTCACCAGAATCAATGAAAAAGTTGGGTGATATTTTCGCTTCTTTCGGCGAGGATATCAGCACCGCGGACATAAATGGCGTTTCCGATAGGATTGCCGCACGTACAGCCGCGAGTCCTTCCGCCTTCAAGGAGGCTGTCGGGGATTTGTTCTATTATCTTTCGATAATGCCTGAAGGATGTTATAAGGAGGCGTGCAAGTATTTGACTGATAAATACATACTATCCAGACAGGATGTCTGGGACACTCCGTCCGATTCGCTGAAAATCATAGGATACGCAAGGACGATGTCTGATCTCCTGTCCAGGGCAATGCCGGGAAGCCCGGTGCCTGACGTGGAGGTGAGCGGCGTGCAGGCGCATGGACGTTCTGCAGAAAACGGCATGTGGAAACAGCGCCGTCAGAAGACCTGGCAGCTTTCACGGCTCAGACGCGATACCTATATCATGTTCTATGACGAGGAATGCAGTTCATGTCAGGATAATATCGCTTCTGCGGAGCGGCTCATGTCGGCCGACAGGAAAATGCGTGTACTTTTCGTGAAGATGCAGCCCGAGGAAGCCTTGCTGGATTCATTTGACTTGACTTCACTTCCATATATCATCCGTGTTGACAAAAATGGCATTATCACAGCGCGTTATGTAGATTTTACGCGTCTGGAGCGAAATACTTTTGGCGGAAAGGGAAATTAATCCTATCTTTGCCGAGATGAATTGAGGTATGGTGTAATGGCAGCACAAGTGATTTTGGTTCACTTAGTCCACGTTCGAGTCGTGGTATCTCAACCGAAGGGCGTTTTGAAACGGAAGTTTTGAAACGCCTTTTTCGTTGGACAAGCGTTAAAAATTCAAATTTCATGAGACATATTTCCGCAATATTGGCCACATTCCTGGCATTGACCGCATGCTCCCGTAGCCTGTCATTGAAAATCACCGATTTGGGCGCGAAAACCGATTCTGGGTTCGACAATGCATTGATAATCAATGCTGCCATTGACAGTTGCAACCGCTCTGGCGGCGGCACGGTCATCGTTCCTGAAGGCGAATTCATGAGCGGCACCATTTATCTGAAAGCCGGCGTGGAACTGAAATTGGAAGACGGTGCGACGATTTTGGCGAATCCGGATCTGGCTTCGTACGGCCATTACATCACCGACAAGGACATGTCCAAATATGACACCGGCGTCGGGACTGCAAATCAGAACTGCGTTTCCGATACCATCTGGTCACAGGCTCTTGTCATAGCTTATCGTGCTGACGGAGCGTCCATTACCGGGTCCGGCAGAATTGACGGCGGCAGCATTGGCAATCCTCTCGGCGAAGAGGGAATGCGCGGGCCGCACACTGTGCTTGTCGCTGAAACGTCCGGTTTCAAGATGTCGGGAATCAGCATTGACAATTCCTCGAATTACGCAATTCTCGGCTACGAACTGACTGACAGTCAATTCAATGGCCTTCGGATTACCGGCGGCTGGGACGGCATCCACATCAGAGGAGGGGATAATGTCAATGTCAGTGAGTGCGATTTTTCTACCGGCGATGACAGCATGGCCGGCGGATATTGGCATGACATGGTGATCGACAGGTGCCGGTTCAATTCTTCCTGCAACGGACTCCGCATGATTATGCCTTCGGAAAATGTCCTCGTTTCCGGCTGCACATTCGTCGGCCCCGGCCGTTCCCCGCACCGCACCACGTCAGACAAAGGCGGCGACATGCTCCATGCCATGATTTTTGAGCCGGGCGGATGGGGAGATGCACCTGGCACATTATCAGGCATTTATATTAAGGACTGTACCGCGGAAAATGTGCTGTCGCCTTTCTGCATGACATTGCTGGATGACAATCATTGCACCGACGTCACGATTGACGCTTACCGTGCCACCAACTGTCGCATGGCATTGTCAGTGAAAAGTTGGGGGAGTGCAACTACCGATAAGGTAACAATCTCTAATTCAGTATTTTCATTCATCGGTATCCCGGAGCCGGGACTTGGCGGAAAAATCGCGTCAATGCCTTTTGAACGGTGGCCTTATTTCCCTTCTTACGGCGCGTATTTCCGCAATGCCTATGATGTCGTCCTGGACGATGTCTCCTTCTCCACCATCGGCCCTGATGATCGCGATGACGTGTTCACAGACAATGTCGGCTCGCTCAGGAGATAGAACTTTTACGACGTTTCATTGGGAAATTACACATCACCAAATTTCGTCCATAAAAACGCCCCTATTTCCGGACAAGTTTCACTATTTCACTAACTTGTCCGGAAATAATCGTTTTAATCTGGACGACCTCTGGCCACCGACCGGGCGCGTAAAAAAACTCCGAAAATGTAAAATCTTTACGAATTTTGAAGAAAATTTATCGTTATTCGTAAAAAAGTTTTTATATTAGCGGAAACAACCTGGGACATTGCCCCGAAAAATTATTTGCTATGATTACTGAATGGTGGACTTCACTGGACTTGTTCATGAAAATTCTATGGTGCATCGCCATAGCTACGTCATTGACCTTTATTATTCAGAGTATACTCACATTTGTCGGAGTCGACTCTGATACGGATTTGGGCGGCGGCATTGACACTGACCTCGGCGGCGGGATGGACATGAATCCCGATTTCGTCGGCGATCCTTCGATGAACCTGTTCACATTCAGGAACTTGGTGAATTTCTTCCTCGGATTCAGCTGGACGGCGATATTGATGCATGGGAAATTCCGTTCGGAGGCATTGGTCCTGCTGCTGGCGTTTTTCGTCGGCGCGGTCCTCGTCACCGTCGTCATGCTGATGTTCAAGTGGCTGGCCGGGATGCAGCAGTCGGGTAATATAGATGTCTATAAATCCGCGGTCGGATGCCAAGGAAAAGTCTATCTGACGATTCCCGGAGAGAGGAAGGGAACGGGAAAAGTGCAGATTGTCATCAATGAATCAGTACGCGAATACGATGCGGTAACTGATTGTGACACAATCGCTACCGGTGCACAGATCAAGGTGGTGGAAGTGATAGATTCCAGTACCTTGCTCGTGGAACCGCTGGAGTCGCTGATTATTTAATAACACCTAATACATTGCGATATGGAAGTAATTATCATCATTGCTATTGCGGTGGTCGTGCTCATAGTCACATTGGCCGCAATACTTAACCGCTATAAGCGTTGTCCGTCAGACAAGATTCTCGTAATTTACGGAAAGACAAGGAGAAACAAGAACGGCGGGTCGTCGTCTGCCAAGTGTATTCACGGCGGTGCCGCGTTCATCTGGCCTGTTTTCCAGAGCTATTCGTTCCTGGATCTTACTCCGATTTCCATCGAATGCAACCTTACCAATGCGCTCAGCAAGCAGAATATCCGTGTTGACGTGCCATGCCGCTTCACCGTCGGCATCTCCACGGAGCCCGAGAATATGACCAATGCGGCGGAGCGTCTCCTCGGACTCACCATCGAGAATATCCAGAACATCGCCACCGATATCCTTTTCGGACAGCTCAGGCTCGTCATCGCGACCATGGACATCGAGGAAATCAACTCCGACCGCGACAAGTTCCTCGCCAATGTCAGTACCAATGTCGAGGCGGAGCTCCGCAAGATCGGTCTGAAGCTTATCAATGTGAATGTCACCGATATCCGTGACGAGTCAGGCTACATCGAGGCTCTCGGAAAGGAGGCTGCGGCCAAGGCGATCAATGATGCCAAGAAGAGTGTCGCCGAGCAGAACCGTTTCGGTGAAATCGGTAAGGCCGAGGCAGATAGGGACAAGGATATCCGCATTGCGGAAACCGTCCGCGATACCAGAATTTCCACTGCGGATGCCAATGCCAAGGCGGTCGAGGGTGAGAACAATTCCAAGATAGCGATTGCCAATTCCGATGCCATCAGGCGTGAAAAGGAGGCCGAGGCTGCAAGAATTGCGATCGCTGCCGAGAAGGTCCAGGCTGCGAAGGCGATGGAGGAGGCATATAAGGCTGAACAGAATGCCGAACTTGCGCGTGCTGCCAGGGAACAGGCTACCCAGCAGGCAAACATTGTCGTACCTGCACAGATTGAAAAGGAGAAGGCCATCATTGACGCAGAGGCGGAGGCTGAGAAATTGCGCAGGACGGCTCAGGGTGAGGCTGATGCGATTTATGCGAAGATGGCTGCCCAGGCGAAGGGTATCGAGGAGATTCTTACCAAGCAGGCAGAGGGTTTCCAGAAGCTTGTCGGTGCTGCCGAGGGTGATGCGCAGAAGGCTGTGCTCATGCTTATCGCGGACAAGCTTCCTGAACTTGTCAAGACTCAGGTCGAGGCTGTCAAAGGCATCAAGATCGACAAGGTTACCGTATGGGACGGCAACGGCAAGGGTGACGGCAAGACGTCCACTGCCAATTTCATTTCCGGTATGATGCAGTCTGTTCCGCCGCTTGACGAGCTGTTCAAGATGGCAGGCATGAATCTTCCAAGTTATCTCAAGGGCGCGGAGGAACAGCCGGCCAAGACAGAAGGGGAGGCTACTGAATAACAATTATGCCGATTACAGTCAACATAGATGTAATGCTGGCCCGCAGAAAGATGTCGAGCGGGGAGCTGGCTGAAAAAGTCGGTATCTCCGCCACGAATCTTTCCATTCTGAAAACAGGCAAGGCGAAGGCAGTGCGCTTTTCCACCCTGGAAGCCCTCTGCCGTGCCCTCGACTGTCAACCCGGCGACATCCTGGAATATGTTCCGGAAGATAGTTTATAACATTTCGTCCATAAAAACGCCCTTATTTCCGGACATGTTGTGCAATTTCACAAACTTGTCCGGAAATAATCGTTTTAATCCGGACAACCTCTCGCCCCAGCCGAGGCGCATCCAAGAACGAGTCGGGACAAGTCCTTGTCGTGGGACTTTCCGAACAAGTTGGCAGCTTGGTTTCTGACTAAATGGCAATGTATCAATGAGTTGTACTGACGGGCCCATGCCAAGTCTCATGAAAAAACATGGGAGTTGGCATGGCAATCTGTTCTGATTAATACTTCTAATCGTCTGGTAATCAGTGTATAACATGGACAATGAGAACCATTGACTCCTGCCAACTTGTTCAGTTTAAGCGCTTGAAATAGCCCCATAGCTTTTCCTCTCCCATTAGCAATGTCACACTCAAACACGTAGAATAAAAAACCGCCTGATGCAGGAAATTGCACCAGGCGGTTTTCAAATTATGTGGAAGCGTTACAGCGTCCTTTTGATTTCGACAATCTGGAATGCCTCGATGACATCGCCAGGTTTGACATCATTGTATTTGTCAATTCCGATACCGCACTCCATGCCGGCGATAACCTCCTTGGCGTCATCCTTGCCGCGCTTGAGTGAGGAAAGTTCTCCGGTGTAGACTACGATGCCGTCGCGGATAAGACGGACCTTGCTCTTGGCCTGCATCTTGCCGTCCTTGATGAGACATCCTGCGATGGTGCCGACTTTGGAAATGTGGAATGTCTGCTTGACCTCTGCGGTAGCTGTGACTTCTTCCTTCTTTTCCGGTTCGAGCATACCCTCGATACCGTCAGTAACCTCATTGATGGCATCATAGATGATGGAGTAGAGACGGATTTCGATGCCCTCTTTCTCTGCGAGGTTTCTTGCGTCAGCTGAAGGACGTACCTGGAAACCGATGATGATCGCATCGGATGCGGTAGCCAGCATGACGTCGGATTCGGAAATCGCACCCACTGACTTGTGGATTACATTGACACGAACCTCCTCTGTGGAGAGCTTGATAAGTGAGTCTGACAGAGCCTCCACTGAACCGTCCACGTCTCCTTTGACGATGATGTTCAGCTCCTTGAAGTTGCCGATGGCGATACGACGTCCGATTTCCTCCAATGTCATGTGCTTCTGGGTCTTGATGCCCTGGATACGGATGAGCTGCTCACGTTTGTTGGCGATGGCCTTGGCCTCTTTCTCGTCGTTCATGATGTTGAACTTGTCGCCGGCGCTAGGAGCACCGTTCAGACCGAGAATTGAAACAGGGGTTGAAGGTCCTGCCGTCTCGACTTTTTGTCCACGTTCATTGAACATGGCCTTTACACGTCCGTAGTAGCAGCCGCTGAGCATCATGTCTCCCGTGTGGACCGTTCCGTCCTGGACAAGGATTGTCGCGAGATATCCGCGGCCCTTGTCGAGAGAGGACTCGATTACGGTACCTACACCAAGTCTCTTAGGATTTGCCTTCAGGTCCATGAGGTCAGTTTCCAGGAGCACTTTCTCCAGAAGCTTGTCCACGTTGAGACCCTTCTTTGCAGAAATTTCCTGGCACTGGTATTTTCCGCCCCAGTCCTCCACAAGGATATTCATCTGAGCCAGCTGCTGACGGATTTTCTCCGGCTGTGCGCCCGGCTTGTCTATCTTGTTGATGGCAAATACCATAGGGACTCCGGCAGCCTGCGCATGGTTGATGGCCTCCACTGTCTGCGGCATCACGGCGTCGTCAGCCGCAATGATGATGATCGCAAGGTCGGTAAGCTGTGCACCACGGGCACGCATCGCTGTAAATGCCTCATGACCAGGAGTATCGAGGAAGGTAATCTTCCTTCCGTCGTGGAGTACCACGTTGTATGCACCGATGTGCTGTGTGATACCTCCGGCCTCACCGGCGATCACATTGGTCTGCCTGATATAGTCGAGGAGCGAAGTCTTGCCATGGTCGACGTGTCCCATCACCGTGATGATAGGCGGCCTTGTCACGAGGTCAGCCTCGTTCTCAGGCTCGTCGGTTTCCTGGTTGATTTCGTTCTGGATGTCGGCGGTGACGAACTCCACCTTGTATCCGAACTCCTCTGCCACGAGTACAAGTGCCTCTGCGTCAAGCCTCTGGTTGATTGACACCATGAGACCCAGGCTGAAACATGCCTCGATGACCTTGTTTACAGGAGTATTGTTCATGAGGGTTGCGAGATCATTGACGGTCACGAACTCGGTAACCTTGAGAATCTTCTTCTCTGCTGCCTCCTGAGCCATCTCCTCCTGAAGTTTCTGGGATGCGAGCTCCCTCTTCTCCTTTCTGTGTTTTGCACCGAAGTTGTTCTTGGACTTGCTGTCGTTCATCCTTGCGTAGGTCTCCTTGACCTGCTTCTGGATTTCCTTCTGCATTTCCTCCTGCTCGGCTTCTGTCATTGCCGGCTTGAAGCGGTCATTGTTGCGGTCCTTGCGACGGTTCTTTCCACCGCCCTGCTGTTGTCCGCCGTTGTTTCCGCCCTGACGGAAATCTTTCTTTCCGTTCTGGCCGTTGTTCTGACCGTTGTTTCCGCCCTGACGGTTCTTCTTGTTGCCGTCCTTGCGGTTGTCGTCATTGTCAATCTTGTTCACATCGACCTTCTGGCTTCCGCCCTTGGCAATGCGCTCTCTCTTCTTGTTCTTCTTAGGCTCGAACTGGGACAAATCCACCTTGCCGACAATCTTCAGACCGCCGGTGCTTGCAGTCGTGTCCTCTTCGTCAGAACTTGAAGCCGCTTTCTGCAACTTGTGCTCTGCTTTCAGCTTGGCCTTGTCCACCTTAGGATTGAACTCCTTAGGTGCCCTGTCGCTCTTCTTGATGTCGGATTTCTTGGCCTGTCCGGAATGAGCCTCCTCCGCAGGGGTTGGAACGGATGGTTTCTCAGGCTTTTCTTCCGTTACGGCCAATGTCGCAGCAACAGGTGCTGCAGGCTCCGGCTCTGCCACCGGTTTCTCTTCGATGACAGGTTTCTCCTCCACTTTAATCTCCTCTTTCATGACAGGCTCAGGCTCCTGTACAGGTTCCGGTTCAGGCATTGGTTCCGGCTTCTGCTCTGGAACTGCCTCAGGTTCAGCAACTTTAGCTGGAGCTGCCTCCTCTTCCGGCTTCACCTCAGGCTCTGCCTTCACTTCCTCGGCAGGTGCCTCAGCCTCTTCCGCTTTCGCGAATGAGCCGTTGCCGGCGCCACGGATGATGACAGTGCCGCTAGCCGGCTCCTCCTCATCATCGTCTTTCTTCTTGGTGCCTTTCTCAATGATTTCCTTTATCTTGATCTGCACGCGCTCCGAATCCTCCTTGGCCTTGGCGTCGCCGCCGAAAGCCTTTTCCAGATCTGGAATATACTCGTCAGATACTTTCGCGTTAGGATTCATCTCCACATTGGCGCCCTTCCCGTTCAGGAAATCCACCAATGTCTGAAGTCCCACGTTAAATTGTCTTGTTAGCTTGTTCAGTCTGATTTCTGCCATAAAAACCCCTTTAAAATTTATAAATTCAGCTTCTTCTACTCTTCTTCTACTCTTCTTCGAATTCAGCACGGAGAATGTTGACAACCTCCTCTACGGTCTCGTCCTCGAGGTCAGCCCTCTTGGCGATGTCCGCTGGATCCAGTGCCAATACGCTCTTCGCGGTATCACAACCGATTGACTGGAGTCTCTCGATGACCCAAGGATCGATCTCGTTGTTGAACTCGCTGAGCAATACATCCTCATCGTCGCCCTCTTCCTCTCCGTCTTCCTTAGGCATCTCTCTCCAGACCTCGATCTCGCGTCCTACGAGCATGCCTGCAAGCTTGATGTTGCAGCCGCCCTTGCCGATACCTTTCTTGACTTCGTCAGGCAGCATGAACACCTTGATCTTGTCATTCTCGTCAGTGCCCATGTCGATGGACGATATCTTCGCAGGGTTAAGCGCCCTCTGGATGAGAAGCTGGGTGTTGCTTGTCCACTGGAGAACGTCGATGTTCTCGTTCCTGAGCTCACGTACGATGCCGATGATTCTGGAACCCTTCACGCCGATACAAGCTCCGATAGGATCGATTCTGTCGTCATAAGACTCTACGGCCACCTTCGCTCTCTCGCCAGGGATGCGGACTACCTTCTTGATAGTGATGAGTCCGTCGAAAATCTCCGGAACCTCCTGCTCGAAAAGCTTCTTGAGGAACTCGTCGGAAGTTCTGGAAAGGACAATGTAAGGAGTGGTGTTGTTCTTCATCTCCACGCTCTTGATGATGGCGCGGACAGTGTCGTTCTTTTTGAAATGCTCGCCCGGAATCTGCTCGTTCTTAGGCAGTCTGAGCTCGTTGCCGTCCTCATCGAGGATAAGCACCTCCTTGGACCATGTCTGGTAAACTTCACCGGTGAAGATCTCTCCGATCTTGTCCGTGTATTTGTTATAGAGGTTGGCCTTCTCTATATCCATGATTCTTCCCTGAAGATTCTGGCGGATATTGAGGATTCCACGTCTTCCGAAATCTTTGAGCTCCACCTTTCTGGTAAATGTCTCGCCGAGTTCGTAGTCGTCGCCGTTCTTGTTGACCTCCTCCAGAGAAATCTGGGTGTTGGGGTTCTCCACATTCTCCACGACCTCCAGATTCTGGTAGATCTCGCAGTCTCCCTTGTCGACATTGATGATGACGTCGAAGTTGTCAGCCGAGCCGAAAGTCTTGGTAAGCTGTGTCATGAAAACATCCTTGAGCACACCCATCATTACAGGGCGGTCAATATGCTTTTCGTCCTTGAAAAGCGCAAACGCGGTTTTGAGGTCGATTTTTTCTGAATCCATATATTGTACTTTTATTATATTATTCGAAATCAATGTGCGGCATTACGGAATTGACATCACCGTAGGCGAAAGTCTCTTCGTGGCGTACCAGTTCCTTTTTCTTCTTTCCCGGAACGGCTTCCTTCACCTCATACGAGACGGTAAATCCGTTTTCATCCGCGCTCTCCATCTTTCCGGTGATTTTCCTTCCGTCCCTGGTCTTCACGACGACCTTCGTCCCGACAGCCTTTACATACTGTTTTACGATCTTGAAAGGCTGGTCGAGCCCTGCTGAAGTCACGGTCAATGAATAATCTTCCTTGTCCTGGTCGAATGCTGCCAGGAAAGCGTCGTTCACCGCCACGCAATCGTCCATCACCACAGTCCCTTCCTCCGATTCAATGGCTATGACAATGTCATTGTCAGGACTGACCGTGATATCAGTGATGAAACATCCGCGCTCTTCCACCGGACCCGCCATCGTCTGATATATCAATGTTTTTTCCATAAATGTGTACGCTCTTATAAAAAAAGACAGGAGACGCGCTCGTCCCCTATCTCAACTCACCTTGCAAAGATACTTAAAATTTCCGTAAATGGAAAAAAAAGTGTTACATTTGCACAAAGAGTTTAATAATTCCGCTTCCGGCGGGGTAAAATAAAATACTTGGTACTATGGAATTTACAGCCAAACAGCTGGCGAAAGTGCTGAAGGGAACCGTAGATGGCGACCCCGAGGTAAAGGTCACATCATTTGCTAAAATCGAGCATGGCAAGGAAGGACAGCTGTGCTTCTTCGCAAATCCGAAATATGAACATTATGTATATACCTGCAAGGCCAGTATCCTTCTGGTGAACAATACGTTCGAGCCTAAGCAGCCTGTTTCGTGCACGATGATCAGGGTGGCAGATGCATACACTGCCGTTGCCGAGCTCCTGAAATATGTCGCTACCCAGAAAAGGACCGACCGCAGGCATCGCGGATTCCGTTCATCATGGTTCCTGACCACCAAATTCGGAAAAAAAGTCTACCTCGGCAGCCACTCATACGTAGGCCATCATGCCGTAGTCGGCGACTATACGAAAATCTACGAAAACGTATATGTCGGTGACAATACCAAGATTGGTTCCCATTGCATCATCTATCCTGGCGTATGCATCTATCCGGGAATGATAATAGGGGACAATGTTATCATCCATTCCAATGCCGTCATCGGTTCCGACGGTTTCGGAAACGCGCCTCAGCCTGACGGCACATGGGAGAAAATCGAGCACCTGGGCAATGTCATCATCGGTGACAATGTCGAAATCGGCGCCGGAACCACCATCGACAAGTCAGAAATGGAGTCGACCATCATCGGAAAAGGCGTGAAGATCGACAACCTCTGCCAGATTGCGCACAATGTCGTCATCGGTGACAATACCGTAATGGCTGCGCAATGCGGTATCGCCGGTTCTGCCAAGATCGGAAAGAACTGCATCATCGGCGGTCAGGTAGGTATCGCGGGACATATCGTGATTCCGGACAATACCACCATCGGTGCACAGGCAGGCGTCATCGGCAGCATCAGGAAATCCGGAGAAGTCCTCCTCGGTTCACCTGCAATCCCTATCAAGAACTATATGAGGAGCTACGCTGTTTTCAAGCAGCAGGGCAAGGAATAATCCGAAATTTGGTCAAGTCGCTGAAAAATACATATATTTGCAGACTATAAGAAAATTTTGTGATAAAAAAGATGAAGCAGCATACACTCAATAGCGCTTGCCAGTTCCATGGCAAAGGTCTTCATACCGGCCGCATTGCAGAGATGACAGTGAAGCCGGCTCCGGAAAATACAGGAATCGTATTCCTCCGGAAAGATATCGGCACAGAGGCTTTTGTGAAAGCCCTTGCGGAAAATGTGTCCAATACGGCCCGCAGCACGACGATATCGGAAGGCGAAATTTCGGTCTCTACTATCGAACATATAATGTCGGCATTGACCGGAATGGGCATTGACAATGCTGTTGTCGAACTGGACAATGTCGAAGTCCCTATTCTGGACGGAAGCGCGCTCCCTTATGTGAAGGCCTTCTCCGAGGCCGGTCTGGCAGAGCAGAATGCCGAGAGAGTTTACATCACTGTTCCGGACGAGGTCGAGATCAAGGATGAGAAGACCGGTTCATGGGTGAAAGTGACTCCTGCCGATGCTCCTTCCTACGACATTACAGTAGATTTCAATTCCCATGTACTTGGCGTCCAGAGCGCTGCGTGGGATCTGACCAAGGATTATGCAAATGAAATCGGCCCTTGCCGCACTTTCGTTTTCTTCCACGAGGTCGAGTTCCTCTTCGCCAACAATCTGGTAAAGGGCGGTGACGTAGACAATGCCATCGTAATCGTGGAGCACCCTGTCACTGATGAACAGCTCGACAGGATGGCGACACTTTTCAACCAGCCTAAGCTCGGCGTAAGCGAAAGCGGCTATCTCAGCAATCTGAAACTTCATTTCCCTAACGAATGCGGAAGACATAAGCTTCTGGATATGATCGGCGACATGAGACTTGCCGGCGGATATCTGAATGCCAAGGTTACTGCATTCAAGCCGGGACATACCATTAATACAAATACAGCGAAGGCAGTGCGTGCCCTCCTGGCTAAAATGAAATAATTACTATGAACAAGATTCATCCATTGGCAACTGTCAGCCCGAAGGCTATTCTGGGAGACAATATCGAAATCGGCCCATACGCATTCATTGATGATGATGTACAGATCGGTGACGGCTGCAAGATTCACCCACACGCAGTCATTTATCCTTATGTGAAGATGGGCAAGAACTGCGAAGTGTTCCCTGGCGCTGTAGTAGGTGCTGTTCCTCAGGACCTTAAATTCGACGGCGAGGTGACATACGTGGAAATCGGCGACAATGTGACTATCCGTGAGTGCGTTACCATCAACCGTGGTACCAAGGCCAGCGGAAAGGGCGTTACCAAGGTCGGAAGCAACACATTGATCATGTCATACGTTCATATCGCTCACGACTGTCAGGTAGGAAGTCATTGTATCCTTGTAAGTTACGTCGGCATTGCCGGTGAAACCGAGGTTGATGACTGGGCTATCATCGGCGGCGGCGCGAAGGCCCACCAGTTTACGAGAGTCGGTTGCCATGCGATGATCGGCGGCATGTCCAAGATCAACAAGGACATTCCACCATACGCGCTTTGCGGACGTGATCCTATCTGCTATGCCGGTGTGAACATCGTCGGACTCCGCAGAAGAGGATTCTCGGCAGAGACTGTAAGAAATATCAAGGATATCTACGATACCATCTATTTCCAGGGTTACAATATTACTGACGGCTGTGCCAAGGTTGAGGCAGGTTTCCCTGATTCAGAAGAGAAGGCTACGATCCTTAACTTCATCCGTTCATCGAAACGCGGTATCGTAAAGGCCAATTCAAGCAGCGAAAAAGGAGATATCGACTAGATGCTGCTGGAAATGGCATTTTTCCCGCCCGTGTCTTATTTCGCGGCGATAGCTGAAGAGTTTACCCTGTCCACCGGCAGGGTAAACTCTTATATGCCTTCGGAGGTTTATATTGAAGCCTGTGAGAATTATCAGAAACAGTCATATCGCAACCGGTGCCGCATCTATGCGGCAGGAGGTGTAGAAGCATTGTCCGTTCCCATCGTGCATGAAAACGGAACTTATGCGCTGCCTGTCAGGAAGTTGAGGATTGACTGGTCGAAGCCTTGGCTCCAGAGGATGGAGCGCGCCATCATTTCCGCCTACGAGTCTTCCGCCTGGTTCGACTATTATCGTGACGAGCTTTTCGCCATCCTGGAAAAGCGCCATGAATATCTTTTCGACCTTAACATTGACCTGCTCCGCTTCTTCCTGAAGAAGACGGGGATTGCCGCCGAGCTGAAATTCACGGAAGAATTTACGGCCCGCGATTCCGGCATTTACGGCAGGGATTACCGCGGTGTAATCCATCCGAAACGTCCGAATACCATTCTTGAGGACCTGAAATTGAAAAAGCCATACTGGCAGGTCTTTTCCCTGAAGCATGGCTTTATCTCTGATTTGTCCATCATGGATCTTCTTTTCAATGAAGGTCCGGACTCTATTTCTTATCTGAAGAATCTTTAGAATCTCCAGCCGAAGGTCATTACCACATCCCAAATCCTCTTTCTGTACTGGATTTCAGGGGACAATGCGTCTTTGATGTAAGTGTCATACGGATAGATGTATTCGTACGGGAACTTGGTGCCTCTTACTGCGAGGTCGCAGAAGAACGAACCCTTGGAGCTATATCCGAGGCCTCCGGAAATCGCTGTCCTGTAAGCTTTCGGAGTCTTCTTTACGTCGTTTTCCAAGTATCTCTCGGCACTTGTGGAGAAGTTGTAACCTGCTCTGACGGCAAATGACGGAAGAACTTTGAGTTCCGCTCCGAGCCTCAGCATGTGGGCTGCTCCGGCGAAGTTCTTGATGTCGCCGTTGACTCTTTCGAATGCTGAATTGTCATTGGTCTCGGTCTCCGAGAATTTCATCGTGCTGTAGTCGCAGAGCTCGTAATCGGCACTGACCACTCCAAATGAACCGAAGGTATATGCGACTCCGACATTGACCCTGTATGGTGAAACGAACTTGTACTTGTATTCGCCTCTCGGAGACTGTGCGCTGGCATCGAAATTACTGCTCATATAATATGTCTCGCCGGCAAGCTGCCAATGCTCAGTGATGAAGTTCGCAGTAGGGGTCTGGATGGCTGCACCTACGCGGAGTCCCTGTACAGGCACGGCAATGAATCCGAACTTGGCATAGACTCCCGCTCCGTCGGCATCGTATGAATACCTGGACCTGAGCTGGTTGAAATATGTGGTCTGGACATTGCCTGAATTGTCTGCCATGTCGATCTTGAAACTGTCAGGATTCACTGCGAACTCCTTGAAATACTGGTTCATGGAGTAGTCGATGGAGGTCACTCCGAGGTTTGCTCCTACGAAGAACCTGTCGGAAATGTTGGCTCCGATGTTGAATACGATGTCATATTTGTTTCCATGAGATCTGCGTCCGTATCTCTGGTCGATGGCGTCAGGGAGTGAGATGTCATACTTTCCCGAACCCATGTCGGTGGCCTTTTCGGTAACGCCGATGTAATCACCATTGTTGCTGTTGTAGTTCGATATCAGCATTGACTTCCAGCCGACAATGGTCTGCCAAGGAATGTCAGTGTCGTAATATGCATTGTCATTGATGCTTGCGGAATTGACGCCGGAGGCATTGGCTGCCAGATATCCTGCGTAGGTCGTGGATGTGTTCCTTCCGCTTGCCGCCACGTCGTCAAGATAATTGGCGGAAGCATTGGCCACGATTCCGAAGGATATGCTCTTCAGGCCTATCTTGTTGCCGGTGTTCATGTTGATGATGGTACCGACATTAGGCATCGTGAAACGAGCGGTGTTGTTTTTGGTCGCCGGTCCGAACATGTCCGCGATGGACGGCATCGCATTGTACTTCGCGGAGGAAGATATGATGCTGATGTTCGGTGTCAATGTCGCCTGGGAAAAGTTGTTCACTGCGGAGCCTGCCGGGTTCAATGAAATCGAACCGAGGTCGCCGCCGAGTGCCGTGAAGGCGTTTCCCATCGAGATGCTTCGCGCCGTGCCGTAATAGTTGTTGTCGCTGAATCTCAATGCGTCTGCGACTGTCTGTGCTCCCGCGTCAGCAGCAAATGCCGCGAGCAGAAGAATTGCTATTGTCTGTTTTTTCATATTTATCATAGTTAATGTCTCCATTAATGTCTCCTGACTGTTCCGCCGGAAGAACGTGAAACTCCGCCTCCGGAGTAGCTGCCACCGGAACTTCTGTAAGAACTGCCTCCGCCGTAGGACGACCCGCTGCTCCTGTAAGAGGAACTGCTGCCGGAACTTCTGTACGAAGAGGAAGAACTGCTTGAAGAACTCCTGTAGGAAGATGAGGAACTGCCGGAACTTCTGTAAGAACTGCCTGAGCTCCTGTATGAACTGCCGCTGCCGTATGAATTGCTTGAAGAACTGCTGCGGTATGATGAGCTTGAACTGCTTGATGATGACTGGCTTGATGCAGGTCTGCGGTAAACGGTGCCGCCTGCCGTCCTGTTTATGGTGCTGCCCTCCGTTCTGACGAAAGAGCTGCCGCTTGTCCTGACGGAACTGCCGTTCGAACTTACCGAACCGCTGTTCGTCCTGACGGTGCCGCCGTTTGTCCTGACAGTGCTTCCTGACGGCCTGTAATTGCTTGAAGATGAGGTCGTGGAACCATATCCGCCGGAAGTGGACCCGCTACGTCTTACGACATTGCCGGAACCGCTGTTGGATGCTGTCGGACGCGATGTCGTCGGGCGTGCCGATGCGGTGCTCGCTGCCGATACCCTGCGGACCGGTGACAGCGTGGAAGCATTGGCCCTCGTGCCTGAAGCGGATGCCGTTGCCGTGCCGGACGTGCGTCTTACACCTGACGAAGTCATTGTTCCGGTATTTCTCCTGACATTGGAAGAGGTCACGCCCATGACGTCGCCGCGGCGGTTGCCGGTGGTCGAGCCTCTGTCGCCCCAATACACGTCCCTTCCTCCATGGCCGTAATAATAGTCGCCGCACCAATGATGATGGTGGTGATGATGGTGATACCAAGAATCATGATACCACGGGTCATAATACCATGACCAATAATATCCCGGACGTCCCCAATACCATGGGTCGTTCCAGTACCATGAGCTGTACCAAGGGTCGCTCCAATACCATCTGTCCCACCAGATTCCGGAATAATACCATGGATTTGCGCCCCAGTACCATGAACTGTAGTAAGGGTAACGCCAGTATGATCCCGGCCAATAAGAAGATGCGAACCCGGCCGCAAAACCGTCGGCGTACCCGTCCGGGTACAATGAATATGACGGCGAGTTCGTCACCGTGACGGTAGTCGCATTGTCCTGTTTGTTGAATTTCAATGTCGTGGACATGTTCTCCGGAACAAACAGCGTATCAGTCTGTCCTGCTTTGAGGAAGAGCTGAGAACTTTCAGTTTCTTTTACAAGATCATTGACCTTGGAACGGGAAGCTTGGACAGCCGCCCTGGTTTCGGTTTCGGCAGGTCTGCTGTAGAATCCGTCCTGAAATTCCTGTGAGGACGCATACTGTGACGCGGAGCCGCAAGATGCCAATATCATCAGCGCCCCGGCTAGAGTCATAATGTTCGTTTTCATAATCGGACCTCCTATAATAATTAATATAAAGTTTGTATCTTTGTGCCTGCGCTTAAGCGCATTTTACCGGCAGTTGCAATTTTCATACCTGCCATTCATTAAATGCGCAAGCGCGTACATTATTGCAAGATTAGCAATAATATCGCTAAAAAACAATAGAAGAGACGGTGGCCATGCACCGCAAATGAACAGATAAAACTTTGAACGGCAGTATCTTGGCATACTCCGGAAAATATTTTTTTACGATGGCAGATCAGATAACCAAAAGGTCAGAGAACTACTCTCAGTGGTATAACGACCTGGTAGTCAAGGCAGACCTTGCAGAACAGTCTCCGGTCAGGGGATGTATGGTCATCAAACCTTACGGATATGCAATATGGGAGAAAATGCAGCATATCCTCGACGCTAAATTCAAAGAGACAGGTGCAGTGAATGCATATTTCCCTCTTTTTATCCCCAAGTCATTCTTCAGCCGTGAGGCGGAGCATGTGGCAGGATTCGCCAAAGAGTGTGCAGTGGTTACCCACCACCGTCTCATGAACGATCCTGACGGCAACGGCGTCGTGGTGGATCCGTCATCGAAACTTGAGGAAGAACTTATCGTAAGACCGACTTCCGAGACCATTATCTGGAGCACGTACAAGAACTGGATCAAGTCCTGGAGAGACCTTCCTATCATGTGCAACCAGTGGGCCAATGTCGTAAGATGGGAGATGCGTACCCGTCTGTTCCTCAGGACCGCAGAGTTCCTGTGGCAGGAGGGCCATACCGCCCATGCCACATCTCAGGAGGCTCAGGAAGAGGCAGTGAAGATGGTTCACGTCTATGCCGACTTCGCCCGCAACTATATGGCACTTCCTGTAATCGTAGGACACAAGAGCCCTAACGAGCGTTTCGCCGGAGCGCTCGACACCCTTACCATCGAGGCAATGATGCAGGACGGAAAGGCTTTGCAGTCAGGTACTTCGCATTTCCTCGGACAGAATTTCGCCAAGTCTTTCGACGTGAAATATACTGACAATGAAGGTCAGCAGCAGTATGTCTGGGCTACTTCATGGGGCGTGTCCACACGTCTGATGGGTGCGCTCATCATGGCACACGGCGATGACAACGGACTAGTCCTTCCTCCGGCACTTGCTCCTGTCGAGGTGGTTATGGTCCCTATCTACAAGACAGCTGAGGACCATGCTGCCATAATTGGGAAGATGAACCAGATCAAGTCTGCGCTTGAGGCTGCCGGACATTCTGTCAAGATTGACGACCGTGACACTCTCAGGCCTGGCTTCAAGTTCGCTGAATGGGAACTCAAGGGCGTGCCTGTCAGATTGGCAATCGGTGCGCGTGACCTTCAGAATGATACGGTGGAGGTCCATCGTCGTGACACTCTCGAAAAGAACACCGTTTCGCTCGAAGGCATTGACAAATATATTGAGGACCTTCTGGTCGACATTCAGGACAATATATATAAGAAAGCATTGTCATTCAGGGAGACAAGAGTCGAGAAATGCGATTCTTGGGAGGAATTCAAGGAGAAGATCACCCAGGGCAAGTTCCTGCTCTGCCATTGGGACGGCACTGCCGAGACCGAGCAGAAGATCAAGGACGAGACCAAGGCTACCATCAGATGTATTCCTGTGGACAGCTATGTCTGCAAGGAAGAGGGCGTGGATATCTACTCCGGAAAGCCTTCTCATGAGAGGGTTGTATTCGCAATCGCTTATTAGTTAATTGCTTATGAAGAGAATCATCATCAGCGCATCAGTATTTTTGCTTGCCGTGGCCTCCGTGTCCGCACAGGATGTCACTGACGCACAGAAGGCTGCTGAAGAGGCTGCCATGGCCATTGCCGGGGCGCCTGTAGCTGAAGTCAAGGTACCTAAGCCGAGATACTGGACGAATTCCCTTCTTACGAAGATCGACTTCGGACAGACGAACCTTACCAACTGGGCTGCCGGCGGATATAACAGCGTGACACTCAAGTCATTCATTGATGCCAATGCGAATTACAAGAAGGACGAGCTGTTCTTCAACAACCGTCTCCAGCTGGACTACGGGTTCCTCTATTCCGAGGACAAGCCGTTCATACAGAAGAGCGATGACCGTATGTACTATGAGGGCAAGTTCGGTTACAAGGCTGCCAAGACATTGAACTATTCAGCTCAGTTCAACTTCAAGTCGCAGTTCTCCAACAGCTACAATTATCCTATCCCGTCCAAGCCGGATACCGCTCCGGATGATTGGGAGCCGGGAAAGAGCGACTGGAAAGCCAGCCGCAAAGTGAAATCCGGATTCATATCTCCTGCCTATACGAACATCGCAATCGGTATTGACTGGGTGCCGACCAAGTGGCTGACCGTGAACATCGCCCCTCTTACCGGCGGTTTCGTAGTCGTTACTGACGAGACCCTCAGAAAGTCATACGGAATGGAGTTCAAGAAGAAGTATGACAAGTTCGACGGCATGAGCGCAGCCGACATTGCCGCACTTGCAGGGAAAGACAAGGACGAGTATGACGCGTTCGTGGCCGGAAAGTCCAGCGGAGATGCTTACCGTACCGCCCGATTCGAGTTCGGTGCCCAGATCAAGATTGATGGCAAGCTGCAGATCAATGACAATTTCAAGTACACCTCGCAGCTCGTGCTCTTCTCGGATTATTTGGACAATCCCCAGAATATCCGTGTGAACTGGGATAACAGGTTCGACTGGAAAATCGCCAAATATTTCTCATTGACGGTGACTACCAACCTCATATATGATGACAAGGTGATGGTCAAGACCGACAAGACATTGAAAAAATATCCTGACGGACGCAAGGCAGTGCAGTTCAAGGAGTCTTTGGCATTCGGATTCTCATATACGATTGCATCCAGAAAACGCTAGGCATGCAGAAAGAATTTGACAAGATTTTGGTGGGGCTGATTCCTGAAGGGGAAACAGCCCTTCTTGCTGTAAGCGGTGGGGCCGACTCCATCTGCATGGCGGAGCTGTTCGCGCATAGCCGCTGGAAGGGCAACATTGCGGTAGCCCATTGCAATTTCCATTTGCGCGGCGAGGAAAGTGATGCTGACGCGGAACTTGTACGCTGCTGGGCGGCATCCCATGGCGTCGTGTTCCATTCCGTGGATTTCGATACGGAGCGGTACGCGTCGGAACACTCGCAGAGCATCGAGATGGCGGCGCGCGAACTGCGTTATGACTGGTTCGCCTCGCTCTGTCTGAAACATGGCTATTATGCTGTGTCTGTGGCACATAACGCGAATGACAATGCCGAGACGCTCATGCTGAATCTCCTTCGCGGAACGGGGCTGCGCGGCATTACGGGCATGAAGCCGGTGTCCAACGTCCCGGTGTCGCAGCAGAGCCTGGAGGGTGTCCGTCTGGTGCGCCCGCTTCTGACTTTCTCGCGCGACCGGATCAATGTCTTCGTCAATGAATGCCATGCGGAGTACCATGACGACAGGACCAATGCCGAGACCATATATAAGCGCAACAAAATCAGGCACTTGGTGTTCCCCGTGTTCGAGAGCCTGAATCCGTCGTTCCTCAAGACCTTCGGGCGCGAGATGCGGGCTTTCGCCCAGGAAAATGCTATCGCCGAGGATTATTTCAATGCTGCCAAACCGAGGGTGTGCGCAATGCCCGAGGCGGGGGAGAGCCTGAGGGTCAATGTTTCCGCTCTCAGAAAAGAAACCCATTGGGAATATGTACTTTACCGTCTTCTGGAACCGTTCGGATTCCGGTCGGCGACATTGGACCCTGTCATGTCGCTTCTGAACAGTGACGGGACATTTTCCGGAAAGGAATTCATTGCCCAGGGCTATAGGATATTGACGGCCGGTGACTTCTTCATTGTCAAGAAATCGGAAATCGGCGGTAGGCGCGGACGGATTTCAGAGTTGCTGCAAGTGGTTGAGAGTGAGGTTTGTATGACGGTGGAAGGGGAGTCGTTGTATTCTTTCCGAAATAGCCGGCTGAAGGTGTCGTTGAGGTCTGCGGAGGGAGATGCCGCTGCCGTGGCACGTCGTCTTGCGGCGTCATCCGTATTGGCGGCCGATGCGGAGAAGTTGAAATTTCCGTTCCTTATAAGAGGCTGGAATTCAGGTGATTGGATGCGGCCTATCGGTACCGGAGGCAAGAAGAAGCTGAGCGACATCTTTTCAGATATGAAGCTGAATGTGGATGAGAAGGATGAGGCTGTCGTGATCGTGTGCCCCGGCATTGACGGAAAAAATACTGCCGGAGAACATGTCGCAGCGGTTTGCGGCTATGCTTCCGGCAGATTCTATTGTCGTGTGGATGAGGCTGTCAAAGCGACATCCGTGACGTCCGAATTGGTTACGGTTTATCTGACATCCATTATATAAGGCATCCTCGCGTAAATTCTTTCGGAGGAATTCCAGTTCCAGTCCTTGTAGGCTTTCTCTACCGGTGCGAACGGTGTTCCTGCCATTACGCTTGATGTGCCTGAAAGTGACTCCATTATCATTTCGAGAAGAGTCTGTGGCTTAGGATAACATGCTATGCTCCAGTCTGCAAGGTCGCCGTCGCCCTGTGTGCCTGCGGCGTAAGAAACCGCGTCATAGAGCGAACCGATTTCATCCACGAGCCCGATTTTCAATGCATCTGAACCTGTCCAGACACGTCCCTGTGCGATCTTGTCAATATCTTCCGTGCTCATGCCGCGTCCTTCAGAAACATTGGCGAGGAATGCGTCATAAATGTCATTGACGGATTTCTGCATGTATGCAACTTCCTGTGCGTCAAGCGGTCTGATGAGGGAGAACATGTCGCTGTGGCGGCTTGACCCTACCGAGGTGACATTGACCTTCAAGAGCTCTTTCGCTGTCTTGCTGAGATCCGGAATCATGCTGAATACTCCGATGGAGCCGGTCAATGTGGACGGGTCGGAGTAAATTTTGTCGCAGCTGTTGGAAATCCAGTAACCGCCTGATGCAGCGTAATTTCCATAAGATGCAATGACCGGTTTCTCCTTGCGGAGCAGGTCGATTTCGTTCCTTATCTTCTCGGATGCGAGAACGCTTCCGCCAGGCGATGCCACTCGCAGGACCACTGCTTTTACAGACGAGTCTGCACGTACATCGGCAATGATTGACGCAAAACGGTCTCCGGCTACTGCCTGTTTGTCTTTTCCGTCCACGATTTCGCCTTCAGCGAAGATGATGGCAATCTTGTCCTTGGCTGCGGAAGGAGTGGCCGTGAGAACTGTCACATAATCCTTGAACGGAATCATCTGAACTTCCTTGAAGCTGTCTTTCACGGCCAGCGCTGCCAGCTTCTCTTTAAGCTCTTCTTTCGTAAGCAGTTCATCTACAAGCGAATATTTCAGGAAATCCTGTGGAGTGCAGAGGCAGAGGTTGTCTATCAGGCTGTCAAGTTTCTCTCTGGTGATATCCCTGCTTTCGCAGATGACTTCAGCGAGATTGGTCCAGATGGAGTTTATCATTTCCTGGTTCTGCTCCATGTTCTCGTCGCTCGGCTTGTTCTTTATGTACATCTCTCCGGCGGATTTGTATTTGCCGTGGCGGATGAGCTGGACATTGACGCCAAGCTTGTCGAGAAGGTCCTTCAGGAAGAACATCTGGGTGCCGACGCCTGTCATCATGCTGGTTCCTCCGCAGTAGCTGCCCATGTAGATCTTGTCGGCAGCAGTTGCGAGGTAGTATGCTCCGGTAGTCGGATTTTCGAGGTAAGCCACCACTGCCTTGCCGCTTTTCCTGAAATCAGCTATTGCCTGGCGGAGTTCCTCTACCTGGGCGATGCTTGCGCTGAATCCTTCCGGACGGAGGTAGATATATTGTACGGCAGGGTCAGCTGCAGCTGCTTTGATGGACTGTACTGCGTCCCAAAGTCCTATAGATGTGGCTTCGTCTCCCTGGATTACAGCCATCGGGTTCATTTCCTGTGTCTGCTCGGTCATCACCACCTTTCCGAGGTCCATGTTCAGGACGCCGGAACGCGGCATGACAGGTGTGCTGCTTCCAAGTGACGCCAAAGCTCCCGCACAGCTGAAAAACATGACGGAACTCAAAATTCCCATGATGAACAGGCCGCACAGCACGGCCAATGTCATTTTCAAAAATTCTTTCATCTTTGTCGGTTTGTTTTATATTTCATGACCAAAGGTAGAAAAATTATCTCAAAATCAATTAAATGTCGAATGGTTCCAGACAAAGATTTGAATATGATTTCGAACCGATGCTTTGCTTTGCATAGGAATCTCCGGTCGCTTTCTCGGATGTGAACAGCAGGAATTGATAGCTGCTGATTGCCGCATCTGAGTAAGGGCTTGGCGTCATTCTTATAACTCCGTCGATGAATCCCAGTGCTATGCTGTTGCCGCCCCAGTAGATGGACAATCCGTCAGACAGACCGAGTGTGACATAGTAGTTCTTGTAACGTCCCAGCTGTTGAGGCTCTATGATGATTGAATGACTGTCCGGGTCGTAGTAGCCCTTGATTTCCGGCGTGAAATCGCTGATGTTGGACAATCCGCTGACCATTACGTCGTTGCCTCCCAAACTGTAGATGTCTACGCGGAATGATTCATCTGCAGAGGAAGAACCGCTTGTATTGTCGACCGTAGCCGTTGCCTTGAATGCACCGATGAAGTCCTGAAGATTCTTGTTCTTGTCGAAATCTGATGAGACATAGCCTTGGGTCTCGGCTGTCTTCGTAACGAACACCCTGTCTCCGAATTCATTGGCTGCACAGATGCAGAGAGTGTAGCTTGTGCCTTGCTTCAATGTGTTGAATGCGGTTGCGAAGCCGTCATCGCTCACCAGTTTCTGGACGAACTCCTCATTGACTTCGTTGCCTCTTTCCCAAGCAAGTTCCTCAGCACTTTTATTCAGGTTCTTGACCATGTAATCAAGATAATCTGTCCTCATGCACAGGTATTTGAGTGAAGCGACATTGTCGGCCTGCATGTTCCAGAACAACGTCGTGTACGGGGAATAGAGTAAGTTGGTCTTGTCGTTTTTCCATTCGAACTTGTTGACTTTCGGCGTGTAGCGTCCGTCAGGGTCACATGTGAATCTCTTCATGTAGAGAGATATGGCGGTCGAGGTGGAGTCGTATGCCAATGCTACTGCCGTGCAATTGCCGGATCCCACATTCCAGATGTCGGAATTGTCTTCGTACAATGTCACTACAGGAGAACTTCCGGGCTTGTTGCCCGCTTCCAATGCCTTTCTTACCTCATCTTGTCTGGCAGCGTCTCCGGTTATGTCCCCGCTTACTATCGTTGCCTTGTAGAACTTGGTATATTCATTTTTGCTGAATGACAGCCTCGGAGCCTTGAATCCCGTATCGGTCGTCTCTATTCCGTCGAATGAAATCTCCACTACCGGAGTCTTGTCTTCGTTGCCGTCGAACGCCAGGGTTTCGGTGCCTTTGGCGAAATAGCCGGAAGAGACGAAATAAATCAGGTAGAACGAGAAATTGCCTTTGCCGTCATAAGTGCACGGATATGAGCTGTATGCGGATTTGTTGCCTGTGTACTCGGCCATGTCGGACACCTTTACATATTCATTGTAATTTGAATTGTAATAGCCTATCGACTGCGCCGGCACTGTGCACGTGTTGTCTTCATTGAGAATGAACTTGAAAGACACTCCGCTGGCCCAGTCATTGACTTTGAAGATGTTGGCGCCGACGGCCTTTTCCACTTTCAAGCCGCTTGCGTGCCCGGTGTAAAACGCATTGTATGTGTAGGTGGCTGTCTGCTGCACCTTGTTCCCGCTTTCATCGGTTCTCATGTACGGCTCCCAGTCAAGTGTAAAAGATACGGACAGATTTATCTTGTCTGAAAACTGCGTGACGTAGGCGCTCCCTGTTCCGGTTTCTTCCTGCCGGTCGCTTATCAATATCGTTGCGCTCAGGGACGACCCGGCAAGAAGTTCACTCAGGTCGACCTCCGCGGGAACTGAGACCGCATAACTGCCGTCGGGCAGAGTGACGGTTTCAGGAATGCTGAATGCACCTTCGTCCTCTCCTCTTTTCCGGAGACTGACTGACAGTTCGCCTTTGTTGTCAGGTCGGGCGATCTCTATCTCCAAGGTGCCGGACTTGCTGCCTTGAGGAAACTCCTTTGTAAGGGACGACTGTATGAAGTGGATTTCCTTCGCATCGTCCGTGCCCGGTCTGTAAATGCTGCCTTCCTGTTCTTTGCTGCAGCCTACAGTGAACAGGGAGGTCGCCAGAATGATTGAAAATATATTTATGTATTTCATTGTCAATATTTCTATCAAGGGTTCTGATCTTCTTCGTTTATGTTCGGGTTAGCATCCAATTCATCCTTCGGGATGGTCAGCACCCAATCGTAGGTGTCTGCCCTCGTGAGGTCAATTCCGTTTCTTTTCATTGTCGCGATACATTCCTCGGCGAATCCGTCTTCGCTCCGCCGGTCGATTCCCTGACCGGTGCGGCGTACGTCGAAGATACGTCCGTATTCACCCCAGAGTTCCACTCTCCTCTGGATCAGTATGTTCTCCAGTAAAGAACCGGTCCATGTCGTCGTGGTAGCTCCAAGATGAGTCCCGGAATAGTTGTAGGCGTTGTACTTCGGATTCCTCTTGGCCATGACCTTGTTCATCAGGTCGCGGGCCTCATCTTGATTGCCAAGCCTCAGGGCTGCTTCTGCCGCCGTAAAGTACATTTCCTCGACTCTCATATAAATGTAGTCTCCGAGCCAGGATTGAACGTTGGTGAACGCGAATTTCTTGGAGATGTAAGGAGACTCCTTATCTGTAGGGTCCCACCATCCGAGACGGATGTCGCTTGAACTGATGTGATTGTAGAGCTGCTTGTTGATCAGCTTGGGTGCGGACTTCGCATATGCTCCGTTGACATTGTCCATGTGTGTGAAGAATCCTGCGTAGGCTCCGGACTGTTCCGAGTTCTCGATTCCGGCTCCCCACATTACGTTGCCGTAGTTGATGGAATTCATGCCGCCCATAAGTTCGTTCTCGCCTCCGATTTCGTAACTGCCATTGTCAATGACTTCAGATGCGGCCTTGTAGGCTCCTTCCCAGTCTCCTTCGGCCAGGCAGACGCGGGACTTGATTCCCAATGCGACATATTTGTTGATGTGGGACTTGTTTCCCTTGTTCATGGAGGCAGCAGCCCCATTTGTCAGGCGTACGATGGCGGAATCGATGTCCGAGTCGATCTGTTTGTAGACGACTTCAAGATTTTCCCTGGGCTTTCCTGTGGTACCTATGTTTGTAGGCTCCGTGTAGACAGGAACTCCGGGATCGCTCCACCGGTATTTGTCCGTCATAGGGTTGTAAGGTGCCCTGGCGAACCACGTGGCGAGGTTGAGGTAGGAGAGCGCTCTGATGGCATAGGCCTGTCCCACTACGTATGACACGTCCGCTGAACTGCCTCCCATCGTCTCCTTGGCCGCTATGACGCTGTTGGCGTTGGCTATCCACTTGTAGTTGGCATACCATACGTCGTATGACCTGAATGCGGAAGATGCATATTGGTTCTTGACATTGTATACGTGGTCGTACCAGAACCATCCGTTTCCCTGGGACTGCATGATGAAGTCATCGCCCATCGCCTCTTGGGCGATATTATAGGCGGAGATGCCGAAGCATTGGTGGGCGTTGCCTGTGGTTGACCAGCCGGCTGTCCACATTGACCTGTAGATGCCGTTGATCGAGGAGATGGCGGTGGACGCGTCCTTCATAAACTCTTCTCCCGAGCCTGAATCTGTCGGATTGAATTCAAGCATGTCTTTGTTGCAGGAAATTGCCGCAATGGAGAGAACTGCAAGAATATATAGTTTCTTTTTCATTGAATATCCTCCTTAGAATTGAATGTCTATTCCGGCGACGATTGCTCTTGACGGTGCGTAGGAATATGACACGCTTCCGGTAAAGTTATACTGAGGGTCCATTCCGTCCAGGTGATTGAACATCATGATGTTGTCTGCGGTGACGAAGAGCCTCAGGGCGCTGACTTCTATTTTTGAAAGCCACTTCTTGGGGAACGTATAGCCTAACGTGATGTTCTTGAAGGCGAAGTACGAGGCATTGATGAGCGCAGAGTCGTTCGCTGGTGAAGACCCTCCGATCTCGACCATCGGGACGTCCGTGACATCTCCGGGCTTCTGCCATCTGCGCAGGACATTCTTGTGCCAGTTGTTGCCGGCATACTGGACATTCATTGTGCCGGAATACAGGCCGTCATAAACTTTTCCTCCGATTGACCAGGTGGTCAGGAAGGAGAAATCAATGTTTTTGAATATGGTGAAACTTGACCCCAGGCTTCCTGACACGGCAGGCTCGCGGCTGCCCATATAGTACTTGCTGAGTGATGCGAGCGAGACGTTGTCCGTGACATATTCATCGCATTTGACATTGCTTATGGCTCCGGTCTCGTCCACGCCTCTCTTCCAATATGCATAGTACAGCTGCTTTCCTGTGGCAGGATCGACTCCAGCTGTCTTGGAAAGGTAGAAAGTGTAGATAGGTTTGCCTACTTCGATTACTGATGCACCGGAACTGATGAAATCTTGGGACGATGTGAGGCTGGTGACCTTGTTGCGGTTCAGCGAAGCCATCACGGTGGCATCCCATCTGAAGTCTGGTTTGTCGATAATGTTCACTCTTCCGGAAAACTCGAATCCCTGGTTCCTCATTGAACCGACATTGGCATCATAGCTGGTAAATCCGGTCGAAATGGCGAGAGGATTTGCCAGAAGCATGTCTCTGGTGTGCCGGTTGTAATACTCGGCGCTGAAAGTTAGTTTTCCTCCGAAGAGGGAAGCTTCGATTCCTGCGTTGAGGTTACCGTTCTTTTCCCATGTTATGGCCTTGTTCTCAAGCTTGGATGCGAATGCTCCGGCTTCGCTTCCGTTTGCCCAGGTGTAGTCGTAAAGGCCCTGCCATGCGTAGTAGGTTCCGATGTTGTCGTTGCCTTGTACGCCATAGGAAGCCTTTACGGTCAGGTTGTTGAGCCAGGAAGAAGAACCTTCCATGAACTTTTCCTGTGACAGCCTCCAGGATGCACCGACTGACCAGAAATTGCCCCAACGTCCTGTCTTGTAGAATCTTGAAGAACCGTCGGTACGCCAGCTGGCGTCGAAGTAGTAGCGATCCTTGAACCCGTAGTTCAGCCTGGTGAACCAGGACTCGATGGCATAGTCGTTCGAGTAGCTGGAATTGCCGGAAGTCGTCACTGCCGGGTCAAGTTCATCGATTCCGTCCATGATGCCTGTCTTTTCACCCTGCGCGTAGTTGAATCTGTAGCGATAGTACTCGTGACCCAACAGGACCTTGATGTCGTGCTCGGAAAACGAGCGGTCGTAGTTCACGATCTGGTTGAAAGTATAGCTGAGGGTCCTGGTGTTGGTCTTGCTCAACCGGCCTCCCTGGTCGGCTGCATTGCCGTGGTACTTGTCGTTGGTGAGAGTACGCTGGTAATCATTGAAATCTGTTCCGAGATTGGCGGTCAGTCTCAATCCGTAGAGAAGAGCGTCTTTATTTGTCGTACCTAACGTGAGGTAAGATCTCGCAGACAATGTGTTGCGGTAGTAATAGGCCTTGTTGTTGTAGAGCTCGGCCTTGGAGTTGAACCCTTGGGCTGTAGGACGGTTTGCATAACCGTTGTCATCTTCGTCACCATATTCATACTGAAGGTTTCCGTCCTGGTCCAGGACATTGTTTCCATCCATGTCCTTCAGGTAGACAGGATATACCGGAGCCATGAACTGTGCCGTGTACCAGACGTTTGATACGGAAGCACCAGAGAAGTTCTGGTAGTCAGCCTTTGTGTGCGAGTAGTTGGCGCTCATGCCGATCTTTATCCATGAATTGGCCTGTGAGTCCACATTGACCCTTCCCGTATAGCGGTTGAAGTCAGTGTTGCGGAGTATGCCGTTCTCCTTGTAGTAGCCCATTGAAACGAGATAATTGATCTTTTCGGTCGCTCCGTTGACAGAGATGATATGCTCTGTCCGGAGGGCGGCGTTGTTGCTGATTTCATCCATCCAGTTTTCGTTCCATGCAGCTGCGGCGTCATCTTTTATCTTGCCGGTGCTTTGGTCGACTAGGGTTTCCCACGTGTAATTCTTGTATGGGTTGTAGTATTCTGGATTCTTCAGTCCACCGATGGTCTGGCCGAGATTGGCGGCAGCGTAGGCGCTGGCACCCTCGAAATCCATTCCCGTACTGTATTTGGCGCTGTTCCTGAGGGACTCGTAGGTCAATTCGATGAAGTCGTTCATTCCGACGAGATCGTAGCGTTTGAGAGACCGGGATGCAATGCCTGCGCTGCCCTTGTAACTGACAACGGAACGTTCTCCGCTGCCCTTCTTGGTAGTGATGACAATTACTCCGTTTGCGCCCCTCGCTCCGTACAATGCGCCTGCCGATGCGTCTTTCAGGACGGTAAGAGACTCTATGTCAGCCGGGTTGATGGCGCTTAAAGAGCCGTCGTAAGGAATTCCGTCCACTACGTACAGAGGTGTGGAGACCGCATTCACTGATCCGATTCCTCGAATCATGATTGATGCGCCCTCACCAGGTTGTCCGCCGCCGGATGTGACCTGCAGTCCGGCCACCGTTCCCTCAATGGATTTGGTGATGTTGCCTGTAACCCTCTTTTGGAGTTCGTCGCCTTTTACGACAGATGCCGATCCGGTGAAGCTGCTTTTCTTTGCGGTTCCGTATGCGACGACCATGACCTCTCCCAGTTCATCTTCGATGATATCCTCCTGAAGAATCACATCGATCACGGACTTCCCGGCCACGTGTACTTTTTGGGTCACATAGCCGATGCTTGAGAATGTGAGGGTGGCGTCCGAAGGAATGTCCGGGATCGACCATGTTCCGTCAGCACCTGTGACAGTACCTGTCGCTGTCCCCTCTATGAAGACACCGACTCCTACCAGAGGAGCATTGCCGCTGTCCGTGACTTTTCCTTTTACGCTGATGTCCTGGGCTTGTGCAGCCGGAACGCAGAGACAGGCCGTCAGAACTGCGGTGAATATTCTCATTATGCTATTTTTCATAATTTGTTCCGAGTATGTTAATGTTGTGGATTATGGTCCATAGGTCGTCTGCAGCTGTTGGTGTATCCATGACTGGAATCGACTCCACTCCGTCAAGCCTCAGACCGACCGGGCTTGCTTCTGCATTCTCGGCGAGATTTCTGAAAACCACGGAGTTCATTGCTCTAGCAGACTTTGTCCCTGCTTCCGTTGTGGTCGTCACTGAGGCGTGCTTGGTGATCTTGTCTCCTGCCTTGTTGACGACAGTCGCCATTACGGTATAGGATGTCTTAGGTTCTACATCTACGACAAGTGCAAGGCCGTTTCCGTTGATGTATTCCAAGTAAGACTCCTTTAATTCTGTGCCTTTGTCGGCGATCAGGGCAGGGTAGGATGATTCCGGAACATCAGCCAGAACAGATGTCTTGACGATTACCAGTTTTCCTGATTCTATGCCTACACCCTTGAGGACGCATGCCATTTTGCTGGATGTCGGACCATATTTCTCGTTGACCAGAGCGGCTATCGAGAACCATGTGTAGGCCTCGCTTGTCGTCTTGGTCGTGATCGAATTTACTGTCAGTTCCTCTACTCCGGCCGCGGATGTGGCAAGGGCGGACATTGTGTATGAGACGCCCGGGTTGCACGGCGTCACCGAATTGTATCCGTTGGATGAATTCACAAGTTCCAGATAGTTCGGCTTGACTGCGTAACTGTATGACGTATCCTTCAGGAATGTCTTGACTGCTTCCTTGTCATAAGGGTCGCTGAAGACCTTGTTGAAGGTGCTGGTAGGAAGGAGCCTGTAGCGGATGCTCTGCACATCACTGCCTTTCCATGTCGTCCACACGGAGTTGGTCCATCCGTAGCCGGTTATGCCGAGATAAGAATTGGTGATGAAGAAGTTCTGTCGGAACCAGTCTGCTCCTCCATAGTTAGGGCCGGCGGACCAGCCTGTTGCCGTCGTGGTGACCCGTTTCGTGAAGAGACCGGTCGTGACATTGCCGTCATAGTCCATTCCGAAAGCGATGATGTCGTAGCTCATCTGTGAAGTCAGACGGGAAACGCTTAGGGTGTTCGTGCCGATCTTGAGGACGGAAGCCATGGCGAGCCGGATGCTGATGCCCTTGCTCTTGGCATATTCGACAATCGCATTCTTGTAGCGCTCGATCACCGTCGCCTCGTCATATTGCATAAGTGTCGAGGATGAGACTACATCGTAGTAGTATGTTGCGTCAGGGGTTGCGTAGACATTGAAAACGACTGCGTCAGCAAGAACATTTTCAGGAACTATCAGCAGTGGAGGCACGTCATCCGATGCTGTCTTGAAATTTGCCTGTGCCGCATCTGACTGGGTCCTGCCGCTGTTGTCTGCTGCAACAGCCTTGACGGTGAACGTGTACTCTTTCCCCTTTTCCAGATTGGAGAGGGATACCTTGTTCTCAGTTGTAGAGCCCTTGATGTCTCCTACCGTATACTCATATTTGACGGCTCCGGGGATTATGCTCCAGCTGATGATTGTCTTTGAGGCATATGTGCTTCCGATAGTGATTTCGGGCTTGTCCAGAGGGCTCACTGCCGAAGTGTGCACGTGGATGTACACGGGGGCGGACTCGGAAAGACCGCTGTCCTTGCCGGGCACGGCCTTGATAGTCACGACATATTCATTGGATGCCTCCAATTCATTGAACTTGATGAAGAGTGCATCGGTCGTATCCGCTTCCGCACCGTCAAGTGAGTAGGCATAGCCCTCCGCTCCATATACTTTTGCCCAGTCGACACGGAATCCGGATACGGTAACCTCGCTGACTTTGGGTTCCGGAGTCTTAAGCATTGCACCGGAATTGTCGTCCTTGGTTTCCGGACTGCATCCGTATGCCAGGGATAGAACCGATGTTGCGACCGCGAATGCGGCGGCTTTTATCATTTTTGAAGTCATAATCATTCAACAGTCACATTTATTGTTCTGACGGACTGGTTGCCGTCGGTGATTCTGATAACGGTGCTGCCCTTGGACAAGCCCTTGATAGTCAATATGCTGTCCTTGAGGCTGATTTCGATTATCCCCTGTGTGGTCAATGAATATGTCAGCACATCTGTCTTGTAGAAATAATCGGAAAGGTCTACACTTGTCTCGCTGCCGTTGCCGACTGTCACGTCCGGGATCGCCTTCACTTTCTTGACTGCAAGAAGCAGCTGGTACGTGTCCAGTGATCCTGCGCCCATGTTTCCGAAATATGGCGTTTCGCAGAACGGATCTACCGGGGTGACACTCGACAGCAGCGCTTCCTTGAGCATCTCGCATGTAAGACCTTTCTTCTTCTCTGTTCCGTAGTACCAGCTGACGGCAAGAGCACAGGCTCCAGAGACATGTGGACATGCCATTGACGTTCCGTTGATTCCCTCGTAGGCCGAGCCGCCGTCCTCCGAAACACTGGTGCTGTATACTCCTCCGTAGGTGGAGTTGAGTGACAGGTCACCGCCCGGAGCGGAAATGCTTACCCATTTGCCGTAATTCGTAAAATACGATGGGGTCCCGAGCCAGGAGGTTGCTGCCACGCTGATTACCGACTTGTCGGAAGCCGGGTAGCAGATTTCATCCGAAGTGTCGTTTCCTGCCGCGAAGATTACGATTCCTCCTGCCATGGGGCCTTCCTGATTGCCGTTCTCATCCAGTCCGGCGTACTTGACGAAATAGTGTATGGCGTCGGCAAGGGCGGAGTAATTGCCTCTGGTCCAGTCGTTTTCTGAAATGGCGCCGGCTGTGTAGCCCCAGCTGTTCTGGCAAATTACGGCACCATTGTCGGCGGCATATTTGATGGCGCGTACCTGGGCGCCCAGACCACCTCCTGAGTTGCCTGATTCGGACGCTCCCAAAGTCTCGCAGGACATTATCCGGACACCGTCACCATTGCCTGAGCCTCCGGCAATGCCGTTTACTCCTATGCCATTGTTGTTCACTGCTGCAATGGTGCCTGCGACGTGCGTTCCGTGCATGTTCTCTGACGAGAACGTAAGATTGCCGCTATTGTCGGTGAAATTGTAACCGTTGACATCATCGATGTAGCCGTTTCCGTCATCATCAATTCCGTTTCCGGGTATTTCTCCTTTGTTTATCCACATGTTCGCCGCCAAGTCTTCGTGGTCGTATTTGACACCTTGGTCGACCACGGCTACGACGACATCGGGGTTTCCTGTGCATAACTGCCATGCTGCATAGACATCGGCATCTGCCCCCGCGACTGTAGAGTTGGCGTAGACATTGCCCGTATTGTTGTAATGCCACTGCATCCTTTGTGAACGGACGCTTTCATTGAAAGGAAACGGAACGTTCCTCGCCGATGAATACGACTTCGTTCCGGTGAAATCTTCCTCTCCGGTTGCCGGGGCTTTTGAATATGAAGCTGCCGCTGTCGGGAGAGAATACTCGATTACTTCCACGCCGTCGCATCCGGACAGCATCTCTGCCACCTCCTTCGCAGGAATCGTCTCGTCGTACCTGGCGATGAACCACCTGTCCAATCCTTCTTTTCTTGTCCTTGCTTCGAACCGTCCGCAAGGCGGAAACATGCGCTCGAAACTGACAGAACCGACATCCATCAAAACCCTGTCGATCTGAGTGTTGCCTGAGGTGACGCCTCCGCTTTTTGTAGCTGTCCCGTCATTGGCGCCCGGCTTCATCTTTATGATTATCTCGCCTTGGATTGCTGTCTCCGGTGAAAATACGACGACAGGCCTGTCGTCTGCCGACTCAGGCCCATTGTCATCATTTCCGCCGATTCCGCTGCATCCCGCCAGCATTATCGCCAGCGGAACGAGTCTTAAGAATCTGTCTTTCATCATTGATTATAAAAAATTACTCTTTCACGCATCTTACCTGACCGCAGAACACTTGTGACCTTGTTTCGTATGCCGCCCAGTAGCCATTGAATACTGCTACGTGATATGCACAACTCTGGTTTGTGTCCTCTGAATCATAAGCCTTTTCCTGGCTCGTCAGGTAGAATGTCTGTCCGCTGGCATAGTTGTAAGGAGTTGTTCCTTCAGGAGAATACGTTGACGGATAGATGTTTCCGACCATAGGGTAGAAATCTCCAGTTTGTTTCCACACGCGTCCGCAACCTTTCTCGACGTTCCATAAATACTTGCTGCTGGTTCCGTTCTCGTCATATTCGCTATGCTTTCCGCCGGTCTTGATGCTCTCGTCGCCGGCAGCCGTGCCCCACATGTTCTTGACAGGAACCTTGTAGCCAGCCGGGCATGGGTCGAAAATGGTCTTCTCCTCTCCCCAAAGCCCAGGCTCTACACTATCCTTGTCGCTTGAGTTGATGTACCAGGAATAGCTTGTCGAATAATAGCCTACGAGAAATCTCATCGGATGCTCCGAAGCGAACGGGATATTGCCCGGCGCTGAAAATGTTGCTTTTCCTTTATACTTTGAATCAATCTCCCATTTTCCGCTTCCGTTTCCGATTTCAAGATTCGGCTTGTTCCATTCGGGATCGTTGCTGCAATACTCCTTGGAATTGTCGTAGTCTGTTATTCCGCTGTAGTCCCTGTAAGGGGAGCGTGACGGAATGAACGGATCCTTTCTGCCCATCTGATAGAGCATTCCCCTGTTGTTGATGTCCATCGGAATGTTGTTGAGGGCTCCAAGATTACGGTCCATAATCTGCGCTATGACATTGCCTTCAGGGCCGATGTGGTCGTGGGTGGTAATCTCGTTGTCTGTCACCCAGATGTGCCAGCTCCAGAGGACTTTGCCTTTGGCATTCTTTATGGCTATGAGGGCATTTCCCTCGCTCCTTCCTGTCGAGAATGAGATGTACCCGTTGCTATATGCCGGGGTTCCGTCAATGATTTCGTATGACATTGTGCGGTCGCCGTCATTTCTGGCTTCCCAGAGCAGTTCTGCATAGGCGGCATCCTTTATTCCGACTCCTTCAGTTTCGATATATTTGCTCTTGCCGTCCTTGCCTCCATTGCCTTTTATGTCAGCGCGGATCTTGTACGAACCGTTTGTGTTGGCTACATAGCAGTTCGCGGTTCCTGCAGCACTGAGGTCTGTGGCTCCGTCTGCCCTTTGAGTGACCGTAAGCGAAACTTCCTTGGTTTCGTCGCCTCTTACAGCTGTGACCGTGATATCGTCGGTCCTTACCGGACCCTTGTTTGGCTTGGCTTCGACCACGAGGCAGCTGTCAGCATCGACAATGACCTCGAACCACTCTCCCGACCGGGTCGCGTAACTCCATCTCTCGGCGTTGGTCGCTATGGTGATGACAGCCTTTCCGCCTTCTTTGTCGAACACGATCTTAGGATCGGAAGACTGGACGTACAGCGGAGCCTGATAAGTATCGGGATCGACCTTTTTGGTCTCCACGCAGCCGGCGGCAATACCGGCGGCCAGAATCATTGTTATGATATAATTGTGTTTCATATTCTTAATCGTTTGGAAAATTACTCATCAGTCTTGCATGGGTCCGGAATCTTGTCATAATCAGTGAGTTTCGTGCATCCTTTAAACATTGCCTTGAGGTTCTTCAGGTATGCGAATCCGGTAATGGCCGTCGCTTCGGAGGTCCTTTCGTAGAGGTGGTACTTCACGCCGTTCACTTCGGTGTATGGCGACTCTCCCGTCAGTGCGACGCAGCCGTCGAATGTGAAGGTCGCGCTTGTCAATGCCTTGAAGTTGTCGAAAATTCCTACGTTCACAGACTCAAGGGCAGAGCATCCCTGGAACAGGTTGTTGATATACCTTACTTTTTCAGGATTCAGGAAAATGTTGTCTCCCAATGTCTTGAGGGATGTGCATCCCTTGAATATGCCATTGATTGAGGTGGACCCATTCGCACAATTGAATATTTCAGAACCGACTTTCTCCAAACTTGTGCATCCCTGGAATGCGTAATTGTAGTTGCTGACCTTGCTGTTGTTCTTGAACAGGCCGGACGGAACTTCCTTGAGTCCGGTGCAGTCCTGGAATATGCTTGACATGTTTCCTGCCGTTGCTTTGATGCCGTTGAACGCGTCAGCAGCTATGTCGGTAAGAGACGAGCATCCGGAGAACATTGAAGTCAATGTCTTTGTCTTCGTTGTCGTCCCGAACAGGCCGGCAGGCACTTTCTGGAGAGCCGTGCAGTTTTGGAAGCAACTCAGTACGGTGGTTGCATTGATATTATGGGCGAAAAGCCTTTCCGGTATTGTCGTCAGGGCTGTGCAGCTGTTGAACGTCTTGCTGAATGAATCCGCTCCGGTGAGCCCGTCGAAGAATCCTGCAGGAATCGCACTCAGAGCTGAACATCCCTCGAAAGCAGACTCAAGACTGATCTTGCTCGTGTTTGTTCCGAAGATGTTGCCCACTGATGAGAGATTCGTGCAACCCTTGAATGCCATCTTGTAGGATGTCACCTTGCTGTTGTTGACGAACAGCCCGTCAGGAAGACTTGTCAATGACGAGCATCCGCTGAATGCGCTTTCAAAGCTCGTCACGGAGACGTTGTTCGTGAACAGACCTCCAGGAAGGCTTGACAATGCGGTGCAGCCGTTGAATGCATTCTTGAAAGTCGTCACCAGAGTGTTGCTTGCGAACAATCCGGATGGAACAGATACGATGCCGGAAGAAGAGAATACGTCACTTGTCGTCTTCAGTCCGGTCATTGAGGCGAAGATACCCTCCGGGACGCTCTTGAGATTTGCGCAATTGCTGAACAGTCCGCTGATATTCGTTATGTTCACCGCGCCGGCGAAAGCGTTTTCGGAAACCTTGCTGAGCTTGGTGCAGCCATTGAACAGATTGCTGATGGAGGTACATGCGTCGCAGCCTTCGAGCAGGTTGTCGCCTATTTCCTCAATGCTGGTGCAATCCTTGAAAATGCCGGAAAATGAACTGAGCTTTGACAATCCCTTGAATACACCGGCTGGAATTGACTTGAGAGAGGTGCATCCGCTGAATGCATTGCTCAAGTTGGTCACATTCGTAGCATCTTTGAACAGTCCTGAAGGAATGCTTTCCAATGAGGAGCATCCATTGAAGATGTTTTCTATGTTCGTGATTTCCGTGAAGCCGTCAAGAAGCCCGGCAGGGATTTCCTTCAGGGATGAGCAGTCGTTGAAGACCATTCTCATTCCATTGCCTCTCTTTCCATAGACTACACCTTGTGAACCTGAATTCTTGAAAAGGTCGGCAGGTATGCTTTGGAGTTCCTTGCATCCGCTGAAACATGACATGAATGTGTCGACAGAACTGCATCCTTTGAATACGTCAGCCGGAATCGATTTGATTTTTGTTCCCGAAAATGTCATCTGGAAGTTCTCGCATTTTGTGTTGTTGGCGAAGAGTCCGGCAGGTATCTCGGTCAGGCCTGTGCTGGAGAACGCCATTCTGAAAGTCTCGCAATCCTTCTGGTTACGGAAAATTCCTGCCGGAATTGTCGCAAGTGCTTCATCGTAGGAGAATATTGCATTCAATGTGGTGATCTTAGGATTGTTGGCGAACAAATCCTTATCTACGGATTTCAGTTTGGACATGCCTGAGAATGTTGAACTGCAATCCGTGAGCTCCGGATTCTTGGAAAAGAGGTCCTTGTCGATGCTTTCCACTCCCTTGCAGTAACCGAATGCGGATCCTGCGTCTGCAAGTTTCGGGCAGTTGAAGAACAGTTGGCCAGGAATGACCTTGATGGAATCACACGAATAAAACATGCTGTTCACGCTTTCAGTTTCGGCGGCATTGGCAAGAAGTCCTTCCGGGATGGCCTTCAGGGCGTCGCAGTTGCTGAAAGCAGATTCGAAAGATATGACTTTCGAAAAGGCTTTCATGTCGTCTTCAGGGATGCTTGTCAGATAGCTGCATCCATCGAATGCGGATTCCATAGAGGTCAGTTCAAACTTTCCCCAGTTGTAGATTTGCTCGATCTGGTGTTTCTGGTCGGATGACAGTGCGCTTACGCTGAATGCGCTTGTCTGTCCTTTCACGGAAACTACGAAATAGCCTGTGTCAGCATATTCGTGGGTCGGATTGTCGGCAGTGAACTTCTCGGCGTCCGAGCCGTCTCCCCAGTCTACCGTGATGTCCGTCACGCCTTCGACAGGAAGCATTGACTGGCTGTTGGCTTTAGTTACATGAAGACCGAGTATGAAGGCCTCCTTGTCGATTCCAGGCTGAGAAATCGTTATCACCTCGGAATCGTTGTTCTCCTTGCCGTCTCCGGTCTTTACTGTGACTTTGGCTGTTCTGGTTTCGGCATTCGGGTTGGCGGTAGGGGTGAATTTGAATCCTTTGTCTGTCTTTTCTACCTTCAGCCATCCGTCATCGTTGCCGGAAACCGAATACTCCCAGTCGAAATTTGCCTGGATCTCCACTTCTCTGGCATCGTCGGAGAACGGTGTCACAGGAACAGTGAGGACGGAAGACGCGATGTGCGCGGCCCTGTCCTGGAGTACGTCGATGGTTTCAGAAACAAGTTTTTCACCTGTTCCGGCCTTGATTGTGAAACTTACATTCCTGTCGGTATACTCCTCGTTCTGATAGGCGCTGATTTTGACGGTGTTGCCTTCTCTGGTGACGAGCATCCATTCGCATCCGGAAGTCTCGAATGTCCAGTCCGGGTCTGTCGATGTCACGTCGAATGATGCTGAAAGTTCACCTTTGGCTGCAAGATGGAAATTGTTCTCTGATGCAACGATTTCCGGGGTCCCGTATGCATTCTGTGTGGCCCCGATGGTGGCGGTCTTGTTTCCGGCCTTGATGGTCACAGTGGCTGACAGTTTTTTGTCGACCTGGTTGGCTGCACAGGAAAGAGTCAGCTGGCTGGTCTCCTTGTCCGCCCCTCCTTTGACGAAAGAGTCGCCTTTAACCTCGAATGTCCAGTCTGCATTCGTGTTGACATTGACTACAACCTTTCCTCCCAGGCTCTTGAACGCTATGTCGGCGTTTGTTCCATCCTGGGCCGTGAAAAGAGTGTTTCTCGATTCGACGGACAGCACGGTGTTCGCTTCTGTCCCGTTCTCTCCCGGAACAGGATTCTGGTAGTTGATCGTCTCCTTGGTGCAAGCGCAGAATGAGATGGCCAACAATGTGGAGAATATTATCTTTTTCATTGTCTATAGTCTTGAAATGATTATCCCTGTGTTTGTTTCTCGGCTTTCACAAAGTGCATCTTGCCATCGGCATAGTACACATCGCTGAGCATGGCCATATTCTGGCTGGCGCCGATTCTGACGATGAGTCCTAGAGACCCGTATGCTTCATCGAATCCATCCAGAAGGATAGCCTGGCAATTCTCGTCCTTTCCGTCTGTGGCGGTACCGACAGTGCCATAGATGATGCCTGTTTCGAATTTTCTTTCGGTGATGTTCGGCTGCACCATATAATAGTAGTAAGTCTCTCCTGATGTCTCGACGGTTCTTGTCATGCAAAGCGAGCCTAGCGTAAGCACCATCTTCTTGGTGTCCTTGTCATAAGATGCCTCATATTCGGTGCCGTCCACGAACAGATTTTTGATGGTGAATGACTTGCCGTACTCTTTCTGCCCGATTGTGCAGTATGAGCCTATCCCGGGAACATTTACTGCGTTGCCGCCATAATACCAGCGCTCGGCATAAAGTCCGTAATTGCCAAGCATCTGGAAATAAGGATTTTCCTCACGGGAAATCTGTGCGATTTTGATTTCCTTGCTTTCAGACTTGTCTCCTACAGTTGCTGTGACAGTGACTGTAGCATCGCGGTGCGCCTCGCCATTGGCCGTTGCCGTAACGCTGACAAGGGAGCCGTCCATACTGGCGGTCAGCCATGATGCGCTGGATTCGACCTTCCACTCAGCATCCGTCTCCACCGTGAATTTGAAACTGTCTCCTTCGGAGTCGAGTTCAATGCTTTCCGGACCATTGATTTTCAGCGACAGTACGGCTCCTGACCATGATTGCGAAATCAGGATTTCCTTTTTCTCCGTTGCTGATTCCAGTGTTACAGATGACTTTCTTGAATCACCTGTTTCATTTGCGGTGACAGTGATGGTAACTTTGTCCTCATCATCCGTGGTCTTTATCCAGGATTGATCGGATACGGAAGAGTGCCACTCTGACGGGCATGCGACCGAGATGGTTGCGACGCCTCCCTCTTTAGGAAATGCCACTTTGTCCTGAGAAATGATGAGGACGTCAGCGATTTCCTCCTTTGTCTCCTCGCTGCAGGCTGAAAGTGCCAACAGCGGAAGCGCTAGCATTGCAAGCAGTTTTCTCATTGTAATATTATTTAATTGATTATTGATTCTGAGTAAGCGTTTAAAAAATAAGCTAGTAAAGATTACCGAGTTGTTTTTAGATTAAGAAATCCGAAAACGGTTTTATTGTTACGTTCGTGAAGAATGTCACGAGGATATACGTCTGATGACAATTTTTTGGATGTAAAATGCTTTCATTTTGTTATTTGTTCGTTTTGTCGTCTCTTCCAAATATAGAAAATTATACCTTACAGTGTTCCTTTTTTTGTAAAAAATGTTGTTATAATTATGTTTCGTCCATGTTGTCCACGAGGAGATTACATACCAAATAGTTATTCGTTCCGCCAGGTTGGTTTTGAATTGTCACTTCAATGATTGCCGAATGTCACTATTTATTATTAATTTTGCAAGATATGAAACCGGCCTTGCCTTGCCTTGTGTGAGGCGTTGGGCGTAAATTTATTTATATGGCACAGAAACCGTCTATACCTAAGGGGACAAGAGACTTCGGCCAGGAGGAAATGGCCGCCAGAAACTACATATTCGACACAATCCGTTCTGTCTACAGGACTTACGGATATGTGCAGATCGAAACTCCTGCTATGGAGAACCTTTCCACCCTTCTCGGAAAATATGGCGACGAGGGCGACAAATTGCTTTTCCGCATACTTAACAGCGGTGATGCGTTCGGTCGCATTGACATTGAAAATTACAAGAGTGAGGATGGTACGCTGAACAGCGGCAAGATTACCTCCGAAGTGTGCGAAAAGGGCTTGAGGTATGATTTGACGGTTCCTTTCGCGCGCTACGTCGTTCAGCATCAGAACGAAATCGCGTTCCCGTTCAGGCGTTTCCAGATTCAGCCGGTCTGGCGCGCTGACCGTCCGCAGAAAGGTCGCTATCGCGAGTTTTATCAATGTGATGCCGACGTTATCGGAAGCAAGTCGCAGCTGAACGAGCTTGAACTCGTGCAGATTGTGGACACTGTATTCACGAAATTCGGTATCAATGTTGCCATAAAGATCAATAACCGTAAGGTGCTCACTGGATTGGCTGAAATCTGCGGCTATCCGGACAAGGTTACGGACATTACAGTTGCCATCGACAAACTGGACAAGATCGGACTGGAGGCCGTGGAAGCGGAGATGATGGAGAAAGGTCTTGACGAGAAGGCAGTTGCGGTAATCGAGCCTATTCTGAAACTGGAAGGCACCACGGATGAGAAGATTGCTGTAATGCGTGGTCTCATGGAAGGCAAATCAGCATCCGGCATTGTTTCGGAGGAAGGTCTCAAGGGCCTCGACGAACTTGCCGAGTTGTTCGGGTTCATTGCCAATGCCGGTGTGAGCCAGAAGGTCGAGATGGATCTTTCGCTTGCCCGTGGACTTAATTATTATACAGGTGCGATTTTCGAGGTGAAGGCATTGGACTACGCGATCGGAAGTATTTGCGGCGGAGGACGTTATGACAATCTTACCGGAATTTTCGGGCTGCCAGGAATGTCCGGTGTCGGCATTTCTTTCGGCGCTGACCGTATTTATGATGTGCTGAAGGGCCTGGATAAATTCCCTAAGGGGCTGGCCGGCTCGGCTTCCGTGTTGTTTGCCAATATGGATGCTTCCGTCCTGCCATATATCGTCCCTGTAGTCAGGACTTTACGTGGAGCCGGAGTGTCATGCGAGATTTATCCTGACCAGACGAAACTCAAGAAGCAGTTCGATTACGCCGAGAAGAAGGGAATTCCTTTCGTGTCGATCAACGGCAGTGACGAGGCCGCTTCCGGCAAGATCAATGTCAAGAATCTTTCGACAGGCGAGCAGATGTCTTTCGCGAAAGATGACATTGATGCGCTCGTGGCGTTCATTTGCAAGTAATTAGTGTAGATATTTTATAATTGCCGTTCCTGGGTGTGCCTTGGTTCGGCATTTGTCGTATAAGTCGTATGGAAAATAAAAATCTCGTCTGGGGATATGCCGCGGGAATCATTACAGGTGTAACCTATGGTCTGAATCCGCTTTTCGCCAAGCCGCTCCTTTCAATGGGAGTCTCGGTGGATACGATGTTGTCCATCCGATATTTGCTGGCCGTCGTTATTTTGGGCGTGTGGCTGCTTTTCCGCCATGAAACTTTCCGGGTGAACAAGGCACAGTTCCTCAGGCTCTGTGTCCTCGGCATTCTGTTCGCATTGAGCAGCATGCTCCTGTTCCAGTCCTATAATTATATACCGGCAGGCCTGGCCACCACCATAGTGTTCCTTTATCCTGTATTGGTGGCATTGATAATGGTATTCCTGAAGGTCTATCCGACGTGGCAGGTCTGGGCGTCGATTTTCATGACGTTCATCGGAGTCGTCATCCTCAGCAAGCCGTCCGGCAATGTCTCATTGAACCTAAGCGGTATGCTTCTTGCCGGCGGATCGGCTCTGGCATATGCCATGTACCTCGTGGTCGTGAACCGCAGCCGCCGTCTCCGCACGGTTTCCAGCCACATCCTGACATTCTACGCCCTTGGAATCGGCTCGATCCTTTTCATCCTCCACAATGCTTTTTCCGGTGGTGAATTTCTCGGCGGTGTCCATGGCTGGTTCTGCTGGATGAACCTGATAGGTCTGGCCGTATTCCCGACATTGGTCTCCCTCCTGACCCTAGCCATGGCCACCAGAATCATCGGCGCGACCAGAACGTCCGTCCTGGGAGTCTTCGAACCTGTCACCGCAATCGCCGTAGGAACCATTTTCTTCGGTGAGTCCCTGACACTCAATATCATAGTAGGCGTGATCATAACTCTCATCGCCGTCACTTTCATGATCGTCACCGGGAAAAAAAGTTAAGCAGTTCCGTGCTTTTGTCCTTGGAAGATGTCGCTGTGTTTGAGCTGTGTTTGCTTTGCGTTTGCGTTTGCTTTGCGTTTGCTTTGCGTTTGCTTTGCGTGGAGCGTAATCTAATGAATATCACCCAATTAACCATTTTCAGAGTTTCAGGAAGAGCAACTCTGAAAATGGTTAATTAATTATAGTACAATGACTTGTGCTACACGCCTAATGTGTCGTCCTGAAAAAGTTTACCAAAAAAGTAACTTTTTTCAGGACTAGACGCAAATGAACTAGAAATAGTAGCGGAATCCTACTGAAGGTTTGATGCCTAGACTGAACTGTACAGCTGAAGTCGTCGAATAATTATCGGAATCATCGCCCTTAATCTTCAGGTAAGCATAGTCTAGTGTCAAGAGATTTACACTCAGCCCGAGATGTGCTGTAGGTCTGAACTCAAACTGGCCGATGGCGAAATTCATACCGAATCCTGCAACTCCATTTTTCTGAAATTTAGATGAGGAGAGGTCTGACTTATACTGTCCGAAATAACCGCAAATGCCGAATTCCGGTGTGTAATACAGATTGCCGGTTACGTTGAGGTAGTAAGCTATGCTAGGTCCTATTGCAAAAATATTCGTGTTGTCTTTCAGCCACTTGCCATCCTTTTTGCCGGTAGGGGAGGACAGCAGTTCGTAACCGAGCCCACAGCTTACTCTCCAGTTGTCGGCAAAGAAATATCCGAATTCTCCGGTCAGATTAAATTCTGTGTTTGATGGCGTGGAGTCACCTTTCACGGTTGTCGAGCCGACAGTAACACTGGTTTTGCTGGACCCGCCAGAAACTCCTAGAATTCCACCTACATACATATCGCCCCTGTTCTGGGCGAAAATTGCGCTGCATGTCATAGCCGCAGCCGCTAACGTAACGATTAACCGTTTCATTTTCATTTATTGCTTTAAAAAAGTTCATCTAAAATAGGAATTATTTTGAGAATTGGTATTGTATTTATAAAAAAATGTGTCTTTGGCATGCACTACCTCTACAGACGTTTACTGAAGTGTTTTTTTATATCTTTCTTTAATTCTTACTGAAAGAGGTGATTCACAACTATTATTTGTTTCTATGAAAAAGTTGGGCCTGTCAACACGAGAACCCGTCGGGACGCAGCCACGGGCGAATCCGTAACTCGCTGATAATCAAATACCAATTTTGCAAGAGCGTGGAAACGCAGCCCTTTTTTGGCCACGTTTCCACGCCATGTTTTTATAACTCCTTGCAAATCAGTCTCTTGCAAACCCGCAGCGTGGCCGCGTCCCGCCACCGCATCAGGTGGAGGGCCAAGATCTGGTGGAGGAAGGCACATGTCACGGAAAAAACACCGGGAAAGACCATGTGGAGGAAGAAGCCCCGGCTGAGGTGGAGCCTCTGGAGGCATGGTCGCCCATGACCTTGTGAATGGGTGTCAGGCGGCAGCCTGACGGGATGAGCGAAGCGAACCTCCAGAGGTTTCACCTCCGCCGGGGCGTGTGAAAGCTACAGGTGTTGTGGTGCGTAAGTCTTTGTTTCATAATGAATTATCTATTTTCAGAGTTGGCAAAACAACAACTCTGAAAATAGCGTACTATTTAATATCCAACGGTTTACGCTCCACGCCTAAAAAAAGTAAAAAAAAGTTTAGCAAAAGTTTGCAAAACCAAAAATAATGCTTACCTTTGTAATCCAATCACATCGCGGGGTAGAGCAGTTGGTAGCTCGTCGGGCTCATAACCCGGAGGCCGG
>ERZ1026772.121-NODE-121-length-59809-cov-7.155990_pt1 | contig 59809 bp, 68 predicted proteins | sample MGYA00380124_ERZ1026772 | MGnify/ENA primary metagenome ERZ1026772 (study PRJEB33269, sample SAMEA4719760) | human gut metagenome | biome: human-associated habitat; feature: organic feature; material: feces | place: Cameroon | collected 2013-10 ...
TTCGGCTAATGCGAGAATAAAAAAGCCTCACGCTGCTAACGTAAGGCTTGGGTCGATATAAGAAAATCTAATCGCTATCGGGGATGCGGAATAAACTTTCCTTGCGACTCTTCGGCTACGGCGATGTATGGTACTACCTCGTCGCGGATGATGTCGAGGAAGAGTTGTGCGACTCGCTTCTTGGGCACGTCTTGCATCCAATGGGCGTTACTCATCAACTGCTGTTCGAGACCTACTATTGGACGTGCCACAAGGGTAGGGTGGTTGCGCAAGTAGAGCTTGGGCATGAAGGTGACGTACTTGGTTTCTTCCACCGAGGCAAGGGCTTCGTAAGGGTCGCTGATGATGCACTTGATGTTGAGCTTGTATAGGTCGCGCTGGATGTATTGCTGGAAGGTCTCAATGGCACGTTCGCCTACGTCGGGCATGATGATAGGGTGCTTCAGCAGATCTTCATACGACACCTTCGGGAGCGACGCAAGCGGATGGGTGTCGCGCATAATGGCATATACGTTAAAGGGTATGCAGGGTGTTGTCTCTATTCCTTCGTAGCTGTATGCCATGTTCATGGTGAAGGCGAGGTCTAACATGTGCGCCCTTAGCGATTGATTGAGAAGGTAGGCCTTGGTGAAGTCGGCATTGATACGCACGTTGGGGTATCTCTCCATAAATATCAATGCTGCCATGCGGACGTATGGAGCTATGAACGAGCCTACGCCTATACGCAGTTCGCCGGTCATACAGTTGTTGAGAGCGTTGATTTGCTCTTTGCAATCCTCGGTCTGCTTCAGTATTTCCTTGGCACGAGGCAATAGGGCTTCGCCGCTTTCGGTGAGCATAATGCCGTGCGATGTGCGAATAAGCAACTTGCAGCCTAACTCGTCCTCCAGGGCGCGAATGTGCTGGCTTACCGCCGACTGGGTAACGCAACAACGTGTGGCTGCCATACTAAACGACTTTGTTTCGGCGACATAAACAAAGGAGCGTAAATGTCTTAGTTCCATAATCTCTATATTTTTTAGTTATTCTTCGCTTACAACAATGTAAGCAAAAAATCTTTTCTAATTGCAAAATTAGCATATAAAATAATATTATGTTACATTTTGCTATTAAAAATGCTAATTCTAAAATAAAAAGTAAAAATAGCTTATGGGGAAAGAATAAAAAATACGGTTTACACAGATGCGGAAATAAACGGAAAATTTCCGCATCCGTACAAATAAAAAACCGCATCTGCCCGTCTTTATGTTAAAGATTGACAAATGCGGAGAAATATGACTTTGAAGATTTTTAACCGTGAGCGATCATTTTACGCTCTTCTTTGCCGTCGTTCCGTCTTTTTCGTCACTTGTGCCGAAGAAAGAAGGATCGGCATCGTCGAGTGCTTCTTTTGCGATATTGTCCTCGCTCTGCTGCTCAATATCGCTTACTCTTTTTTTGCCGAAGCAAGGAGTGAATCCCAACCCTTATCAGTTGGCTCCGTGACGTAGAGGTTCGGATAATACACGGGAGAAAGTTTAGCCTCGTAAGTGGTGATACGGTCATCGCTGGCAGCTGCGCCAGTGTCGGTAGTGATTGCACCTGAGTCAAACTTCACCTTACGACTCGGATCGTAGATAATCTGCGAAACATCATCATCCTTAGCGATGATGAAAATGTCGTTGTTGTTGATTGCACGCGCCAACTTACCAGCAGCAGGATTTACGGAGTCTACTACGAAAGTACAGGTGAGCTCGAAACCTTTGCGACGACCAAGCGATGAACCCTTGATCTGCTGCTTCTCGTCAGCACACTGCACCTTATACAAACCCTTTCCCGTTGCGAAGGCAGGAGTTGAATAACTGTTATCGGTTGCAACAAGAGGAGCAGTGAGCTCACTCTTCAGTCCGATGTAAATATCAGTGCCAAGACCTGCGAGGTTCTCCAGGCACTCGTCTTCGTTGAGCACATCAACGAGTTGTGGACATGTTACTGATCCCATATTCTTATAAGTTTTTGTGTTGTTGTGTTGTTAAAAAGAAGGGCGACGGGTTAGCATATTCCGTCAGGTCAGCCACGACCATCGCCCTTGAAAATATAGAGTGAAAGAAACTCCGTTAAGGATTAGCCATTCTTCTTGAAGAAGGCTGTCAAGCCCATGCTCATGCCAGTGGCAGTGATCTGGATTTTCTTCTCGGTTGAACCGTTGTTCCAGTTTACGAACTTGTAGTTGGTGCCGTCGGTTGCCTCAAGCGAGATAACCTGATTTACAGAAGTCTCAATAGGATCCTTGTAGGGAGCACCATTCACCTTCACTGTTCCGTCAATGTTGCCCTCGTCCTTAGCGTTGGCCTTTGCGAGAGTAACAACGAGGTTAGAGTTGGTGTAATCACCAGCTACAAAGTCAGTGTTAGCGAGATTACCGTCCGACATTACAAACGAGTGTGCGTAGGGCACCTTGAGGCCGGATCCCTGTATTGACTGAATCTGGAGTTGGATTTGGCGCAAATCTGTGTCCGTGCCGACCTTAACGCCCACATAAGTCTCGTTGCTAAGTGTATCTACACCGTAAACAAGGTTCTTCGGTATAGTGGCGTACATACGGTCGCCTACACCAAAGTCAGAAACAGGACAGATTGTAACCTTTGACATGCCAGGCAAAACGAAGTTGCCACCTGCGTCATAATCAACCTTGTAGTTGCCGTGATACTTGTTAGCATAGCCGGCTGCGATGTTATGAGCAGTGATTTCATTCATATAGACAAGGGTCTTCTGCTTGCGCAAACGAGCGTCCCACTTCAGATACCAGTTGTAGAAGTTGTCGTAAGGTGTAGAGTCGTTGTTGTCAGCAGGAGCGTCGATAGCCTCGCAAGGAATAAGGTTGCCGTTAGCCTCAGAGATAATGCCAGCCTCGATGTCATGCTTGATGCAGGTGTGAATACCGTCATAGAGAGCCAATGCCTGGTTGTGGGCAGGAACATTTTCCTTGCCATCATCGAGCGAGATGTCGCCAAACCAGAAGTTAGCGGCAAGGTTATCGGCGTAATTGCGAAGGATTGCTTCTACCGCTGCTGTTGACATCGGGTACTGACCCTGAGCGTCCGTACCGAATACTGTTTCACAATATGCGTCAATAGAATCGGTAAAGTGATCCCAAGCAAGACGGGCGACAAGCGTACGCTCAGTCAAAAAGCCCGCCTGACTGTTTACTACTGAGTGAACGTCTTTACGACGGGTTGTACCACCCTTGCGGAGAAGAATGTGGAAGGTACGCTTAAACTGCATACCGCTGATAATGTCAATACCAAGACGGTCGGTCTCTGCGGGATCGGTATAACCAATACCCATAAGGATTTCCTTAGAAACCTGCTCGGCTACATGCTGAAGCGCATCCTTACCGATAAAGTTGTTGGGAAGTGTTGCCATAATTGTTTGTGTTTTTGTGTTGTTGTTGTGTTGTCTGTTTTTGTGTTGGTTGAGGGCTGAGGTAGGGAAATACTATTCCTCACCACGCTTGAAGCGTTCAAAGGCTTCTCTGCGCTCGACGTTAGTCTTGTACTTGCTTGGGTCGAACGAGCGCAATGTCTGCGCCTTCACTCCCTCGCCATTGTTCTCAGGAGCCTCGCCAGCGTTCTGCTCTGTGCCAGCATCGTGGGTCAGCTCGTCAATCTGAGCCTGCTTGTCGGCAAGCGACTGCTCGGCTGTGGCGAGTGCGTCCTTAGTGCTCTGTAGATTTGCCTCAGTCTCAGTCTTAGCGGCTGTGAGGTCGGCAATCTCCTTTTCCTTTGCCTCGGTGAGAGCTTTCAACTCGTCGTCCTTCTTGGCAATGGCTTCGGCGTGCTGTGCGTTAAGGTCGCTAAGTTCTTTACTGTGAGCCTCCTTAGCCTGGGCGAGTGCGGTCTCCGCGACTTCCTTTGCTTCATTGGCTGCGTTTACCTGTGCGGAGAGTTCATCGAACTTGCCCTGCAATTCTGCGAGAGCTGTCTCCGCTGTGGTGGCTTTCTGCTCGGCATCAGTCACCTTCTGCTCGGTCTCCTTCATGTGGGCTTCGAGGTTGTCAAGAAGCGAGGCGTTCATATACGCGCCCTCTTCCGTAACGGCAATCTCGCCAGCCTGCAATCCACAAGCTTTGCAAATAAGAGGATATTTCTCCATATTTATATTAGTATTTGTGTTAGTTGCTGTGGCTTCAGCTTTTGAATTCGAGTTTGCATCCGCAAGGAAACGATTTACAATCTCAGAGAGGGTAGACTGTCCGTCATTGAGTATGCCTTCCACTTCCTTCGCGTCGAATGTTGCTCCATGAAGATGCTCGTCAGTAACATTGGGGCGAGCCGCTTTTACATCCGACATAAACTCCTCGCAAAGAGAGTCAAGATCGGATTGCAGAAGAGAATAGTCTCCGTCGGTCGCCTTGCGATACCACTCATTTTTGTTGTAACTTTGTGTAGCATACACCTCATTCCAAGTCTCGTTTGTATAGACGTTCTTCTCGCCCGACTTCATGGTGTAGAAACCTCCATAAACGCCGATTGATCCAAAACCGTCCTTTACGTTCACATAATAAATCTCGTCGCAAAGAACAGCAAGATACATTGCAGCCGAATAGCAGTCGCCGTCAACGAGAGCAACAACCTTCTTGCCCTGCTTGTGAGCATAGTCAATAGCGTACTTGTAATCAGGAATAGCGTTCCCAGAACCGCCGCCGGAATTGATGTAAACGACGATACCCTTACACTCCTCATGGTCGGAAGTCTGTATCATCATGTCACGAAAGTCGATTGATCCGTAAGAGCAAGCATCACCGTTACGGGTAATCGGACCGCAGACGGGCAGCACGGCTACAAACTTGTTGGTTTCTTCGCTCGGTTCGCGTCCATTGCCTTCATCGTCGTTTGAAGACATGGAGAATTGCAACTTCTCGCCATTGGCTGTCATACCAATAGCGTATGCCATGCGCTTAACAGTCTGCTCCGCTGTAAGGGCAATGCGACCGGCGATGTTCTCCTGTATGCCAATGCGCAAGGCATTGAGCATCGGCGGGTGCATCATCCAGTATTTAGTAGTGGAGAGTTCAAGAAGTGTAGTTATCATCTGAATAGTTTTTGTGTTGTTATCCTGAATACAACCTTTTTACCTGGTTGCTAAATGTTGCGGAGAAGGGACTCGAACCCTCGATCTCTTGGTTATGAGCCAAGTGAGCTGCCAGCTGCTCCACCCCGCTGTGTTATCCATGTGCAAAATTAAAGACCGTGGTTTTTAACATTAGGACAAAGAAAAAGCCGCTATCCTCACGGACAACGGCTGAAAAATGTAAATTTGTTCAAAAAACTACTATTAACAATGTCTTTTCTATTTGACTTAAAGTAAGTCCATTTTTATAAAATCAGACAGAGCCTGTGCTTTTATGGAAATTGTCGCTTCGGTTGCTGTCTGCGAGCACGAAGATACGCTGTTGCTTGAAAACGTGCCGGGCATGGTGTAGCACAGCAGAAGCGATCCGTCATATCGGCGCAAGACGACATAAAAGTCGGCATGTGCCACATTTTTCACAATATCGGGCACTTTTTTATACCCTTTTTCGACATTAACGCTTATATCATAGGTATATAAGAGTCCCAACGTTGCCTTTGAACTTGACGATTTTGCCGTAAAGCTGCTCGCCACAATGTCCTCATTCTCTATTATAGAAATATGAAGAGCTGGGGTTTTAGGCAACTGACATTTGTTCATCTCGGTCAGCTGTCCCACATTAAAAGGTATGGGCAACACCGTCTCTTTAGGGGTGTAAAGATACAAGTCTGACACCCCGTCGAGGAAAGTTTCTAAACATTTTTCCGCTTCAACCATTTTTGCTTTTATAAAAGTCCGTTTTTTAACATATATTATACAGGTCGTTAACAGTTAGTAACAGTCACTCCCATTTTATTCTCTCGAAAGAAAAAGCCTTCTCCTTGCTGTCAACAAACTGCATGTCGGCGCATGAGTAAGACTTAAAATTGTTGTTGTCTGCTGCAAACCATCTTTCTATGATGCGTCTCAAGTTGTCTTTTTCCGATTGAGACGGATCCATGCCGTAGCGCATAAGAAAACGCTCGAGCATGCTCGCGTGCTTTCGGCACAGCACCGTGTTGTTAGACGTGCAAAAGTCAAACGTGGCCAAGGCCCATTCTACAACGCAGCGTTTAAAGTCGTTATTCAGACATATCATTAGCTCTATAACTCCACGGGGAAGTAAATTCCATGACGGAGTTACCTGTTTTACGACATCAACAAACTCAATTTCCGAGGGCAGTTTTACACATAAATAGTCAACGCTATCACTCTTGTTGTAATCGCGGATGCCGTTCAACCGTTGTACCTCCTCAAAGGTAAGATATTCTGCCGAGTTGCGATGAAAAACAGGCTTACCGTCGAGAGGAGACTTACCCGTCATCATGTTATGCCATTGCAGATGTGAAAAACACTGCATGTTTATAGTGTTTCTGAGTGATTCGCTATTGGATAGATAGCTCCACATAATGCGATATTCAGGCATATAGGCATTGAATACCAACGGCTCGTCAGGAGCAAGCGTGTGCTTCGGATCACGATGACGGAAAAACTGGCATCGGACAGCAGGCATGCGAAGATAAATGTTTGGCATAGCTATTCTTTTTTAAATTTTTTACGGGATTGTCTGTACACGGCAAGAAGCGTGTCGGTTAGGGTCAGACAGTATGCTGTTTCGTTGTCCTTTTTCAGTGTCAGTTTCTTCTTTGCCATGACAGTCTCCATCTTCTCGCGCTGAACACCGTCAAGCACAACATAAAGTTTGGCTGCATCGATAAACGCACCACCTGCTTCGGTGTGGCCTATAAAGCCTGAGAGGTGTGCTGCTTCAAGAGAAAAGGCTTTGTTGTCTCCAAAAAAGATCTTTAGAGCCTCTATGAGGTCTGCCTCCGTATGTGTTGTGACAGCAGGGTGCATCTTACGATATTTTGCCGTGTAGGTTTTCAGACGCTTGCCGACATAATCGTTTATGGAGTCGGAATATTCAAAATAGAGCTGCGCTTCGGGTGAAGTCTCGTTTTTGGATCGGGCCGAGTTGAAGAAGCCGCGAAGCTGCTCAAGCACCTTGGCGACGGCATCAAACTGGTTAAACTCCATTTTGCCGTCAAATAAAACGTTCATATCTGCCTTGATGTCAGTAACAATCGACTCAAGCAGATCGGCAAGGAACGTCACCTTGTCAAGGTTGCAGGCCAAACGGTCAACACGTTCCTTGATGCCGTCCTTTTTGTAGTTTACATAATAGCGCAACAAGGTGGTGAAAGACAGAAAATCGTAGGAAACGTTAGACCGCAGATTTGTCTGAACGAGTGAAGAGAAAACAGCATCCGCCAACTTGCGGTCACTCTGTTGGATGATCTTCACGAGATTTATCATTTCGCTCGTTCCCGGACGCAAACGGTCTGCCGACATGACAAACCTGTTGCGCTTGTCAATAATCTCGCAGAAGGCGGGAGCATGGAACAGCACGTCCAGCATCTCGGCATATTTCTCTACGGGAACGTCCTTGAAGTTGAATGTGTAGATAGTGGGCTGTTGGCGCACAAGCTCTTCACGCGATATTAAGGGATTTGATTTGGCCATAAACTACTCTATTTATCATAAGAAGTGTTATTGTCTCAAAATTAACGGTTGTCTCCATCGCCGTCAATCAAACCGCGCTGCTGGCGCGATTGCAATTTTTCAAGGTTCTGACGGCACACATCTTCAAGACTGAAACCAAGCACAGAACAAAGTCCGGCCATCTGCCACATAACATCGCCACATTCTTTCTTTATGTCGTTCATTTCCTGCTCGGTCACGCCATGAAGGGTCTGTGTCATGATGCGTTCGCCGTTCTCGTCACGGTCGCTTGTGCCGATAAACAGCTTGCCTTTGCGGATGGCTTTTGCAAGCTTAGAGAGAAGTTCACCCACTTCGCCGCACAGGTTCGTTGACATATAGGCAATGTTGTTGCATGTAGGCAAACAGGTGGTCATTGCCTTCTCCTGATATTCATTTAATGTTAATTGCTGCATAATGTTTTTATGTTCGTTATATTTCAAAATCGGGTAAATATACACGCATACGCTCCAGTATCTTGTTGCATATCAGTTCTGCCACCAGATATGCGTTAGGATGCGGTTTGCCGGTTGTGCCATGATAGCGAAGGTCTATGATGTTCTTCCAGTCGGCAATGGTGTAAGTGTATGCCACCACCGTGTAGGTATCAAGAGGCAGAACGCCACGGGCATCTTCTGGTTTCAATCCTGCCTTCAGCAGTCGGTTATAGCCCCATTCACACACTCGGCATACAAAACTGTAGACCATGCGCTGCCAACGAGTGCCGTTAATGTACCAATGCGGAAGCGCTATCTGTACGCCTCCTTTCTTCTCAAGGTTACAGTAGCGTGTGCTCTGCTCGGCTATGCTGTTGGGTGACGTGCGGTTAAGCTCGCGCGATGTGCTTATCTGTGTGGTCACTACCATCGTCATACGGATAATGGAGAATGCTTCTTCACACTCATACTTCTGCGCCTTCTCTATAAACTCGTCTTCGCTGACACCATACGATCTAAGCGCGTCCATCAGGCTCTTGTTCTCAAGCATGAACTGCATGTTGGTGCTGATCCATACCTTATGGTTCTTTATGGCATAGTCGATGTAAGGCGAAGCATTCAGATACGCCCAAATGTGGTTAGGAAGGCCCTTTCCGTTGGGCATGAAAAAGTAGACGGTGCCGTGACGATACATCGAGCGATGTCCGCTGTCCCAGAAGCCCTTGCAGCGTTCCTCGTCGCGCTTCTGAATGAAGGCTTCCACCTCCTCTTCGGTCATTCCTTCTTCGGGCTGCTTGCCCTTAGCCTTGTAGCATATTCTGCCCACCCTTGCTATATGTTGCGCAACAGTGGTCTGCTGCCACCACTCTATAGATGGTTCTGTAAATTTCATTGTTTATATATTTAAACTTTAATCAGTAAAATGCGTGGTTTCTAAATCATACGGATCGAGATGTTCTTTGACAAACGGCATGTAGCAAACACATCTTGCTACCTCAAAGCGCAGCTCTTTTAGATCCTTAGAGAAGTCATTGTATATACGATCATCGAAGCTAATATCTGCGGCCAAATTCAGACGTTCTTCGTCTCTCAATATCCGTACGAGTTTAACACCTCTTGTCAGACGTGCCGCTGCTGCACTGAAGACGTAAATAGAATAGACCGTAATTTCGGGATGATGTTTTTTCAAGTCAACCAGCCCTGCTTCGTCTATCACATAGATGACTATGCCTTTTATTTGGTCTACCGTAGTCCAATACTCATAGCCTCCATATTGGGTATAAGCTAACATCTTTTCGCGAGGCACGTCACATTTATCTACAAAATAATGATCCTCGCCGGCAACCTCGCCAAAACGTCTCGGCCGTGTGGTGTAAGAACAGATAACAGGCCAGTCTGTCATCTCCGACATCATCTTTGCCACGGTATCTTTGCCCGCACCACTCGGACCGGTAATTGTTATCAGTTTCATCTCGTTTTTTGTTTAAATTTTAACATTTGACCAATCAGTAAAGAATCAGTAAACATGAAGTGAACATGAAGTGAATACGCGTAAAATACGCGTAAGCCTCATTTTTTGCGAAAATCGGGATGTTTTTGCCATTTTTCGAGTTTTCAGTTTAACACTTGTGAAAAAGTGTTTATAAATGATTTTTTTCATTTTCACTCCTTCAACTCACTCCAAACCCGCCTACAAATCTGACGATAGGTTTCCTCTCCCAACGCCACCTTACAGGCATGAATGAGATAGTTATATGTCACGGTCTGACTGCTACCCAACTGCTGCCATTTCAGGTTTGTCTGTGCTTCATTATATTTGGAGCTGCATCTTGATAGTTGGTGGAAGAGGTCAAGTCCATACGGATGTGATCGTAATGCCCATCCCGCTTTCACCCATTCGTCATAACTCTCGGTGATATTCCGATGGTTGCCCACAAGCTCCTGCACGATAACCTCGATCAATCTGTCTTGTACCCGATGCTGTTCCCAGAAATTAGAGTTTCCTTCTACTTGATAATCTACATTCGCATGGTGCGAGCGATACGCTTGGCGTGAGGCCAAAGAAACAAGCTGAGCTTGCTCACTTTCCAGTCCCTTATACGGCACCACATTTTCATTTATATATATATGCTCAGCATCGTCCCATGAAGCGAAGCGTACACGCCCAATGTTACTGCAAGCCTTGTCGAGCGTGATGCCGATAGCGGCATAGTCTTTGAGCAGAGCCTTGAACTGGTCTTTGTGCCGTTCGGGATAAGCCAGTTTTACCAAGCCGAAATATCCGCTGCCGGAGCATGACCGCATCAGCAAGGCTATCTCAGGACGAAAACGGCATATCGTGCGCACATTTTCAAAATTGCTCATTTGCGTATTGTCCGCAAGATCGATGTCGATGGCGAGCCAGCCGGTGTGTTGCTTCAGATGTGTTTCTCGGCGGCTCACCATTACCCGCTGTCCCGGATGCGTAAGGCTGTCATCCTCATAGAGGGCGAACAAGCCGCTAAGAGTGGCTCCAGGTAACTTCTTCTTAGTCTTGATATACTCAGGCATCTTCATGGCTTTGCTACCAAACTCCTTGCGCATAGCACGAAGTCGCTGCACATACGGTTTCCAACGATCCGTTAAGCAAAACTCACGGATAGTCATCTGCTGGATGCACTCGCCCGTCTCGCGGTCAACGAAGCGACCTTTGGCATCAGTAGCATCTTCATATACTGAGCAAATCTCGTCGAACATATTAATAATTGTCATTTTTACCGTTGCAAAAATAAGAATTATAATTAACACTACCAACTTTTTCTATCGTATTTAACTTTTATTTTATTTACCAATAATTTTTACTGTTGTTTTAGCTGTACAAACCTAAAGTTTAATCTTGAACATTTCTCCCTTCAAATGTCCAAACTTGCCGTTTTGAGTCCATTTTTTAGAAAAACATCAAAAAATGAAAAGTCCGTAATTTTGAAAAACGCTTCCGTTGTCCACCAAAAATCCACTTCGTGACCCCCCAATGAATTTTTCAAAAAGTGATTTAACTTTCTAATTTTCCGCTATTTATCTATTAAAAGTTTAAAAATGGGGTAATTTTTTATATACTTATACGAGCGCAAAGAACAAAAAATATAGAAAGAATAGTAGAAATAAGGCATTATATACGCAATTTTCTCTCACCTTAGTTGCTTTTATCTTCCTTACAACTTACTAAATGTCAATTATTTACGCCATAGGCGTTAATGCTACTAACCATATCATTAAGGTTGGGGAGTTTTGAAAATGGGAAAGAAAGAAAATTGGCAAAATTTATATAGGGTAGTAGCGTTTTTTAGTAGATTTATGGACTTTTGATGGATATGTTATATGTAATGTCCATGATTTTTAATGAGTTACAAATGTTCGTAGGTTTAGACTCTGGGGACAGAAGTTTATTCTTGAATAAGTGAGTAAAGCGGAAGAAGATGCGAGTGAAGCTAAAGGAAAAGGTCGCCTCGCCTGACGGCGCGACGACCTGATATATGCTTTGCTAATTGTGAAAGATAGCGCAAGATAAATGCTTTGCCGCTTGCGAAAAGTGTGGCGCAAGGGAAATGCTCTGCTACTTGCGGATTGCAGCAAAGGCAGCTTGCAAAAGCTATTTGTTCTTCATAAACTGATTTGCCTTTGTCATGCTGTCATAGAGATTGCCACGGCCATACATATCTATCTTTGCCTCGATAGGTTGCTCAAGGCGTTGCAGGAGCGTGTTTACGGCTTGCAGAAGGGCGACGTTGGTGTTAGCTTGGTAAGACACCATTTCGTCGCTTACAGAAGATCCTGCGGCTACCGTGGGGCTTGTTTCGGCTACATTGCCAGCGTCGTAGGCGCGACGACCTGAATAGTTGCGGTCGTAATTGACGAGAGCCTTCAACAACTGAGGATTGTTCATCATCATTGCCTGGGTTGTCTCACGTCCGATTACCAACTCGGGACCATTTTCGGCTACCAGGGACGGATGACCGTTGATGGTGGTGGCGGTAGGACGTGTAAGGAGGTTTACGCCGTCGTGTGGCTTATTGTCCTCGGTTGCCCAATAAAGACTACCATCGTTGCCGACGAACGGACGGAGGTCTTGCACGTTGCCGGAATCGTAGGTGAGCATACCCGACGTTACCTTCATGTTTGATTTTTTGTTTGAGCTGCTCTTCTTGCTGAAAGCAGAGCTGATAGCCCACTGGAGCAAACCATTTAAGGTTGCCGTGACAACAGCAGCCGCGATAGGGCCAGCGATAGGACCCAGAAAGTCGAAACACTTGGCAACGGCACCTGCAAGCGAGAGGTTCACACGCGCCTCTGTACTATCCGCCTCGCTCTTCACGGCCTCGTCATCGGTCTTCTTTTTAGCCGCTATAGTCGTTGCAAGCACCTGCTCGGTGCCTGCAAGCATGACATCTTGCCCGATCTTTGTTATCTGCTTCTGATCCTCGCTACCCTCTTTTGTTGTCTGGGTCATGTTCTTCTGGCCCTTCTCCACAGCCTTTTCCTGATCTTTGACTCCTTTTTTCTTTATTTCGGCAAGCTCTTTTTGATGTTTCTTTTCATCTGAAAGTTCCTTTTTGCGATTCTTCTTATCCTTATCATCTTTCTTACCAACCTTGATATTAGCGTTAAGAAGCGCATTTGCACCACCCATAGCAATGTCGGCAGCCGCCTCGCCCATATCACTATTACCAGTGGCAACATCAACGGCCGCAGATCCGATTTGTCCTCCAAGACCGGCTACCTCCTTATTATAATCATCAATCGTTCCGTCAGGATGACGTTTCTGCCATGCTCTTGGTGGTTCGTTGGTTTGAGGAACACTACCGTCGGGATTTGACAATGGCGTGCCATCCTCCTTTGCAGAAACAACATAGCCCGATTTATCCTCGTAATGGTCGCCTGTCCATCGCACCCACAAAGGATTAGACTCTGTGCCGAAATTGCGCCAATCAATACCATTGAAATCGGTATAGTTGGCTTTTGCGTTGGCACGCGCCGCGTCGATGTCGGGCTGGGCATTTGCTCTGCCCCGTTTGGCCGCTGCATCGTTGATAGCCTTCCACATCTGAGTGTTGACATCGTTGACAGCCATCTTTCCCCATGATTCAAGCATAGACTTGAGGGCAGACTTTATAGCGTCATTTGCGCTCTCGGCATCATAGCGCATTTCAGCAAGAGCCTGGCCTACGGCTGCGCCAAAATCCTCAATGGGCCGCACAAGTTCCTTCATCTGCGAGAGGCGCGACTTCATAGCTGTTGCCATCTGATTTGCATAGGCAAGTTCCGCTTCCTGACGGGCACGCTCGGCTTCGTCGATAAGCTGCTTGTTCTTCGTGTTACGTTCTACAAAGGCGTAATAGTCTTCAGCAGCTTGCATACGCGCCTTCATCAGTTCTATCTCAGGGTCGGCCGTAAGATCGGCAAGACCGAGATTAGAGAGGAGGTTTGTGCGCTTGCCGAAAAGATTACTCTCATTCTGTATCTTGCGCAATTTATTCTGTTGGACAATATTGCGCTCGTTACGTTTCCAAAGGAAATCGGTAATCTTCTTAGCATCCTCGTACTGTTTTTTTTCTGCTGCAATATACTCGTCGTTATACTGAATAAGCTTCAGATAGAAAGTTTGCCATTCGGCTGCACTTGTACTAAGAGTTCCAGCTATGCGCTGAGCCATACCGTCAGGATCATCGCCAAAAAGCGTTTTCATAAGCAATCCCCTACCCTCTTCGGTAGAAACATCGGCGGCATAGATTTGAGCAATTTCGGTACGAGCCTTCTCAAACATGGCAATGATGTTTGCCTTGCGCTTATCGAAAGCCTCTTTGTCCTTTACCTCAGCATTAGTAGGATTGGCATAACCGAGGATGTTGAAAGAGTCGTATGCGTTTTGCTTCACCACGCCCGTGTAATCATGTTCTTGCATCGCCTTGCGACGGGCCTCCTGCTGTTGCGTTTCGAGCTTGAGATTAGCCTGTGCGTTCTTGGTAGCTTTAGCAAAGACTTCGGCGAGAATGGAATTAAGGGGACGGTTAAGACTATTACCCAGCTCGTTCAGTTTCTCGCGCAAGGCATCTATGTTGTTCGAAGTAATGCCTTTGAGCAACCCTTCTGACAGATTTACACCCGTTTCGTCGGTCTGCTCGATAAGGTCTTCTTTCATTGTGAGCTTGAACTGCTCCCATGTGTTAGCCTGTCCTGCGATAGCAAGGCGCACCTGCTCAAGAGCCTCGTTCATGCGTCGTTTCACCGGCTCTACAAACAAGTCTTGCTCGGTCTTATCCATACCCAAGCCGATGGCCTCCTGCATCTTGGCGTTTATCTGACGCTCATAGAAGTTGCGCACATTATCCATGATAGCGTTTGCTTCGTCCTGCTTCTGCTTCAGTTCCTCACGCCAAGCACGCTCACGGTCACGCTTGTCTCGTTTCCCCTGCGCGATAGCGTCCTTGTCGGGAGCATTGTTTTCGAGAGTACCGGGAGTTTCTTCGGGGTACGGGGTGTAGTCTTTGGGAAACCATTTATAGTAATTGTCTTCAATTTCCTTTTCTTTCGTCCTTCTTCTTTCCGTAGAATTGGCATACCAACGAGAAGCAGACAATAGGGCAGGATTTTTATAATCAGCATAAGTTCTATACCCTGCTTTATTCGCTGTATATAAGCGTCCGTTCTTGTCTATATTATAACGAACACCTCTCATCATACCCGTCAGTCGCATAGGTAATTTACTTACCAAGTAACGATAAACAGCATTTCCATCTGCGCCTTTGCTTACCCATCGGTCTATGTCATTAAACGTAACTCCATACATATCCAAGTTTGCGGCTTTTACCTGCTTCAACAACTCATTAGCAGCTGAATCTCTGTTCGCATCGAGCTTCGGCAGAGCTTGTTGCTTTGCTTTCTCCATCATACGATAATAAGTAGCCCTCTGAGCTTCTTGCGCCAGCTCTGAATAATGGTCTCGCAAATCCTTGACACTCTTAATCTCAATGCCGAGGTTGGAGATGTACGAGCGAAAATCCTTGTTAAATCGCGATATGAGACCTTGACGTTCCTTCTGCGAAAGGTTCGACTCGTTCATCATTTGCTTGTAGTTGCTAAGTTTTTTATTTAAGTTGGCTGACTCCACGGCTGCCTGGCCAAGAGTATCTTTCCATGCGTTTGCCTGTCTCTCGGCTTCCCTCGCTGCTTCAGCCGCTTCCTTTGCACGTTGTGTATATCCGTATATAGCTCCTGCTACACCAATAATGACACTCGCGAGAGCTATCCAAGGGTTTAGCTTCGTTGTTTTGTTTAACGTGCTTTGCGCTGCATTGGCTGTAAAGAGAGCTCTTGTATATTGATACATACCCTTTACAGCTAAGCCCAATGCCGCTAAGTATTGCCACAGAAGTCTCAAGCCAGAATAAAGGCCCTGTGAAGCTATATAACCTATAATTACCGGAAGTAACGCTGCGACAGCTCTTAGAACTACAAGAACAGCCTGCAAAGCAATCTGCAACGTACCTTTCAGCAACGGACTGTTTGTCATCGTTGCCGACATTTCGTACCAAAATTCTGCCAGACTCTTTACGGCATCCACACCGTCGGGATTGACAAACGCCTTTTCCCAAAGATTGTTGGCACGTTCAAGAATACCGATGGCCGACTGTTGCTGCATCGAGTATTCCTTACCTACGGCAGTGGCTTCACGGAACGCCTCTTCCGACTCGTAGAGATGATCCTTCAATATATCCACGTTCTTCGACATCGTAACCATTGCGGTAACGAGTCGCTGACCGTCGGAGCCGAGGTCTTTGAAAATGCCTCCCAGGGCGTTCATATTACCCTTGTCGCGCATCTTCTCAAGCACAAGCACGATGGCATCCATAGCGTGACCCGACGCATAGAGATTCTTAATGGTCTCGTCGGGTATGCCGAGTTCCTTTGCAATAAGGTTGTGATTTTTCTGCAAAGCAACGATAAACTTACCCATAGCGGTAGAAGCAACCTCGGGCATAAGCATCATCGAAGAACTTGCTGAACCAAGGGCCAGCAACTGGTCGGTGGTGATACCCGCGGTACGGGCGACACCCGTCAGACGCTTTGAAAATTCCACAATGTCGTTGGAAGTAGATGTGCTCGTAGAAGACAACTTAAAAAGGGCAGAGCCTGTAGCCTCCATGGCCTTGTCGATACCCATCTTCGGGATAAGACCCATCACCTCCACCATCTTAGAGAGTGCCGGCAACGCTTCCTCGCCCATTTCCTCACCAATGGCAACATTGATTTTGTCGGCTGCCTTTACGAATTGAGCCATACCCTCAACGCCATACTTGCCCATGCCAAGCTTCGCGCCCTGGTACGCGAGCTGTGCCAGCCCATCCACGCTTGTTCTGGTCTCAATTTTAGCCAACTCGGTAGAGAGTTGTTTTACCTGATCCATCGTTAGACCGCTGACTTTACGGATGTCAGTCAACGAACCCGAATACTCGAAGTTCTTCTTAATGGCACCCGTCACAAGTTCTTTCGCCTTATTGAACGCTGCAAACAATCCGACGTATGCCGTGAGGTTTTTCATGGCGGTGTTCCATGCCCCACCCTGCTTGTGTACCGAGCCAGTGAGTTTGTCGATTTGCTCTTGTAGGGTTCGCACGTCCTGCTGTCTCTTCTTCAGATTCGGGTCAGAGGCAAAAGTCTCGCCGAGCTTGCTTTTTGCTGCTGCAAGCGCACGGCGCAACTCCTTGAGCGAAGTTGTGTTTAGATTGTCAATGGCGTGTTTTACCCGTTCCTCGTTCGTGATATTCTGCGACACAGCCGAGTTGTACGAAACCAGTTCTTTCTCCAGTTTCTTAAACTCGCGCTTGCCTTGCTCGGTCGTTACATCGAGCGCAGCCATCTTCTGTTTTAAACCGTCAATGCGCTGCTGAAGCTCATCCATCACCTTTTTGGCGACGGCGGCATTTGCAGTAATAACGATTTGAGTTTTCCTTGCTGTAGCCATATTTAGTGTGTTTGTGTTGTTACATTATCTTTATCGGACTTGCTTCCTCGAAGGTGTTTATCAGTTTTACCTCGCCCTCGTAGCCGTAGAAGTCAACAAGGTAGTTGGCTATGCGCTGCTGAAGGTGGCGAAGCTCCATCATGATGGCAGGACGTTGCGACTTGCCCGACTTGCGGTCCCACTTGCTGACGTATCGCGTCTGGAAACGAGCCTTCTTGCCCGACTCTACATCTTCGTAGTTCGTTCCAGCACCGACACCCATATCCACAAAGCGCATATAGTCGTTGAACTGGAAAGCCATCGTCACCTTGCCTCCTTCTCCGGCTTCGATGATTCTTCCGGCAAACGATTTTGCGCCCTCGCCAGTTGAGTACCACTGACCCATCTCCTTGCGCTTCTGGTTGACGACAGCATATCCGTTATACACCTCCTTGGGATAAATACACTGCGTCATGGAGTTCACCTCAAGCTGATTGATGGTCTGCTGGAAAAAGCGAGCCGCTACCCTATTGAAGGGGAATATCGGATTCTTGATAGGTTTTCCCATATCGCATATATTATTAAAAGGTTAGGGCTCTTTCGGCACGATATATTTTCCGTTACTGCCACACGCGAAGTTGTAGAGCGGTTGCAGGCTCTTCCAGTCCATGCCCACAACGAGCCATTGTCCGGCATAGATGTCGCCCACCATGCCGAAGGAGATGCTGCTGGTGTCGATGCTTTGCAGCTCTGCCATCACTACGGCATCATCGGCAAAACTACGCTTTGTAACGGGGCAGCGGCCTGTGCGCTTTACCTCGATAAGCCATGCTATGAGGTCTTTGCAGTAGTCGGTGAGGTCGTTGGCCGTGCGCTCTATCTTGTTGCCGTCGTAACGGCCAAGGGTCTGCGGTGTGTCCTTCACCTTGGCGAGAAACCACACCTGGTGAGAGACAGATGCCTTCTTTGCGTCAACGAGTTCGCCGGTGGTCAGTACGCTGTATAGCATACACGGAGAGTGAACGATGTTGGCGTTGCGGGAGAAAATGTTCTCAAGGTCGATGTAGCGGATGCGGAAGAAACTCTGGTCTTCGAGGCGTTCGCTTTCGGGGTTGTGAGCAAGGGGCTTGTAGATGGAAGCCCAATGCTCAAGGATATTGCTTATTGTCATAATGCTGTTAAACTTTAAGAACTACGAATTTCACTCTAAGTTTGCAGAAGAATGCGAACATTCAATAATTTCGCGGAGTGAAATTCGTTGTTAATATTTATTCTTCCGCTGTTTTCTCCGCTTCCTCCTTATCCTTCATCAGCTCTTTCAGCTTCACATTGAAGTGTCGCTCGGTCTTGTCTGCCACAATCTTTTGCAGCACTCTTGCCCAGGCCGCACCGTTGCAGGTGCTCTCGTTCTCGAGTATGCTGACGAACTGCACAAGGCAGTACATGGCGGTGAGCTGGTTTGCGAGGTGGGTGTTCATGTAGCCGAGAATGTTGCGGTCGAGATACGAGGCAAGGCAGATGCACATGATGAGCACGGAGAAGGTCCACACCATTTTTGCCATTTTCTTGGAGCGCAGCTTACCGTCCATCTTACACTTCGGGTTTCGCTTTATCTCCTCGCGGTATCTTTGATAGATGCGTCGGTTGCACCTCCACGCCGTATAGCAGTCGATGATGAGGGCGAAGAAGCATACGGTGATAAAATTGATTGAGGGTTCGATGTGAACCCACAGCAAGCCGAGCACTGCGGCAATGGCTCGCGAGACGTAGAATGGATTGTTCATGTTTTGTGTTGTGTTTTTGTGTTGTTGTTGTCCTGAATTTTATACAACAAAGTTACTGATAAGATGCTACGCAATGCGGACATGGGTTTAAGGGAAAAGTGAAAAGTGAAAAGTGAAGAATCCAATAGCAACGAACGCACATGGATTTTTCACTCTTCACTCTTCCCTCTTCACTTAAATTCATGTCCGTATGGGGAAGAAAGTTTATCGTAACTTTGACTATATAAAAACACAAAACTATGTCAGGAATCACGCAAAATACATTAGCACGCATCGACAAGTGGCTCTCCTATGGGACGAGTATGCAGACGGCGTTCCCCAAGCTGGATCAACGCTACCGTATGCAGATATGCTCGGAGTTCTACAAACGATGGGTGCAAAACAAGGACATCGACCCTCGAACGGTGTGCCGCAACATTGCCCGACGCGACTATGAGCTGTTCTTCAACCAGGCAGCGCAGGGCAATAAGGAGGCGCAGGAGTATGTGCTTGCGCTGAAGATTACGCTCGATGACGATGGCAACATCTGTCCGCGCACGGTCACGGAGCTCAACAACGACGTACTGGTGTGCAACCATCTTATACGGTTCTTCCAGACCGACGAGAGTCCGCGTCACAAGGCGATGTATCTGAGCAGCGCCGAGTGGTTGATACGCACGGGTAAGCAGCAAAACAACGACCGTGCAGTGACTAAAGGCATGGAAGCATTGGGCAAAATCTACAAAGACTTCGACGAGGAGCGCGACGCTACAGACGAGATGCCGGACATGAGTCGCATTGCCATCACGCAGGACGTGAGCATCGTGAAACGCGACCGCATCAACTACACCGAGGAGGAGAAGCTGCGCATGGCCCGCAAGTATGGTCTTACTACCAAGGACCTCCAGGAGATAGAGGACGAGGAAATGTTTAGCGACAAGCGAGAGGAAGAACCTGACTACTTCGAGTATATGGAAGGTGAAAGTGAAGAGGGGAAAGTGAAGAGTGAAGAATCCAATAGTAAGGAAATGCCGATTCAGGACGAAGGTGAGCCAACGGACGACACTGAATAAACAGAAAATATAGGGAATAGAGATGAAAATAGGACTCATAGACGTGGATGGGCGACACGGCAAAAAGAAATGGGGAGCTACGATATACCCTAACGTGGCTCTCGGCAAGATTGCCCGTTGGCACACGATGCGGGGAGATGAAGTGGAATGGGCACAACCTACCGACCTTTTCGACAGGCATCATTACGATATACTGTATGCCAGCAAGGTTTTCAACTTTTCGCCCGACATCGACTTTCGGCAGTTCTCCTACGACCGACTGGAGAAGGGTGGCACTGGCTACGACATCTATAAGCGTCTTCCCGACGAGATAGACCGACTGCAACCACTATACGAGTTATTCCCATGGGTGCCAAAGGACCATGCCTACGGCAAACTGACCGAGGGCTGTCCCAACAAGTGCTTTTGGTGTGTGGTGCCCAAGAAGGAGGGATTAATCCGTCCGTATATGGATATAAAGGAGATAGCCATCGAGGGTAGGACACACGTTGTGCTGATGGACAACAATATACTTGCGACGGGCGACTATGCAAAGGAGCAGCTTCGGAAGATAATCGACCTCGGTCTGCATATCGACTTCAATCAGGCGATGGACGCACGGCTTGTCACTCCCGAATATGCAGAACTGTTGGGCAAAGTGAAATGGATAGACTCTCGCATCCGCTTCGGTTGCGACACCACGGCACAGATAGCGGAATGTGAACGAGCCATGAAGCTAATCAATGATGCAGGATTCCGTGGCGAATACTTTCTCTATACCATGATAGGCGGAAAGAACGACTTCCGAGAATGTTACCACCGTCTACACTACTGGTGGGAGCGACTGCAACGCTTCCGCAAGAACCATGAAGGCAGAGCCGTGTATGCCTACGCACAACCATACCGCAACCCTACAAATCCAAATCACGTCATCCCCGAATGGCAAAAGGATATGGCCCGATGGTGCAACAAGCGAATGATATTCTGCACCACCGACTTCAAGGACTTCATGCCAAGAAAGGGATTCAAGTGTGAGGGGTATCTGAAGAAGTACGGAATATAAATAACAACAATATTTTTATGAATAGACATGAATATAGACATTACGCTTGCCGAAGCATTGGAGCGAGCTTCGGAAGGACTGCGAAAGAAGATGCTTCACTCGGTGGAGCTGCTGCAAAAAGCAGAGAAGATAGCTCTGAACTATGATGCCGAGAACGGATATTATCTGGCGTTTAGTGGTGGAAAGGATTCTCAAGCTCTTTTTCACATGGCTCAGTTGGCTGGGGTGAAATTTCGCGGCCACATGAATCTTACGAGCGTTGATCCACCCGAAGTGATACGTTTCGTAAAGAAGAACTATCCCGAGGTGGAACTGCTAAAGCCTGGCAAATCTATCTTTCAGATTGCCGTAGAAAAGCAGATTCTGCCCACTATGCGTGTGCGTTGGTGTTGTGCTGAATATAAGGAAACGGCAGGGGCTGGCAAGGTGACGCTTATCGGCATCCGCAAGGCAGAGAGCACACGCCGAGCCAAGCGAAACGAAGTAGAGATAAACAACCGTAAGTTTAGTGGCAATCTTGACGGGTTGGACGAATACCGACAGGAGCAGAGGGCAAAACGTGCTCGCCGTAAATCTAAAGAGCAGGGCGTGAATATCACTAACGCTGATAAAGAACATACGTTAGGTTGCATACACGGCAAAGAGAGTCTTTTGATTTCGCCCATCATCTATTGGACCGAGCAAGACGTATGGGAGTTTCTTAATGATGTGGTGAAGGTTCCTCATTGCTCGCTCTACGACGAGGGCTGGCATCGCATAGGCTGCATCGGCTGCCCTGTGTCGTCTGCAAAGCAGAAGCACATCGAGAATGAACGCTATCCGCATATCAAGCGCAACTGGATAAGGGCTATCAAGGCTATCCGAAACGGGGGGGGTATTCAAAAGAGAATATATCTGGTGGAACATCCGCAAGGACTGGATACCTCTCCGAAACGTCAGAGGATTGCTCAGGACACAGGCGGCTACATCAAACATCCAGACCCGGGACACTGGAGACAAAAACAAGGTGTATGGAATCTCACAGCGCCAGGGTTTTCGTCCAGCTCCTCTTCTGACCGCTTGACAGAGGAGCAAGAAAACGAAATAGCGGAGAACATCTACGACTGGTGGATTTCGGGCAAGGCATACAAACAATGGTATACCGAGAAATTCCAACAGATGAAACTGGACTTTGGCGAATTATAAAACAACATAAAACAATCACGATATGGCAAAGATCATTTATTTCGGAACAGAAGGTAACGGCAAGGCAGGTCACTATCCTATGGGTATCGACAAAAATCTTACCCACGAAGAATGTAAAATATGGACTGAATGTGACAACGAGACGTGGATCAATAACATCTACAAGAATCCAGGTCGTCACTTGATAAAACATCACGGCGTTATATATACCAACTATGCCGTGCCGTTCTCTGTTGATGATGAAAGAAATTATTCACATACTGAAGTATTTTGGGAGGGTTTACACTCAGAGAAGGAAATGATAGAACTTATAAAGAGTAATTCTTTCTTGAAACGACAATTCAAAATGTAAGCGACAATGATAACAATAAAAATCAAGACATGGAAGGACTGGAAGAAGGACTTCATTGATTGGGTAAAGGGACCACGGCGCAAGACGTGCAAGGAATATGTGGACTATATGGAGGCTTTGCAGAAACAGACTCTCTACAAAATAATAGAGGACACTTGTGATAAATACAACAATATGCGTGAGGGCCAAATCCTGGACATCACCGAAGCAGTAGAAAAATGCGTGGCCGCTTGTGCTGAAAAAACTCGCAAGTTAATCGATAAAAGTCAGCCTGTAAAATTCTTCTAAAGCTGTAAATTTCATTATAAACAACACAAACTCTACACAATATGAATAACAACATAAAAAGAAAAGACTGGGTGGGCGGCTCGGCTGCTGTGTTCAAGACATTAGGCGCAAGCAACCATACGGATGCGGATCGGCAGCGGGAGGATTACTATGCCACTGAGCCGAAGGCGACGGAATGGCTGTGCAAGCTGGAGCGGTTTGAGGGCAGGATTCTTGAGCCGTCGTGTGGCGAGGGGCACATGAGCGAGGTGCTGAAGGCAGCTGGGTATGATGTGGCGAGCCGCGACCTTGTGGATAGAGGGTACGGCGAGGTGGCCGACTTCCTCGCTATTGATAATTTGGCGTGGGACGGAAACATCGTTACCAACCCACCCTACAGATATGCGCAGGAGTTTGTGGAGAAGGCTCTGAGCATCATTCCCGAAGGAAAGAAGGTAGCGATGTTCCTGAAACTGACTTTCCTCGAAGGCAAGGCCCGACGCGCTCTCTTCCGTTCTACCCCCCCCATTCGTGTTTGGGTAAGTTCATCACGACTGAAATGCGCTATGAATGGCGACTTCGACAAGTACGGCAGCAGCGCAGCGGCTTACGCCTGGTTCGTGTGGGAGAAAGGATATAAAGGTGAGACAACTGTGAAATGGTTTAACTGATAGATTTACGAAACAACAAAGCATGATAGAACTGAATAAGATATATAATGAAGACTGCCTGAAAGGGATGAAAAGGATTCCGGACGGGAGTGTGGATTGCGTGATATGCGATTTGCCGTATGGTACTACTGCTTGCGCTTGGGATAGCGTAATTCCTTTTGACAAGTTGTGGGAGCAATACAGAAGAATTATAAAGCGAAACGCTCCAATTGTTCTATTCGGCAATGAGCCTTTTAGCACATTTCTGAGAGTTTCAAATATTAAGAATTGGAAATATGACTGGATTTGGGACAAGAAAATGAAAGTGGGTTTTTTGAATGCAAAAAAAAGACCTCTCAAGCAGTATGAAAATATATCTGTTTTCAGTTATGGCGATTGCATCTACAATCCTCAAATGACTAAAGGTTTATTTAGAAACAAAAAGTCGTATAATAATAGAGAGGGAAATGGGGATGGCGTGTATCGTAAGTTTGGAAACATTGATGTAAAAAATGACATTTACTATCCTTCAAACATTTTGGAGTATAGCAATGCCGCACAGAAAGGTAAGATTCATCCCACACAAAAGCCCGTAGCTCTCATTCAGTACCTCATTCGCACTTACTCCAACGAGGGCGACACCATATTAGACAACTGCATGGGCAGCGGCACCACTGCCATTGCAGCCATTCGCGAGAAGCGCAACTTCATCGGCTTCGAGCTCAACAAGGAGTATTACGACAAGGCTTGTAAGCGCATCAAACTGGAGCTGGCACAGCCTACCCTCTTCTGACAAAACAACCGACAACAACACAAAAACAAGACATGAGTAACAACCAACACAAATACTTTAACAAGGTGCCGCCGTTCAAGCCGGACCCTGAGCATTACACACGCAAGCAACGCTCGTGGAAGGCGAAGGAGGCCTACGAGACCGAGGATGATGCTTGGGAATATCTCAATCAGAACCCGAAGCTACGGGCGCAAGGCATGACGGTGTATCGATGCAAGACGTGCAGCAAATGGCACATAGGCAGAATTAGGAATTAGGAATTTTGAATTATCGCCGTTGGCGATTTTGAATTGTTCAATTAGGAATTGTAAGGTTCAGAATAACAACTCAAAATTCAAAAACTCAAAATCGGCATAGCCGATAATTCAAAACTCAACACTCAAAACTCAAAACTCAAAAAATGCAGCAAGCACATAACATATACTTAACTAAATTCCAGCAACAGTCGCTATACATGGGAGCCAAGGACGAGCGAGTGATTGCTGCCCGCCGTGTGGGTAAGACCGACGGACTGGTGGCTCCTTACGTTTGGATGGCAAGCAACTCCATGCCTGGTATGCTCGGCGCATGGGTGGCTGTGTCGCGTCAGCAGGGCTTCGGCAAGACCATACCAAGTACGATGGCGGCGATGGAGCGTATGTTTGGCTTTACGCAGGGCATTCATTTTGGTTGGGGACGACCGCCGAAACATGCTCGCGAGAGTATTTTCAAGCCTAAGAACTATGACAACTACATTTGGTTTGCCAATGGTGCCGGATGGGTGCTTATATCACTCTCGCAGACCGCCTCTGCCAACTCTTACACCTTCTCGGCGATGGTTGGCGACGAGGCGAGGTTCTTTCCTTATAAGAAAGTAACGGACGAGTTGATGCCGGCTCTTTCGGGCCAGACGCATCCGGATGGCATCATCAAATTCTCTGATTATAACCCGATGTATAAAAGTACACGCTTTCTCTCGGATGCTTCGCTCACTGCCAAAGGTTCGTGGCTGGAGAGGGAGGAAGAGAAACTGGACTTGCAAATTGAGGCAGGGCCGTTCAAAGGCAAGACTTATCGGTGGGTGCAGGAAGTGTTAGAGGAATACGCCAATAAGGTGATTTTTTATAACGATCTTCTATACAACGCCAAGAAGAATGGGCACTTAGTTCACGTCGTGCCAAAAGAAACTCGCACCCTTATGCGTGCCGTAGCTCTGAAGATGATGAAGCATGAAGGACAGTTCCGCATTATGCCTAATCATGGTATGCACGTCACGAAGGCAATGGTAGAGATGGCTGTCAACTATAAACTTATTCCGCAAGACGATGCCAAATTGGTTTATGATTACGAGTATCTGATTACTTACGAGGAAGATCTTGAAATGCAGATGCTTTATCGTAAGCAGAAATTTTACGACTACAATTTGCGTGAACTGCGCCGCGTGGCTTTCTGCGTGCGCCGTGCGTCATCGCTCGACAATGTGGACATTTTGGGTGAAGATTACATCCGCCAGATGAAGCGAGACCTTCCACCCTACACTTTCGCGGTCTCAATTTTGAATGTAAAGATACAGAAGAGTAACGACGGCTTTTACTCCAACCTCGACATCGATCATGTCCACGGCTATATACCAGATGAAATAGACCCCTTGTCGTCTGCAAAATTTTCCACGCAAAAGGTGTCGGGCATCATCGGTGGAAGGAAAGTTACGAGCGAGAGCTATCAACCCGACTTTAAGGAATTAGGCGAGCGCAACGACTCACGCATGGACTCCGACTGCATCAACACCCTTCCTCTGTATATAGCCTTGGATTACAATGCTAACATAAATACGTTGGTGGTTGGGCAAATGTATGAGCGCGACGGCATGGAATGTCTGAACGTCATCAAGAGCTTCTATGTGAAGAACGAGCGAAAGCTGCGTGAACTGATTGCTGATTTTTCGGATTATTACGCACCGAAGCGAGCCATCAACCGCGACGTGACGTATTTCTATGATGCCACGGCTAAGCAGGGAGCATCCTACGCTTCGTCAGACGAGCGATTCTATATGACCGTGATTGCAGAATTAGAGAAGCGAGGTTGGAACGTGACAGCCATAGATATGGGTGCTCCCGAGAAGCACGAGGTAAAGCACAAGATTATCAACGACGGCTTGGCTCACCTCTCCTACCCTGCCATCCGCATCAACCAGCCAAACAACCCCGACCTTATCATTGCCATGCAGCTCTGTGAGGTGCAGATTTCGTATCGAGGATTCCATAAAAATAAGAGTCAAGAAAAAAAGCCCGAGAGTGAAGACACGCTGCCCTTGGAAAACCGTACCGATTTTACGGATGCCTTCGATACGCTGTACTTAGGTTGCAAGTTCTTCCGTGGCGGAGGAGGGTGGTTTGTGCTGCCGAGTGGAAGATGATGGGAGTTTTGAATTTTGAGTTTTGAATTTTGAATTGTGCGCTACGCGCATTTTGAATTATTCATTTTTGAATTTAGAATTTTGTAATCGGCTTCGTCGCTTGCCTTAGCAAGATTTATCGGCAAGCTGATTAGGGAATATTCAATTTTTAGTTTTTAGGCTTGCATAAGAAAAAGCGAAGGGCAGACGTTATCACAACGGCTGCCCTTTTTTCATCTTAAAAATGAAAAAGTAAGAAATTAATACGGTTAAATATTATTCATTTTTTTTGTTTACATGACGGCGTTTTGGTGTCTTAAAGAGAGGGCGAGTAAGTTTTGCAGAAACGAAATGACCCAAAGAAGTGCCTACTTTCAGTCCCTTAAAATCCGCTGTATAGCCAACCCTCTTTATGTAATCGTTGATTTGCTTCACATCCCCCTCAGTCAGATCCACCCTTTTGTATGCCTCCTTTAGACGGAAAAACGTATACTTGCTGATAAGATTACAGAAACCTCTCGAATAGTGACTATAATCTTCCGACAAAGTTTCGTCTGCCATATAGAGAAGATCGTTGCCACTCTGTTCGTGTACCCAAAAGGCATAACACGTTACCATCTCCCCGGTGTTGTAGGGCTTTTTCAAAATGGCAACAATATACGCATCGGGGTGTTCGGTATCTAAAAACTTGCAATATTCGCCATCTTCAGCATTATAATACTCGAGATCTTCGAAAGTAGGGCTTTCAATAGTAAACTTTATATTCTTATTTCCCTCAGCACCACTGCCCTTTGCGGACAGCAGGTTTATGCGCTGCTCCAGTTTTTTTATGCTTTTAGAGTGCTCGTCAAGCATATCTATCATAGACTTCATAGAGCTCATAAATGTCTGTAGCAGGTTTTTTTTAATTGTTTACACATGTCTTTTTATGTTTTAAGATTGACAAATCTGTTTATTCTTTTTCCTTCTCCTCGTCTGCCAGTATGCTTTCCACATACCTTACAGCACGTTCATATTCCCTACCCGACTTTTCGCTGTCGGCATAGGCATGTTTTATCAGTTCTTCGCCCGTGCCATAGAAGCACCCTACTCTCCACCTATTGTTGGAACGAGTCCAAACGAAATAACGGCCACTGCTCCAGAAATTTTTAAAGACGATATAATCGGATTTGTCACATACCTCCGCATCGCCACCGATGAAACAATCGCAGCAGAGCCGAACGTATCCATAAACCTTGGCTCTGCCACAGACAAGCGTATGACCAAATACCTGTGCGTTGCCGTAGACCTCGGCCCAGTTTAAGATTTTAACGTCTTCGTCGATCTGCGCACTTTCACTAACCTTGGCACGGCCATAGACTTGCGAACGGCCAAATATTTTTGTTCTGCCACTAACCCACGCCCGGTCGTAAACCTCAGCGTCATCGTAGACCTTAGCATAGCAGCGAACTTCCGCACTACCATAAACGCAGGCATTGCAAAAAACCTTCGCGTAACCAGAGATTTTTGCACAGTCGGAAACCTTTGCGTTATCAAAGACACAGGCTTCGCAATAGACCCATGCTTTACCTGCATGGGACAGATTTTCTTCCTTTTCAATCCACCCACCAAGTTCGCCGGCTTGAACATCCGAGAAGTCTCTGAGCGCCTTAATCCGATGGAGTGTTCTACCATCAACATTGATAGTTTGATCTGTTAGTTCATATTTCTTTTTCATAGCTTTTTTGTTTTTATTTCAACAAGTGAAGAGGTTTGCACTCGTCCTTTCGTTGTAAAAACTGCTTTATCTGCTCTTCAAGAATCTGTATTTCCGCTTTGCATAACACGCAGCAACCTTCCTTATTTGCAGGGTATAAAGGCAAAGAGGGCGTTTTGTTACCAAAGACGAGCATACCAGGCATTATGTTACCGTTTCCTGCTCTTACTTCTATATGCAAACGCTCTAATTCATCAAGTATTGAATGCGAAGATACGGACTCCTCTTTTTTGAATGCTTCCGATATAAAGTCCAAGTTTTCTTTTGCTACAAAGTCTACATTTGTTTTCTTTTCCATTACATTCTTACTTCTTAGGGTGACACAATTACAAGAACACTGGCAGTCGGCGCCACACGCCTCCATTCAGCTTAAACTCCTCCTGCCAGTCCCGATATTCCACTTCAAAAAATGCACCATAACAAGCAAGATCCTTGAGAGGTAGGCTCTTGATGTATTTCTCCTGCTGCTCACGAGTCATAAAGTCGTTAGGCGTGAGGATGATGCGGTTGTTGCGGACGTGGTGAAAGAATTCTAACGCAAAAGATTTCTTAGTCAGCATCTTCTTAATCGCCTTATAGTCAATTTCAATCTTTGGTGAGAAATAAATACCATCCACGTTCAGACTGAAATAATATGGATCAAAAGACAATTCATCATGGCAAAACATCTCACAGCCAGAAGTGTAAACGTAGAGTTGCTTGATATTAGGGTAATCAAAGCGCAGGTGTGAACAAAAGTCAATAATGCCGGGCACAACGAACGGTTCTCCACCAGTAAGCATAACAGTATGTGCTGCCTTCAGTTCCTTTACAGTCGCCACGGGAATCGTATCGAGGTCGTACTGATTATTGCAGCAAAACGGACGGATGCTGCTACGAAACTTGTTTATTATCAAGTGTATGGCTCCCTTATCAGCTCCTGGCTCGTCAGTATATTTACGTTTTGTTTCCATATTATCTATTGATGTTCTTTTTCTTCCGTCAGCATATCATGCCGCAGCCCCATGAGCCACGACTTGAGGTTGATGTAACGACCATCATTGAGGTTGGCCTCACGCCACTCGGCATATTGGTCGTAGGTCAGACCATTCTCGATGATGCGCACCATGTCTTCCGGGTTCAACACGTCACATTCCTCAAAGTCGCACACGCCGCCTACTTCTTCTCCTATCCAATACCACCTGCGACAACCGTCGAAGAGCTGTTTGTTGACGAGTTCCGCCAACTTATTGCAGCTATCCTTGTATTGTTGTATGATTTCTTTTAACTTAGGTTTCATATCTGCAAATTTAATTTTTCGACTTTTACCTTAAACTTTTCCTCTTCCTTTTCTGTGGCGGACCTAAAAGCAATTAGCCGTTCTCTTAAATACGAACCACTAATGACCATCTCCTGGTCAATTAATAACGTCCTTGTTTTTAAAGATCCAAGAAGATAATAGTGGACAGTGAAAAAGGGGTCAACAGACAGACCTTTAAACTTCATAATATAAGTTCTCATCTTGCCACTATTTGAAAGAATATCTACAGCCACTATGTCGCCATCATTAAAATCAAGAATATCCCAACTACGGCACGACCAAGAAAGTAGTAGCATAGGTTCTCCTTGTTCAAAGTTAGCTAAATGTGCATCGTCGCGAAAAAGATAACTCTCATTGTTTTTTGGGTCGGAAAGGCTTACTACACAGATTCCTGAAGCATTCACTTCGGCTACCTTTACCCAACCAAGCAGAGGACAATACAGCATAACGCCTTCAGGCAAACTACGCAAAAAATTCCTTAGTCTTATATTTTCTTTCATATCTACATTATTTTAGTGACCGGTGTTAATCTTGCTCTTCTTGCAGTTTATCGTCGAAGGTCTCATGAAACTCATCACAATATATCGGGCCGTTTTCACAATAGACCCGGCAATCGCCCTCCGTTGGTACAGACTCAATGCTTGCTTTGACGCAATCCTCAATCTCAAAGGCATCGGAAAAATCGTCTTTGTCTGCGTCTCTCCACGCGATCGCTTTTGCCTCCTGTTCCGAATGGGCGAGAACGAACACGTCTGCCCGCATAACAAGACCTACCTCGTAGAGCTTCATGAAAAGATAATTGTGCTCCTTTGCCACCTCATTGGCTTCATTGAGCGTTTTAATGGTGTTAAGAATGAGGTCTGCGCGAATCTCAGAGTCTGTGCTGAAAGAAAGACCGCCCGGAAGGATATTTACAACCGGACATTTACGCCCTTCCCAGTGCATTTTCTTGTCTATTTTTATAACTGTAGCAATTTTCCCATCTTTCCTGCCGGCAAACAAAAGGCTGCCTCCTATGTCGTAAAGTTCTGCCTGCTCAAGGCCGCAAAGAGGCAGCAGACGTGTTGCGTGCTCGAGGACGCTAAGAAAGACGTGACTGTTTTCGACAACTACTACTTTATCGTCCTCTTTTAAGGCGCGCTGGTAACAGCATGGGTATTTCTTGCGATCAACAAAACGATCCACAACATCAAGCACGGACGTTCTGAGCAGCACAGTGTCGATATTGCAAACGAAAAAATCTTTACCTGTTTCTTCCAACGGACAGAAAATGTCGCATTCGGTTTCAATCTCTGGCAGATCCTGCGGGGCAGGGAAAGCGCTTTTACTTAATAGCAAATTGCACAGCGGGTTTTCTACCAACATGAACGAGTCATAATTGTGCAACTCGCTTTTCTTTTCATAATATGGGCATGCAAGGCGAATAATGTCCTTTACATCGTCACATGTTATATTTTCTGTTTTCGACATTCGTTTCGGTTTTAAAAGGTTTACAACATTCTTTTGTTCAGTTTCTCATTATGTGTATTTTCACCACCTTATTTTGTAAATGTGGTTGGTTTCTGTTTAACTCTTTTACAAGCGTTCTCTCCAACTGGTCTAAAAAGATGACTTTATGGGGGGGGGATTTGTATCTGTGACATGATCCTGCTGCCGTTACTAAGAGTCAGCAGGGCACGACGTATGATAAACAATGGTTCCATGATGTCTGTATTTAAAAATATTAAAATGTTAAACTTTCTGCTTCCACATCTCCAGGGTGCTCATAGATGTCTATGTCTTGCCACCATCCAACATGTTTTTCCGACACATACTTGTTATCGTTGTAAAGATGCCTTCTCATACACACAATGTCGTCGGTAGGGATGAAAGAATGAAAACTTTCAATCTTGTTTATGCGCATCGGGCCGTCAACAGCAAGAGGGCGAAACAAGCCGTCGAAACGGTAGCAGAGAGCTTTGTGTTTCTTGTTGTCGGTATGTGACACGAAGACCACATTGAAGCGATTGCCCCTATGCAGGGCCGCGAGCACATGCAAGTAGTCGAGCCAGCCGGGAGCTTTAGGCAGCCGTCTGCCATCGGAAAAGGACGGGAAATAACACCCGAAAAGGTCGCGGCGACAGAAATACCATAAAAAGTCGAGATCGTCGTTGGTCATCTGAGGGATGCTCTTATAGACTATCTGCTGCCAAACGTGTTGACGCAGATGGGAGTCTCGCGCGAAGCCCTCAATGGCAAAGAGCAGATCTTGATGGTCAAGCTTCAGTTTAATCATCTTTGTCGGTGTTTATCAAGTTGTGTTTTATGTCCTCGTAGAGGGCCATTTCTACTTTTTTGCCGTCATAATGACCCACGGCAAGCAGCTCGTCGCTCTTGGGGTCTGCGTTCTGTGCTGAAGGAGCATGACTCCTGATAATGAATATGTCAAACTCTTTTATATAGTCAAGCTCCTCAAGAGGGAGCATCCGCATCTCCCGTCTTGCGTGCTGACGGATGCGAGCAATGTCGGCCTTTGTGAGCACGGCAAAATTCATCTCTGCCTGACGCACAGCATCGGTCTCAACTTTTATGCGGTAAACCTCGTAGCCGTCGCTTATCAAACGGGCATTCTGCCACATGGCCGCCTGATCAAGAAATTTCTGAAAAGCCTCACGTCCACCTGCCATATTTGCGAGGGCCAAAGACTCTTCAATAAGGAGAACCTTGTCTTTTAATCGCCAAGACACAAGGCCATACTGCTCAAACTTCTTGAAAATTTCGGTTATGGTCACAATGTCGCGCGTCTCTTTTTTAAGGGACGCAGACTTTTTGCTATTTCTGTTTTTTATAAAGTTCCACATAGTATATAATCGTTTTAATTGTTTTTAAAAACACTCTCTATTCTCACGAACCGAGAGCGACTGCATAATTACAACTAAACGACTCTTTTCTATTCTCACGAACAAAAACGGTCATGTAATAACGTTGCTAATCCACTTTTTACTTATTTACATTTATAAACTCTTTAATGTGTTATGAATCTTGTGCCGTCTACGTTTAACACAAGGATGTCGTTAACGACCCTTATCTCACCGCTCTCCACAAACTTCACCTTACGTTGGTGGCGCATGGTGTCAACGGAGAGACAAACACAGGTACCCTCGTCCACATGTCCTGTCTTGGTAAGAAATTTGATGTAGAACGACTTGCGCTCTACATTTCTTGCTGTCTGTGGAGGGTCGAAGCCCGTAACACGCTTTCCTGTGCGCGGATCGTCCCACTGCCATCGCTCCATGAACATACGGAGCTCTGTATATGAGTGTGTTAACCTATTCATAGAACAATAGTTTTGTTAGTCATGCAAAGGAGGAAACTCCAGATGCAGAAACTTGTCAAGCTCACGGTCTTCCATGCGCTTAATGCCGTGAGAAAACTGCTCCTTGCGATGTCTGAGAACATCGGGGAAGAGAGCGTTGCGAAGGGCATTACCCCAGTCTTGCTGCGTAGACGACAGAATGTGACTGGGATAGTATGTCAAGGTGTAACACATCAGACGAACGTCAAGTCTCGGGCGGTCAAGCATCAGGCCTGTGAGGACGAGTGCTCTGTCTTTGTTGTAAAGCACCATGTGCGAGGCCATCTCACCAGCATCGTCGCTGCGTACATATAACATGCGGTCTTTGTACTCGCTAAGATATTTCTCTAACAGTCGGTCACATGAGTGATAAGTGGAAAGCACCATGTGTGTAATCCATTTTCTCTCAAAACACAACTGAAGAAACAGGGCCACGTCGTTGGTCACAAGAGGCATGGACAGCACCATGACGTGAGCATCTACGACAATGTGGCTGATAGCCCTATAAAAGCACTCAAAGGTTACGTCGCCATGCGTGTAAAACGTAAGCACACGCGATGGGGCTTGCATGACGGCTCTCGGCAGCTTACTGTCTACACAGCAAGGCGGGATAAACAGAAGGGTATCGTCCATATTTTTATTTTTGAATGTTGAATGTTGAATTGATTAGTCATTGATCAACATCGGCAAACACAGGGTCATGATGCAGGACGCGGGATCATCGGCCGTAATGACCATTGCGCGGGTCGGGTCAGACATGGCTATGCGCACCGTGTCAGACGGGATAGTCTGGAGACAATTGCAAATTTCGTTCGTCGCAGTGCCGATGCAAAAATTGTCGGGACAGTCATCCGACAACAAGGGCACCTGGTCTTCGGCGGCTCTTGCAAAATCGGTATCTTGGGCTGAGAGGTTCAAGAACGCACCCTTCTTTTTTATGATCACAAGGTTCGATTCGCTGCTTGCGAAGACACCGACGCGTCTTATAGTGTTTACAAGTTCTTTCTTGTCAACAACGCAGAAGTAAGGGTTTTTCGCCGGAATTACTGCTGTGTAGGAGGGATAGCGGCCTTCTGCGCAACGACAACGGATCTCCATACCATCTGACGTAAAGACCATTATGTTGCCATCGGTCGAAATGTCCACGGAACCGTCTTCGCCTAAAACGGACAATACCTTGAAATAACATAAGCTGATAAGCAAGGGGCGAGGGTCTCCACCGCGGTAAAAGTCGCTGCCACCGTGAGCAGGATCATTGGAGTGGCTGCACTTGAACAGAATCTTGCCGTTAGTTCCGACGAAATTGATGCGTGAGCGGTCTTCAGACACATCAAGAAGCAGGCACGCCATGACGGGACGAAGCTCGTTCTCAACGATGAAACGCGAAGCATCGGTAACGACCGACTGAAAGAGCGAAAGGGACAAAGACAGGCGCATTGTCTTCTCTTCGTCGAGGTCTGTCATATTGGGATATTCGGCACCGTCAAAACAAGGGATGTCGCACTTTCCGGTACGAGTCTCGTCTGTGCTATATTCCATTGTCAGGCTCTTCTTATCGTTGAACGTAAACGTGACAACACAATCGGACAAAGAAGACAGAAGCGAAACAATCTCCTTGTAGGGAATACACACAGGACCCTCATATTTACCTCCGACAAGAGTCAAGGGTGCAGGGAGAGAAAGACGCGACTCGCCCGTTGACGACACGAAAAAGAAACGGTCATCTTTCTGTGTTATCAGCACATTGCCAAGAATGGCTATTGTGTTTCTTGAACTTATACATTTTATAGACTTGTTGAGCGCCGCATAAAGAGCGCGTGAAGATTGAGCTTGAAGTTTCATATTTTTGAGTTTTTGAATTTTGAATTTTGTAATCGGCTTTGGCGCTTGCCTAAGCAAGATTGGGGCAATTTTGAGTTGTCGAGTTTTGAATTTTGAGTTTGTTTATCATCTTAATTCAAAAATGAATAATTCAAAATGCGCTTGCGCATAATTCAAAACTCAAAACTCAAAACTCCTAATTCTTAGAACGGCAGGTCGCCCACGTCGGCATCCGTAAAACCCACGAGCGGATCGGTACCCTCGGCTGGTGCCACATATCCGGTGGCTGCTCCTGCCGCCGCAAAGGTGGGCTGTGCATAAGGCGAAGGCTGTTGCTGCAACTGCGGCTGATAGACCAGAGCGATACGTTTGTTTAGACGATTGCGGAGGGCCTTGAACAGATGCGTGTTTTCGTCGGTTGGGTCTTGGTTTACAATCTCAGGATCGCGCTCCTTGTTCGCTTCCTTTACCTGTTCTACGAGCTTCGGAAAAACCTTCGCAAACTGTTTGATTGTTTCAATAGGGAAATTCAAACACAATTCATGTGTTGGCACTCGCGGATTGTTATCACCTTGCTCCAAGGCCGAACGACGAATAGCATTCTTGTAGTTCTCGCTCAAAGGCCACATGTTAAGACTCAAGAACGCCATTTGGCGGTTAGGGTCGTTCTTTGCAGCCTTGAACGTGATAGGATTTAAGGGTTGAGGAAAACATACCCAGGGCCAATCAGGGTGTTTCTCGTCAAGATTGGTAAAAACCTTTGTTCCGTTCATACCAAAAAGGTCGGGACTCAAACTGTAACTTGCCATTTTGTTTTTGTTTTAATTTGTTTCTTTATATTTACTTCTTTCTCGTATCTCATTTCTCTGCCATCCCGCAGCCCAATCTACCGGGGCTGCATTACAACAACGAAACGAAGTGTTCACGCTGTATAGCATAGCACGAAACTCATCCAGCTCTTCAATGCTGAAGGGACAGTCTTTGCTTACTCTCTTCATCTGTTGCTGAGATAAAATCAAAGCATTGCTTTACTCTTCTACCGGAAGCTTTTTTCGCTCGTCTTTGATATATTCATTGCAGTACTCAGCAGGGACATAAGTATGCGCATAGAACTGTGTGGCCCCTACAATACGCAAGGTTTCCCGGTCGTTCAATACTGTTTTAAATTTGTGTTTGAGATAGCCAAAAACAATGTTTTTAGCTGTCACCACGTCGTATGCCCACACAACAAACATCTCGTTTTTATGAACTCCATAACGAGATCGGTCATTGGGAAAATAGACGTCAGCATCTATAAAGTTAGCCTTCACCTTGAACGGCTCTTTTACGAGTGCATCGGGATCCTTTTTCAGCTGTTCTTCTTCCTCCTCAATGTCGGCACTTGTACGACCAATGAAATGGAACTTGCCGATGATCTCCGACTTGGTTATATACACATAGTTTGCCTCTTTAGAATTAAAGATCTTGTTTACGGCTCCCTCAGCATAGTCAATGGCACAATCTTGTGCTCCCCGCAGAGAGTCGCTACGCACGATAAGCACGGCATTCTCGTTGTTGCTGCTACGAACAGTAACTTTTACATGAACGAGACGAGAAAAATACTATTCCTCTTCCGCACGGAAAGGACAGTCAGAAATTTCAACCTCATTAACGCCCTGCTTTTTAAGTCCGTTAGCCAACTTGTCGGTGATAAGTTTTCCTCGCTCCAGCAACACCTCACAACGGTCTATTTTTACCGTTTCTTTGGTGCTTTCATCGACAAACTCTTCGGTCCATGTGCGAGCGGCCTCCTTTGTTAAATAATGGCCAACCGCTTCTTCAACAGGCACTACTCTTGTCTTGTAGTCCTTTCGTAAAATTATCTTTTCCATAATCTATAATGAATTAAAATGTTACATTCTTGTTTTTGATTCTCAGAACGGCATATTCTCCTCATCCTTTATATCTGGAACACTTGCCGCTGTGCTATTTGTTGCCACAAATGGAGCCATTCGCCTACCCTGTTTGCGTGTCTTGTTGTTCTCCCAGCGTTCCTTCTCTTCATCGGTGAGCTGTATGATATTACCGTCATCATCGCGGTATGGCAGCGGGTCGGGCTGTTCGGCAAATGCTTTTGCTATGCGTTTTAACTCTCGGTAGTCCTTCGGTATCGCATCCTTGCCAGGACGGTAGAAGAAGAACACATGCTTTGACGTTTGGAGATAGCGAATGAATTTCGGCTCAATGGTGTTGTCGTTCTCCCACTCGCGTCCGGTGAAGTATTCCTGCGTAACCCATGCCTGTAGCTTGAAGCATTTGCGCTGCTTGTCGCTATCGTTCTCGAAAAGGTGCTTCGGGTTGCACGCTATCGACATATTCTCGCAATAGTCGTAAATCTTCTTCTTAAAGGTGGCTCGGCTATACTCCTTACTCTTACCCTCGGAAGCATCCGCCCAGTCGCGCATAAACTCGTTGAACATATCATCCGTACATATCGGCACACCATAAACCTCGTTGCGAGAAAAGAACCACTCGAAGTAGCGGACAATGCTCTCGGTGAGCTTCTGCACCATCTGACGGCGACGCACATTGCCTTGCGGTGCAATGGCAAAGGTGTGATAGCGCATCAGGAACTGCACTGCAAGGGCGCAAATGTAAATGGCTTGGTTGCGGTCAGTGTCGTCAATTTCCTCCGGCTTATCACTGAAGTTCTTCATCAATGCAGACATCAGACGTGCTGCCTTACGCTTCTGCGGATTGGCTCGGGCAAAACGATTCGAGAAGCTGACGAGAGGGAAACGTCCTACGGTCGAATCATCATCATCAGACAGCGGATAGTTGCAGGTGATAACGTGTTTAGGGGCATCTTTTAGTGGAACAAGTTCCTGATCTACGCTTTTCTTTTCCACCGTCAGTCCCGTTGTGACCATATTGTAGAAGTACTTCATTGGGAATCCTTTTTGCTTATCCTCCCAGTGTAGAACCCTATACTTGAACGGCTCGCTGAGTAGATTGCCCAGCACAAACCTTGCATCGTTGATATGCTCCATACGCTTCATGTCAATGTCGAGCACGTTCACAGCACTGCCAACTACCAGTTTCACGATGATAGACTTGCCCGAACCGCCAGTAGCCTGTTTCTCGTCGGGAATGTCATCTTCAAGGAAATACGGACAGACTGGCATCATGCCCTTGTCGGAACGATAACACAAACGTCCAATGCCTGAAATCATATTGACGAAATGAGCACCGATTACGGCTTTTTCCAATTCCGTCAATTCTTCTTTATTGCGCTGTGCTTCCTGCTCTCGCTCCCAAAGAACGTTGGAGCAACCACGCACGATACGCAAAATGGGCCAAAGGTCTTTTTCTTGCTTCCCCTGCCAATTGACATCCCAACGGTAGGTTTGCGCCCATTCTTCAAGGTCGGCTTTCATCTGTCCTATCTCGAATGTAGAGAACACCAAAGACCCGTCCTCATTCTGCATCTTCTCTTTCTTGTCTATCGCTTCCAGTCGGTCGCGGTATTCCTGTCGCTCGGTTATGGTGAAAGGTGTCTTAAACGCTCGCATCGTGAAGTCATACGGCTTCTTGGCGAGCGAGGGGATGAAGAAGTTTATATCGTCATAAGACACCGTGCGGATGCTGTCGGGCGTTATCTTCAGTGCAACATTATTGAAGTAGAAATACTCAGTCTTGGCATCGAAGGCATCGGCAAAATTTATCACCATGCTCTGCAAACCTCCAGCAGACTTTTCCGTGAAGGCCTTGTCTACCATATTGGCACAGTCGGACATCAAGCGTCTCTCTTTGTCGCTATATCGCCATGCCTGTTTTGTATATTTCAACAGTAATGTCTTTGCTGCCTGGATAATGCTCTTTACGTCAATATACTCCACAAAGCATTTGTTCAGGTGGATATACTGTCCTACGAGGTCAGTGCTCTCGGGGTCTATCATGCGGTAATATCCGCGTGCAGTCATAAAGAGCCACAATCGCGTAGGCGATACCTTGCAGGTAGGTGGCTTTAGCTTGCCGCTTCTGGGGTCACGCGGCCATTCTAAATCAAACGGCTCTGTGTTGCTCGCTCCACGCAAACTGGAGTAAAGCGGCAGACGGACATCATGGTCAAACTGAAAGTTCTCTTCTGCGTTCATGGTGTACGCCAGCAGATAGTCGCGCACGCTTCGGGGAGAGCAGCCATATAGCCACTGCCAGCGTCGGCAATAACGTGACCGAAACCCTTCAGGTAACATGGCATAGTACAATGAACTGAACTTGGTGCATATAGCTCCGCAGTCGCGCTGTGAGACAATATCATTGGGGTATAGGATGATGACGTGCTCGGCAAAGCGGTTCATCTTCTGATATTGTACACCGCTAAAGTCAAGATTCTCACGTTTCCACTCGCCATGCTCTATATACCAGAAGTTTCTGCGACCAATAGAGAACGCCACATGATACCAACAGAAATCTTGGAAATGCTGGTCTTCTATCTTGTCAAGGCGCAAGGAACGCATAGCATAATACACGCTCAATGCGTCTTCGGGTGTGCGGCAAAAAACGATGTTGCGAGCCTTTATCTCGGCAGTAGGTATCTTCTTTTTTTCTTGCTTGAACGTACCCTTGCCCACACCGTCCTTGTCTTCACGTTCCACCCATATTTCCTTCTTCTCGGTGTATTTTTCCGTTGGCTCAAACTTCTGTATAGCCGCATGAACGGCTGTATTGTCGCTCTTGCGCTGATCCATCGCATATACAAACACATTGTCGCCCATGAGCCACTTGCTTACCTTCCTCACGCTATGCTCCTCGGCGGTAGAGAACACTATCGGGTCACTCCCTACCATTGCCGGACGGAAGAAACATCCGTATGAATTTTGCGGACCTATCTCTTGCGAGGCGAAACATACGAACAGCGGATTCCAGGGCGTACCGTGAATAATCTCGCTAACATGCTGGCCGTCGCGTATCACATCAGGCAGCGTCACGCTCAGAAGGGAATAGATACGGAAGCCCTTGTTGAGCATATCGGGAGTGAACGTACTGCCAAAGCCGAAGCGAGGCAATCCTTTGTCAAGCGTCACCTCACACCCAAGGGCTGCAAGCTCTTGTGGCGAGAAGTCGGTCTTCGGCATGAAAGAGAACGTCTCGATGGTCTGCTGTGCCTGAGTACGATAGTCCATCTTGGCAAACACCTCTGGGAAGGCACGGCGCACCTCGTCGGTATCGCCATACACATCCTTTACGAGTCTTTGGCAGATGCGCTGAAGACTATATCCGTGCATCGGAAGGTTCATCTTGGCTGCGTACAGCTCAATGGCTCCGTAGCCAGTCTTACCCGTGCGGGTGCATTTCCATTTCACGGCACCATGCTCTACCATTCGGTTGTCGTCAACGCCCACGCCCGAATACAGTCCACCTCGCTCATTCTCATAAATGATGAAGTGGGGTGTCTGCTTGACATCGGCATCCGCGTCCTGTCCCTTCTTGCAGATAGGACAGAAACACGCGGTCTGACCCTCGATGCGCTGCTCGTTGGCAGGCTTCACGAGAAGGTGTAGGTCGATGTTAGCGAGGCGATTTATGATAGGATGAAAGAACATGATCGCAGTCGTTGTTTAAAAAGGATAGCCGATGATTTGCCAAACGTTTTTCGACATCGCAGGTGTTCTCAGACTTTTACATCCACACCTGACAGCCTACTTATAGGAGGACGTTGCCGCTACCTCTGTCACCATACTATCCTTTATATTTTACATTTGTCTACAACTGTTTTTACAACAATTGTCGTTAAAATCTTTAGAGAAAGGACAGCCGACGAACGTCGCTCTAAGAAAGGCGACGGGTCCCCTACGCTTTTTTAATCAGCTACCTTCACGTCGTACTGTCCTTTATGTCGTTACATTTTCGAGACCTTCTTTTAGAGGTTCAAGAACGTCTCTGTCCTGTAATGTCGGATCTTGCAATAGCAAAGACGTTGCATGCAGGAAACCAACATCCAGACAAGCTCCTCAAGAGCCAAAAAGGGTTCGTTCAGACCTACTATAGTCACGGCTATACGCCAATAACATTTTCCGTTTCTGAACCTACATGAGTGCTCTCTGTCTATACAGAGATTCTTCACGTTGTCTGACATGTATTTGTATATCAACTGGCAAGCGTCTTTTACAAGGAGAAAAGGAGCGCCGTAGAAAAGAAGAGTTGGTACGTCAAAATTATCGCCCCGCATCAGCATGGTGTAGGCGATACGGTGCTTCTCCATACGCTTCTTCGGCACGAACGGCATCTTTATGTATGTGTCTTGAAGAATAGGCATTTTACTTTTGTACTTTATTTCTTATATCTTCGATTATTTTTTTAGCCGCGTCCGGGTCGGACGTATCTAAAAGTCTTTTTACCATACCCGACAGCTGCCAGGTTGTATAGATGCTGCGCTTGCAATCGTACACAGGACTATGAACAACACCGTTCTTCTCTTTGTAATCGCTCACCAAAGCATAAGGTGAACGTTTCTGTAGAGACATATAATCAGAGATGACGGTCTTCTGTTCAAGGGCTTTGTAGATAAGGTCGCCAACTTCATATATATACGTCCTGTGATCACGGAAATGTGTATGTTGCACAGGTAAGGCGTAAACAAGACGCGAACAGAGGTTGCGAAGAATGGCAATATCAAAATCCGTTCCCTGTGCCCACAAATGAACCTCCTTTTCACCTAACACTTCCTTGACTGAATTGATCCAGTCAAAAAAACCTAAGATAACCGTCTGAATGGGATAACAAGGCATGTCATCATTGTCGGATGCGGTCAGCTCGTTTTTTGCTTCCTGCGGTTGTGAGGCCCACCAGTCGGATGTTTTCTTCTCGAACGTAAAGCCGCCGAGCACCCAAAGGCTTCGAAGATCCACATGATAATAATAACTGAAAAAAGGATCTTCTTTCTTCTCGTCGTTTAGAAGAAACGGAGTGTCCTCGGCATCTTTCTTCCAGGCCACAGCCCCAAGCGAGATTACGGCCGCTGTGGGGGCGAGACCAGTGGTTTCTAAATCGACAGAAACGTCAATCATATATTTTACGGTTTACTTTAATCTATATTGTTTTGGTGTAGCGAGGTCTGCTCTGAAAAGACTTTCAGCAAAGGTAAAATGCCGATGCCTTCCCAGTCTTTCCATTTGTCACCCGTAAAACGGGTGTGTGTCGTTCTCTCGCTCATTCCGCGCTCTTTCATAAAAGAGGCGAATTTCTTGCAAAGGCCTTGCCCCTGCTCCTTGAGCTTTGCATAGAAGCGCCCGTTATCTTCGTCCGCCAGCGAAAGAGGGAAATCCTTGGGGGCGTTCTGCTCAGGATAATAAAAATCTTCAATTTTCCGCTTCACCTCCAGTGACGCTAAAAATTGCCTTTTGCACTCCTTAACGCCTATCAATTCCCAAGTCGAAAAACCTTTCTGAAAGAACCTTTTGTAAAAGGTCGCAATTGAAAAGCCATTGGGCATCAAAAAAAGCAACAGCGCTTTTTTCTCTTCTGCTGACACGTCTTTTATGTCAACAGGTGTGCGAGGAGTTCTAATTTTTTCTATGATTTGCTTGGTCATTCGATTTTTAATTCTTAAATTTGATGCAAAGATACATTTTTTGTATTGATGTTGCAAATACTATATTCATTTTAACAATTCTTTTTAACTTATATTTACATTACAACTAATTTTTATCGTATTTACGCTATGATGTACCAATACAATTTTGGGTTTCTAAAACAGTGGTTGGCTGTCAACCCACAGCTTCAGGTCAAGACCATACAGGCCGCGCTGGGTTCAAAATCAAACAACAGTTGGAAAGGCTGGCTTAACGGCGAGGGAACTTTACCTATAATCAGTCTTCTTCGTCTGTGCAATGCGTTTCAAATTCCACTGTCTGCCTTCTTCCGCGATGCCGACTCCAATGGCGAGGCTGCCGTTGTGCCCGGCACACCGACAATTGATGATGAACTTGAACCAAAGGGCGGCTTTGACCGTGCGCCATCTGAGCGTCTACCGGGGGAGAAGAGTTACCTTGACCCGCTTGATGTCGAGGTCTGCGCCACCACTATTCCAGGGATAACGGTTAAACAAGACAAAAAAGAAAATGCAGTCGAAGACGAGCAGGAGGCATCTGATAACAAAGATGTAGCAGACACGAAAAATGATGATGCCGCGTTGCCTGCAAATCTGGGCAACATGAACAGCGAGAACCTTAAAAGTCTGATTAAACTACAGATGCAGCATGCCGCAATAGAGTCGCGCTATCTTGACAACCAAAATCGGCTCCTCGACATCATAGCCGCACAGCAGAACCAGATCGCTAATCTCACTCGACAATTAAACAATTACGAGTTGTTGAAAGCAAGAGAATATGGCAGCGACATGGTGTCAGACGAACTGAACAAATAATCGAAAAAGCAGCCACCTGTTCATCACGAATAAGTGGCTGCTTTCGTATAACAAAGGGAACATGTGCTATACTTTAGTGTAACTTAACATCATAAAAACCAATTATTAACTTCATACGAAAAACAAAAAATCATATTACATTACGTCCGTTGATGGCTGCCATCTTGCGACGATAAAACTCTTTCTCTTCTATCTTCGTTAGCGTCATGTCGGCACTTACATACGGCACGTCGGCATACCAGTAGCCTTGATGTAGAAACACGACAGGCGTGCTGTTGCCGAAGGTCATCGGCAATGGCAGGTTGTCTTTTGTGCGATTCGGTTGAAGGTTGAGTATGCCGAACAGCTCTGCCTCACTCACGACTGGCAGATCATTCATTTCTTTTTCTAAGTCGGTGCCTTCGATGGGGAAGAAGAACACTCGTCCTTCAGGCGACACCGCCCTGTCCCATCCGTCACGTTCGGTAGTGTCGGCAAACTCCACGGCTCCCACTCCACCTGCCATGCCTTCGGGCGACTCGTAATAGTGCTCTGCTCCATGTTTCTTGGCCCAATCGAGAGCCTTCTGTTCGGCTTCTTGACAACGGTGCATGAATTTTTGCAACTCTTCGCCAACATCTGATATAGCCAAAATCTTGTAATAATAATGCAATTTCTTCATTTCTATATTTTTAATTAGTAATTATTAATTAGTAATTCAAACATCATCGCAGCGCAGCGTAGATGACCGGCTCTCCACATTCATCGTCCTTCATCTTGAAGCCCTTCGCAGCCAACTCCTGAAGATACAAAGCCAAAGGATCACCCAACGGACAAACTACTGCCTTGAAGTACGAGCGTAGCTGATAGTCGGTGAATACGTCGCAATCCTCGCGCCAATGGCCGAGCGGCTTGTATTTCTCACAGAAGGCCTCTATCTTAGCAGGAATCACAAAGTCTTGCAAGGTAACTTCCGGCTGCTCGGTGTTCTCTATTATGTCTTGTTTCTTTCTACCCATGAGCTCTTATATTTTATTCTTTTTACTATAAGGCGAGGTAAGAAACAAAGAACAAGAGAAGAAACACTGAAAACAAGAAGAGCAAGATTCCACCATTCTGATGTAGACTTTATATTCTTCGTGTTTTTCTCCTTCACAACATTCGTGCTGTCCTTCTTCGCCCAGTGGGTGCCAACATTCAGCTTATTACTCAACACTAAGCTGTCTATTGTGTGCTGCATCCGTGATATTATCTCTTCCTGATGCTTTATTCGTGCCTCGAAAGAGGCATTACGCTCATAGTCGCCTTTACGGTGTATGGTACGGTCGGTGGTGGTGGTCTTGTTACCCTGGGCATCCGTGCTCTCTGTCACTCGCTCAGTGATGGTCTCCTCGTTGCTACCCTTGTCGGTCATGGTTCCGGACGTATGATTCTCGTCCGTGACTGTAACGGCGCTACTGTCCGTCCTCGTTTCCGATTTTGTCACGCTGTCCTTAACAATGGTTACTGTACTATCACGCCGTTGCTCACTACTCCCCTGCTCCACCTTTCTTGAGGCGGCGCAGCTCGCAAACGTGATTACAGCCAGAAGCCATAATGTAATGATCTTGATTTTTCCCATGTGTTTTAATATGTCTTGTTGGTTTCTGCATGCAAAAGTAAAAAAAGTTGCCGACACCAACAGGACATATTAAAACACCGCCTACCCTTGGGAATGGGTAAGCGGTGTGAAATGTTTATTGCTTTACGATCTTATATTTTAAGGTTATTGTCTTGCCGAATACCTTTGCCAAACATTTTTTAGTATGATTTAAAACGGCAACATCCGAGAAATGTGTTTCTATCATTTCCACTTGGGCCTTGCTCGTAGCACCAAGACATACTGTACCGTTCTCAAGCGATATGTACCTAACCCTTCTCAAATCAGAAGCAAGTTGTTTGTCAATTAAGTTTAAAAACATCTGCCATTCTTTTTCCCCAGGTTTCTCCTCAGCTTCGGCAAAGTCAAACGTCTGCTGCCGTGGCTCGGGCTTCGCACTATGCTGCTTTATCCATTGCTCCATGATGTAAAACACGAACTCTTCCATCGTACCACTCCATCTATGCGGCTGCTCCACGGCCTTTTGCACACCATTATAGGCATACGTCTTGAAGTCGTTCCAAAGGTCTTCAGGAACACCGGCAACAAACGTTTTGAGCCGTTCTTCGTCGAGGGTAGGATATAGCGACATCAGCTTGGCGCACAAACGCTTTTCTGACGAGCCACGATGCAGTTCCAGGTCTCGCGCCACACCCAACGGCGTGCGCTTGATGTGAAACTTTATCTTTTCCGGATTGCCACGTTTTGTGCTGCCTCTATAAATAGGCTCGTAGCCTTTTTTGTCTGGGTCAACACACGAGAGCATTATCTCTATCTTGTTTTCCTCGCACAGTCGTTCCATGTCACCACGCGCCACATCCAACACCTGTTTGCGGAACTGTGAGAATTTTTGATATTTCTCAGTAGTCACGACCTTTGCGGGTTGCGTATCGTCGCTTTTCTCAACGTCTACCTTAAACATACCCAACGCATCTTTCAACTCATGATAATCTATAACCGGGTGCATCTGCCCTTTGCTCGCATACTTCATCAACAGGAGGTAAAGACGTGACGTGTAAGCCGAGTTACAGAAATAAGCTATTCGTTCAAGATGATTAAAATATCCGTCCGTCATATCAAACACGGCTTTTGCTACCTCGATGTTGATCGTCACCTCAATATATCCGTCACGTCTAAACTTGCGCACCTCCTGTCCGTCCTCGTCTAACTTTGTACCGCTATCCCCCGAATAGTTAAGGTCTTCTCCTTCTCGCGACGTGAAATTCTTAGGAATAAATATCTTACTGAAGATAGGCATGTAGTCCTCACCTTTTCTAAGTCCTGTTGCTGGATCAAAACGCGGAAGGTGAAACTCAATTTTCTTCATTTGGTTTATCACCTTCACCGACTCGTCATAATGACTACTGTCTATACCAAAGTCAGCCAGACGCAAACGTATCGATCCCATCTTCAGCAGATCTTCTTTCGTTATGCCTCCATTCGGACGTTCTTTGCTCAAATATCGGTGCTCATTCAAGAACTTGGCAAAATGGTCTTGCAGTCGTCCGCTTACCAACAACATAACATCCTGCTGTATGAGGGAATAGCTTTTAGCGTATGATGTATAGTTGACGGGCGTGTTAATCCAGCGCAGCTCATTTAGGGCAAGTTGTAGTTGGTTTTCTCTATCTTCTTTTCTCGCTTTCTTTGCCATACCTACGTTTTTATTTACTTAAACCTACGTTTTTATGTACCAAAACCTACGGATTTGTTTACCAACTCCTACGTTTTTGTTTACTTCGTATGCTCTAACTCGTTGGTTTTCAGCTTCTCAAAAAATCTTTAATATAATATAAATACAAGCTATTATTTTATTCCGTTTTTAAAACAAAAAAAATCCATATCTTATAATTATATTATATTAAGAGGTTTTAGAAGAATTGATTATCAGTTAGTTATCTACGGTGAAGTAAACAAAAACGTAGGAGTTGGTAAACAAATCCGTAGGTTTAAGTAAACAAATCCGTAGGAGTTGGTAAACAAATCCGTAGGTGTTGTAAACCAAAACAGCACACTTTTGTAGTGACTTGGTAAAAACTTTATTAGGATTTTACATATTACAAGTCCTCGTTGAGTATCGCCTCGCTTTTTTCAAAGTTGTCCATATCGGTGTACATCAGACAAATAGAAATGCCAGACCCGAAGCTGGGCGTTTTCAATGATTGAAGGATAAAACCAATGCTGTTGCCACCTGTTTCGTCAGGAATATTAAACGCCAGTCCAATAACATCGCCGTCTGGACCTCTGTTTTCCTCGGGCGTGGTGTTAGGATATTTCCGTTGCAAACTCTCGGTTAAGTTCAAGAAGGGGATATGAGCAGACTCTACAGTTGGATATTGCATTTCACCCGCAGCACTGAACACCATTTTGCTTTTAGGATTATAAGCAACATTAATCGTAGCGTTCTCACCCATAAACGTGCCGTTAAAGACTCTACAGCCTTGCCCAGCTGCTTTCGACTTCGCTGCATCGTATGTCACACCCTTAGCCTTCAGCTTCATGGTAAAGTTGTCCACCGTTCCGTCTAATGGTATGCCCATAAACTTCATGTGTTGCTGTGCGCTTGCTGCCATACACAGGCAGAACGCGAACAATACTGATATTATCTTCTTCATAAGAAATTAGTCTATTACATTTTGTTCCTATTTACGTTTTTATATGCCAAAACCTACGTTTTTGTTTACCAACTCCTACGTTTTTGTTTACTTCGTATGCTCTAACTCGTTGATTTTCAACTTCTCAAAAATTCCTTAACATAATATAATTATAAGATATGGATTTTTCCGTTTTAAAAAGGAATAAAATAATAACTTATAATTATATCATATTAAGAGGTTTTGGAAGTGTTAATTATCAATTAGTTATCTACAATGATGTAAACAAATCCGTAGGTATTGCAAACCAAAACAGCACATTTTAGTAGTGACTTGGTAAAAAGATTTAGTAGAATTTTACCTTGTTTTGTTTCTATCCAAAAACTCAATCACAGCCTGTAACGCCAGGTCCTTGATAGGCACACCCGTGCGCATTTTCATTATGGCAATACGTTCGTAATACTTCATTGGCACATAGATGGTGATTCCGTTCTCGGTTTTCTTGCTCTTCGACTTGCGCATGCTCATGGTCATATCATTGTTGAACGATGTGGTTACCGGTTGATCCGTCACAGATGTTGTAGTTGTCGATGTCTCAGCAGCAGGCGTTGTGGTGGCAGCAGTCTCAGTTTCTACTGCCGGAGCTTCTGCGGACGAAGCAGTGACAGCACTCGATGCCGCTTCCCCGTTCTCCTTTTTCTCCCTGTTTTCCTGACGCTGTTGCCTACCCGCCGCCAAAATGCGCTCGTTCTCGTCTATAGCGTCTGAGCGAAATACGCTAAACGGTTTTCTTTGTGTATCTCTTGCCATATCCTATAATGATTTAAAATTTCAAACTATTGATTATCTCTTTAGTAAAACGCTCGTAGTCCTGCCCTACTCTGCAATATGGTGCATAAGAAAAAATGTCCTCACGCATAGCCTGAGCTTCCACCATCTTTGTGTCGCGACGTGTATAAGCGTCAAACATATAGTCCTGGTATTTGTCGCCAAGATACTCCTTGAACTGCTTTGTGGCATTTGTCTGGTCGTTGCTCATAACCATCAGCAAACCTCGGATGTCAAGCTCTGGATTCAGATCCTCGCGTGTCTCCTCGATGGCGTTGATAATCTCGGCAATACCTTTTGTAGCCAATACTTCGAGCTGCACGGGCAAAACTACGCTTGTGGCTGCCGTAAGCGCATTGTATGTGAGCAGCGACATTGCTGGAGGACAGTCTATAAGTACATAGTCGAAGGCATCCACGACGGTATTTACGCCTTCGTCTGCCAGCTCGGTGCCAGCCAACTCGTTCAGTGGCTTGACAAGTAACTTGCGAAGCACCTTGCGGGGCACGGCACGCTGATTTAGGAATGGTTCAATGGATATAAGCTGCTGCGCAGCTGGAGCGAGGTAAATGCCCTCGCGTACCTGATAGACGGGCAGATTGCTCTGTTGCACTAATGCGTCGTAGACGGTGGGCTTGCCGACATTTAAGGTCTCGCTCCACCCAAAAAGGAACGAGGCGCATGCCTGCGGATCGAGGTCGATGATGAGCACACGCGGCAAGCGGCCATGACCGTTTGAATCCTTGCCGAAATATCCCTTACCATAGCGACGTAACCCTGTTGCCAGACTCTGAACGGTTGTTGTCTTGCCTACACCGCCTTTGTGATTGACAAAGGCAAGTATTTCTCTAAGTCTTTCCATATTTTGTAAAGTATTTTAATGTTAATAATATCTATTCATGCAGAAAAGCTGGTCTTTATAACACGCTGCAAATTTAAGAATTAAATTTTACATACGCAAATATCCACGCATATTTATTTGTGTATTTATTTGTTCATTCGTTTATTTATTTATTCCTTGCTTTGTTTCTGTCTTCATTCATTTCTTTATTTGTTTATTTGTTCATTGATTAATTAATGTGTTTATATATGTATTGCTTGCTTGATTGATACATTTGTTTATATGTTTATATGTGTGTTTATGTATTTATGTGTTTATGTGTGGATGTATTTGTGTGTTTATGGAAAGCCATAAACGTGGATTTATGGCTTTATGGAATTATGGTTTTATGGATTTGTGTAAATCCACTCTCCTCATTATCAGTCCCATTCGTCATTCACAGTTATGTTCACATGATCCTCTTCGCTCGTTCTCTCCGTGCGGATAGGCAGAATGCAATACTTCGTCTTCATTCCCGACTTTATCACTGTACCATGGGGTACAAACGTATAGAAACGGCCTGTACCAAACGTCGCACTGCCAGCCTTTATGCCTTTGTCGTTGGGGTTGTTAAAACACAGGATGCGCTGTTTGCTGTGCAAGCATCCGACAGGCGCGTCAACGAGTTTCAAGACGCGCGGATCTTTGATCAAAGACGATGGGGTAGGGTAGTCGGTCAGTGTCATGTCCTTCACCTCGCGTCTTTGCATGTAGAACCGTGCCGTGTCGTTCTCTGCCCACAGCACCTCACCTGTCTGTCCTTGCTCAACATCGCCCGAGCCTCCGTCAGGTACAGCCACATCGGGCTTACTACCCTCATTGCTCGGTGTATAGGGCTTGTCGCATGCTACCGTTACGCACGTCATTTCGCACGCAACTGCTGGTATTGCTCATCGCTGAGCTTCCCTTCTTTGTGTAGCTGTTCGATATACAGCCGTGTTACAACGCCCAATGCATTCTTCATGCTCTCGTATGCAAGTCGCAGGTTATCACCCTCAAGCAATCTAAAGTCTGAGGTCTTCCCGTCCTTCCATACTTCAATTTCCATTTTCACATTCTCGTCATCGCCGCCTACGACAATGCGGATCTCAAATTTCTGGTTTTTCATAAATGCTCTACTTTTGTTTCTTACTTTTTATTTTGTTTCTTAGTTATCGTGATTTCGATACAATGCCCGTCATCGGTATCGATCTTCACTCCAGTCTTGTCTGCTCCTGCGTGATCCGCAAGAGCCTTCAAGTTTTCAAAATACTCTCCTATTGTCATAATAGTTGTGTTTTATAATTATATGAATCACATTACAAGTGACCTCACCAGACTTTTGCCCTTCTCTGTCAACCTATACACATCCTCGTTGAACATTTCCATATAGCTCTCTGAGAGATACCCAGCTTCCACAAGTTCCTTCAGTTCCAGACGTGCTGCCGTTCCATTCACTCGACCATACCCTGCAAAGCCCTTCTTCAAGATGTGCTCCATCGTCACAATCTGGTCCTTCGAAAATTTCTTTGTTACTGTCATAGTTAAATAAAATTCAAAATTGATAATTCAAAATCGCGAAGCGATAACTCAAAATTCAAAATTCAACACTCACTCTCGCATCCCTCCAATCATCGGCATTAAGAACACCGCAGCACCCGCAAACGCCAACACCACTACTCCCGTTGACACAGCCATTAGCACCGCCAGCACACCCGCCAACACCGTCTTCACGCCCACGCCCTTGTCTTCGCTTTCCGACGTGTCCTCGCGTTCCTCTCGCAGCGTCGGCTCGCCTACCTGCGGATAGTTACGCTTGCGCTTCGGCTTCGGCTGAGGTATAGGCTTCGGCTGAGGTTCAGGCTCCGGCTGAAGAATAGGTTCAGGCTCTGCTTCAGACTCCTGGCTCTGATTAATATCCTGCCCTATAACGTGAGGCTCTGGATGATAAACCATCCCCGACTCGTCTATAACAAGAGGCTCCTCGTCTATAACAAGAGGCTCTTCCTCAATGATAGATTCTTCCTCCACTTTGCCATCCACGCAGACGATAACATCGCCGTGCAAGCTGACCTCTATCTTGCAGCCCGGCACAAGGGCTTTCTGGTTGAAGGTCTTCTCACTGCCACAGTTGGCATGGGCGAAACGGTGTCCGTTCATTTCCACCTCGTCAAAGTCGGCTACATACGTCACCTTGCCGGTCTTCTCGCCTACCGTGGTATGATGACCGCGATATGTGGTTACGGCCTTAAATACGGGGCGAAACTTAAACGCGCAGTTATACTTTGCGTCATGGTCGGTCTGACCAATGCGGTCGTAATAGTCGTAGTTGTCAAACTTAAACACAAGTCCGTCGGTAGGGTAGGGCAATGCTTCACGGTCCACCTCGGCAGCACAAACAATATTCTCGATGTCCTGCTCCAGTTCTGCATCCGTCTTGCCAAGGTCGAGATCTGCCACGAAGCCCGAAGTCTTGAAGCCGTTACGCTCAAGAGCCTGCATAGCAGATGCGTGTCTTACAACACCGTCCATGATAAGACGGAAGGGATGAAACTCCAGTCGGCGGCAATCATCAGCCACAGCCTCTTTCTTTGCCATGATGCCGTTGCTCGTGGATCTTGGTGATTTGCCAGCTTTGCTATAACGAGCAAACTCCTCAAGCGAGATTATTACCTCGCCGCGCACCTCCACGCGGTCATACTGGCTCCATGCTTCCATCCTGTATGGCACGCCCTGAACGTACTTCATGTGATTCCAGCAGTCAATGCCAAACAATTCCTTGCCGTGTCCGTAGGTGGCCTCAGAAAACATTCCGCGACGATATACAAGGCTCACCGTCTCACCGTCAAATTTCCACTCCACATCAACCTTCGCGCCCTTGCTGATATTGGCAGCACGCTGCTGTGCTCTCAGATATTTCACAACCGCCTTGGCATCATGCAATTTCTTCATCGAGAGGCAGGACGTGCGACGTGCTACCGTGCGCTTGCCGTTGCCGTTCTCGCTGTAGCACTGCTGCGTAGGCGAGTCCTTCAATACCTCGTCGGGATGCGCATCTTCATACTCCTGCAACGCAAAGTAAAGCGCGTCATAATCCTCGTCACTTATAATAGGATTGTTCATGGTGAAGTACTTGTAATCATGCACCTTCACCTCGTCCACCAAAGCGCGGTAATCCTCAAAATCCTTAATCTTAGCCATATTCTGTAAAGTATTAAAATGTTGTTGTTATGTTAATCTTTGTCCTCGTCCGGCGTAGAATCCTCATTGTCGTGCCAGAAGTGAGAATACTGCACCATGTCGATTGCTGTAATAAGGTTGTCGCCAGGATAGATCTCTTGGTCAAGCCCCAGATATATACCCAGTTCCGTTCCCGATTTGAAACGGACCGATATGAGATCATCGTCGTCATGTTTGTCGGCATCGCTCGAAAAACCACTGTAACTCTCAACCTCACGAGCATCAAAAACCACACTCTCACCTTCATCAAAGTCCGGGTTCCACATCGTTGCGTGAATAAACGGATAAACTTTCTTTGTTGCCATAATGTTTTGTTTTGTTGTTGTTATTATTTTTACTTGCCTTCCTGCATGACCGCCATAATAGACCTCATTGTGTCGGTTATATACTGCCCACCTCCATGCTGCATGATCCATTCATGCACATCATCAGCCACAATGTAGCGGTGTGTATTGCCCTTCATAGCCGGACGACCCGCCGATTTTGTCGTTTTACTGTTTTCTGCCATAGTCTGTAATGTTTTATTTGTCGTTCTTCTCTATCTGTTCCAGCTTCATATATACGAGTGTATTTTTATCATAGTACTGACGTGGCGCAGACGATGAGTAATAAGTGTTCTGGCTCTCCTTGATGCAGGGAGCAGCGACCACAATACGCTTGCCGAAGCCCTGAATGGCGTGAGTCTTGCCAATGATAACAATGTCCGACTGGTACGCCTCGCGCACCTTCAGACTTCCATACTCTAATTTGTTCTGCCATAATGGTAATATTAATTAAATATCCTTTATGTCCTCGTATGCCGACTTCACTGACGCAATAACATTACGCAAAGCGTAATATTCGGCTTCCACATTCTTTCCGTTCTCGTCTACCAGGTTGTCGTCAAACTGCCTCTCAACATCTTGCAAGGCGGTCAACGCCTGACATACCTTCGTAGTAGCCTCACGGATCTTCTTCTTTACATCCTCTTTCTTCATGTCTTTATTTTATAACTACAAATTACACGAAACACACGAACACTTTTCGTAAGATCCGCGATGTCTGTAGTTGATTAAGCCGTCGATAACGTAATAATTGTTAATAATACGGCCAATTTCTTTGTTCTTGTCGTTTTAATTCTTATATTTGCACCGTCTTCGGAGATTTTAATCGTACCTTTATGGAATTGAAAGAAAACAACAACTCCGTTGACAATTAGGCACCTGCCTGTGGATTTAAATGCTCACAGAAGAGCCAATTTCTACTATCGTAGATTCGAGACCAATGGTCTTGCGTAGCCCGGCTTAGGTCGGGCTTTTTTTATCTGTTCGTCAGATCTTCAAGAGCCGACTCTAAGGTATAACCATTTTTAGGGTAATAGGACGTTCCTGTATCGGCGCTCATGAGGAAACTTTCATCATAATCTTCTTCGGAATACGGCAGAATTTTTCCTTCAGGCGTTTTAATATAATTAAAACACCAAATATCTTCATCTCCCGAGACAGTCAAGGTATATCCGTGATATTCTATATCGTAAGAACCATCCTCGTTATCTCTATAAAAATAGCCTGCCTTAATGATTTCTTCTATTAGTTTTCACATAAAATTGCCTTAACCGTGCTGTCGAGGGCTGAATGTTTTTACCTGTCTTTAGTTTATATGATCATCAATACACTGGTCGTAGATGGCCCTCTCTAAGATCCAGTCTGCCTTGGGGTATTCTCCCCATCCTGCTCCGCAGTTGTTGTCAACGTACCAGAGCTCGTCATCCTCCTTGACAGTTGCTACATGATAGCTATGCAGGGGCGAGAAGAAGACATCCTGGCTGTGGTCGTAGCACACATCGTAAGATCCGTCTTCGTTATCACTATAACGATAACCCGTCTTTATTAACTCTTGCTCAATTGTTGTCATACATTTCCGCTTGCCGTGATGCGGTAGGGCTGAAATTCGGTGTTAATAATATAGTCTTATAACAATTAATCTGCATCGCAATTTCGGTCTATCAAGCCAATAGCGTAATGATGTGTGTCATACTCATACTCCATTGTTTTCGCCTTAATGGTCTCGCAATATCCGTCGGTACGGGCGATTACAATCTCATCGTCTTCAGCGTTCTCAAGCTCTTCTTGTACATGCTCCATGCTGCTCAAGAATGAGCGCAACTGCTCGAAGCTGTCAAAGTCTGCAACAAACGGCTGCACTTCGTTCTCATAGAAGTCGTCTAAATCCTCATTAGAATACTCGTGATAATCGTCGCCATACTCTTCTGCTGAACGCTTGAACGGTTTCCAAGCCTTATCCCCTGTTCTGTACCAGAAGTTCCAGCCATCGCGCTTAGTGAAGGTTTCAATGTCAAGACCATGCTCCTTAGCCAATTTTTTCGCTTCATCGAATGTGTCGAAGCCAATAATAGCCTTCTTCAAGCCACGAGGATAACCGCTTCTTTCTGCTGTAGTCTCAATCAGTTCCAAACCATTCTCGCTTGCAATTTCTTCTATGTTTTTTGTCATAATCTTAATGCTGAATTACTGTTGCCACCAGTTTTTAGGGTTTAATTTAGTTGTTTCTTTTATCTGTTGCAAAGGTAGTAAATATATTTGAAACTACCAAATAAAAAGCCGTTTTATTTAGAATAAAAAGCGCTTTTATTGCTTTTCTGCTTTAAAACATCGGATTGTGCGGATTTTACGGATCTTTTTTCCTTCCATCCAGAACAATTTTTTTCGTGTCTTCCGTGTCATTCGTAGTTTAAACAAAAAAACAGCCAGGAAAGATCCGTTCAATCCGTCAGATCCGATGTTTTTACCATTCAACATTGAGCAATTCAACATGCGCCCACGGCGCACAATTCAACACTCAACATTCTTGCTCTGGCAAGCGGCAAAGCCGATTACAACACTCAAAATTCAAAAAGCCGCCGCTATCCTCGCGGACCGCAGCAGCCCTACAAAACAAAAAATACTTTAATTGATTATGATCTTATATTAATAACTACTAATTAGGCCTTTAGAACGTCTGACGCAGACAGGCGAACAGAGCGTCGAGCGCTAAGTTGTATTCGATGCGTGCCTCGCGTCCGAACTCGTCAGGATCGGGAGGTGTGAGGGTTATATACTCGATGATGCGTATCATGGCCTCACGGAGGCTTGCCTTATCCATATCTATTGTTATAACTGTCTTTTCCATTGTCGTTTTTGATTTTATATTGTTGTTACTTGTTAATTACTGTCACATGCTGTGACGTTACGCTTACGACGCTCTTTGCCGTGATGGGAGTGTATAGAGGTCGCTCTTGCAGCGACTCTTTGCCCTCGATGTTTCTCACGGCTTCGATGTAGGGCAGGTTAGCCACTTTCAGGCGGTAGAGCGTGTAATACTCCTCACAATCCGCCATTAGTCTCTTTATCTCCTCCTGTCCCTTGCTGTCGTTCACCACGCGGGCGTATCTCTCCATGATGTTGGCGTGAAACTGTGCCAACGGTGCCAGCGTGCCCTCGGTGTTGCCTGGTATGCAGTTAGGCATACGCAAAGGCAGCTCACCGCTTGCCACCTTATGAAACACTTGGCGGTAGACCTCGAACACCGGGCGAACCTTGCGGGCGATGAAGAACTCAAGGCAAGGGACGGAGAGCATGTAGATGTTAGTCGGGCGACCTCCTTGAGGTTTTGCGCATCTTTGCGTAAAACTATCAGGGTTTTCCGCATTTTTGCGTAAAACTTGATAATCAATGTTTTCGACAAATAATCTGTCATTCTTCAAGGCTCTTACTGCCTCTTCTTTTCTGCCGAATACTAACGGCCACACATCATCGAGATTCACGGGAAATTCCTCGCTGTCTCTCGACATTCTTAATACTTCTTCAAAGTACGCCTTTATCTCTTGGTCGGTACTCTGCCTTGTTAATTGTAGAATCATATTGTTTTGATTAAAAATTGAAAATCTCTGATTTTTCACACACTCTATAACGAGGCGATGTTACCACTTGATGCACACTATCATTGCCACGAACATTACCACCACGCCGAAGCCGAGGTATTGCCAACCCGTCATTATTACGGGGTCTTCCTCGTCGGTGAAGTTGTGGCGGCTGTTGAGCCACTGGCACACGCCCAGGGCTGCACGCTGTGCCAGGTCTAACGCCTTGGCGATAGTCTGCAAGACATACACGAGGCAGAGGGCTGCGCATCTGCCAAAGGATCTTGCTACGTCCGACGCGCTCACCTGGGGCGCAGTCGGTGTTGTTGTTGCTGCTTTCATAATCTTTAATTTTTTTATAGAGTTTATAAATAATGTTTTCTGCCATTTGTTGCCCGTCGGAAGTAAAAAATGCGATTCTTGGCGAGCGAGGGGGTGTTGTGGCTGGGCTATCCTCACGGACCACCAACAGCCGAAAACAAATAAATACGATTCTGTAAAGTATTAAAAATGTTATTTTTTCTTCTATATAGGGGTATTCTAAGATATTTTATATTTGCCGACCTTCACGGCGTAGCCGATGTTTGTCAGCTTTGTGCGTCCGAAGGATTCCACGTCGCTATACCACGGGGTAAAAGTCAGAAATATGCTATCATCCTTCAGGGTGCAACCAAGTATGTCACAACTGACGCGGTGCCCTTGCTGCAAGTGCTTCATATAGGCTATCTTCGCCTCTCGTAGTGTTCTATGACATTCGCCGCCAAATTTATACGGTTCATAAACGCCAAACTTATAATAATCTATTTTTGCCATAATTTTCTGTCGTTTTTTAGGGGTTCTATAATATACTATTCGTTAATAATTTCAATTCGTAACAATTCATTATCCACATGGATTTCGTACCCCTTATAATTGATGCCATAGCCTATGCAACCATAGCCACAAAAAAGAGGTTCACAAATCATTCTGGAGCCATACCAGGTGAATCCCCATGGATTACGATTATATCCATTAAGCCAATTTTCGCAATCGCCACAACGTTTTAAAATAGTGTTGATTAGGCGCTTCAATTCGTTAGGTATCTCTTTCGGTGCTCTCATTTTCCGTCGTTTTTTTTAAGGTTCTATAATAGGATTTATTTTCTGGGCGTGTGCGGAATCCTTAATATTTCGCACACGCTATAAATAGGGAGAACGTCAAGCCGCCAGGGTTTGCCGCCCTGGCTGGCTTGTGTGGTGTGTCATCTCCTTGCAGGCTCCAGCATCATTCCCGCCATAACAATTTTTTTGGGGACGGAGAGATGGCGGCCAGCAGAGGCAGGGCAGGCACACACGGCAGCACCGTAATATATCAGAAGGCGCGAAAGGTAATCAAGGGAGGAGCACCAACGGGGCAGCGGGGCGGCGTGGGAACCCGAAAGCGCGGCATTCACAGACATAAAATCGGCATCGGCGGGGATGGCGTCACGGTCCGCGGTGGGCGCGTTGTGGGCGAACCAATCGCGTACATTTTCGCGTAGACTGGCGGGCGCATTGTATCGCACGCCCAAAATGGAAAAAGTTTTTCCGTTTTTTCTGCCGTCGGCTGTCGTTGGCTCTGCGCTGTCGCTCTCGGCGGTGTCGGTCGGTGCGGTTGCCATGATTTCGCCGGCCTCGTATAATAAGGGCGCCGAAGCGGTCGGCGTGTCCTCCTGCTGCACATCGGCGAGGGTGTCGACTATCTGATCGATCGGCGTGCTTTCGGTGGTGTGTGTGTACTCCTCCTGCGGCTTGCTCTCGTTGGCTGTGTCGCCCTCTTCGGCGGTCGGGGTATCAGATACCCCGAACCACTCGCGAAGGCGTGCCACGGCTTCCGCGTTGCTCGCCTGCCACTGCTGGGCGGTCTTGTTCCATGTCGCGCCGTGTGCCTTAATCGCTTTGCGGTTGCGGTATGTCGTGCGGCTGTCGCCTACCACTGCCACGCCCTCGGCGGTCTCTACGAGCTCCAGACCCTCGGCGGGTGCCTCGTCGGTCGTGTCGGTGTCGGCTGCCTGAGCCTTGCCCGGCTTCGAGTCGGTAGGCTCTGGCGTTGTGGTCTTGGTATAGCTGCGCTTATTCCAGGCACGGCGCGCGATGGTCTCGGCGTTCTCGTCGTAGCCGTTGGCGAAGATGTCGAGCACGTCAACGCCCAGGGCTGCGGCCACTGCCTCGGCCTCCTTGTTGGTGTAGGTGTACGCCTCAGTATAGCCGTATTTATTGCGGTTGTCAGCTGCTGGCACTACGGCGAAGATCTGCGCCAACAGCTCGGCGCGTGCTTCGTCGCTCATTACTCGCTCGGCCTTGATGTCGCCGCCGATGCTTCCCATGGTCAGGCGTGCGAAGTCGGCAAACTCGGCATAATCTATGCCAGTCGAGTCGTCCCATCCGTCGAAGGTATCACGACAACGGCAGAACAACGATAGATCGGTTTTTTCGTTGAACTCTTCAACGGTCGGGCCGTCGGTCCATGACAGTTCAAAGTCAGCGCCCCAGCCGTGGCGAACCTTCAAAGAGAATTTAACGCCGGGGAAGGCTGCGCGACACATTGCCAAAATATTTGCTTTTCGGGCGTTCATTATCTGGCGGCTTGTGCTCTTCGGGTCAGCCTCTAACGGGCGCACGTCCTGCATAAGGTGCGACCACTTGGCGCAGCGTGCGCGATACCGTGCGAGGCGCTGCGCCTTGGCTTCTGCCTCCTGGCGCTCCTCCTCTGCCTTGCGTGCGTCTTCCTCTGCCTTGACGGCTGTCACCTCGTCGGCGAGCAACTCGGGCCACTCAATAGGCACAAAGATATAACGGGCGTAGCTGTAGCCCTCGGAGTCTATAAGATAGTATTTGCCGGATGGCGACACAACGAGGGCGCCGACGGTGTAGAATGTCGCTAATTTCTCGGGGTCGTTATCTACGGCGCACATGTCTTCGCTGTCGTCCACATCCTCAGAGCGTGCGAAGCCCTGCAGGTTGTGACGTGTTACCAGTTCATCGGCCAGGGCAGGGCGTGCAAAATCTTCATCAGATACGCGGATAACTTCAGACACGCAGCACAAGCGGGCGGGGGTGCTCTGTGCGTCGGTGTAGTAGTTGAGGGCGTGCAGCTCCTCGAAAAGGCCGCGGCCTCCGTCACACTTTAAACCGCTATTGTCAGCCCAGAAGAAGCCGCCAACGGCGGGCACTCCTTCGAGGCGGTCGGCCTCCTGCGCGTGCTCTGCGTACTTGGTGCGCTTGCGTGCTGCCTCTTTCTCGGCGATGATCTCGCGGGCCTTGGTCTCGGCTTCCTCGGTTGTGTCCTTGCCGAATGTCTTGTAATATGCCGGACGTGATACGGGCGACATGGTGCCACACCATCCGCACAGGCAAATATATTGCTCGTTGTCGCTGTAATACTGTGCGCTTTCGGCCTTATCGGTTAATACCTTTACTAAGTTCTCAACGATCTGGTTAAATGTTGCTTTCATAATCATTTGTATTTATTTGTTTGTTATTTGTTTTCGCTTGCAAAGATATTAGATATATATCAAATAAACAAATAAAAAACCAAATAAATGTCTAATATAAACATTATTTAACATAGATATATGTCTAACATTATATA